>OQWE01000744.1_pt1 | contig 11149 bp, 12 predicted proteins | sample 1691591 | NCBI WGS metagenome assembly OQWE01 (sample SAMN03418265, study PRJEB22391) | human gut metagenome | biome: human-gut; feature: organic feature; material: feces | host: Homo sapiens | place: Tanzania | collected 2013-01
AGCCCGCATGGCCAACGCCAGATTGTCGTACGAGGGCCGTGTCATCGGCGACGGCATGGGCAGCTAAGATTGTCGTATACTGTCTTGTTGCCGATCAGCCGGAAATCCTGAAAGATCACGCCGATGGTACGGCGCATATAGGGGATCTGACGCTCGGAGATGCGGCTCATGGAAAACCCGTTGACCATAACGCGGCCCGCCGTGGGCACCACCTCGCCGGTCAGCAGCTTGATAATGGTGGACTTGCCGGAGCCGGAGGGCCCCACGAGGAACACAAATTCCCCGTCGTCCACGGTAAAGGACACGCCGCGAAGGGCGTGGGTCCCGTTGTCATATGTCTTTTTTGCTTCTATCAAACGGATCATAGTTCTGCTCCTGTTCGTCAAAATGCAACATCTTGTGGCCGTTTTCGGCCGTTATTCCCATTATATATAAATGGTTACAAAATGGCAACAGGAAAGATATGAATATTTCCTTAATTCACCTTATGTCGATGCAGTCTCTCTATATTTGCGCTTTTTCGCACACCCTGCCAGGCACTTTTTACGTTTCCGCCCACCTTACGAACCTGAACGTGTCGGAGACGGCGCGGAAGCTGTTCGTCCACCGGAACACGCTGGTGTACCGGCTGGAGAAGATCAAGAAGCTCACCGGCCTCGACCTCGAACGGCCTTCGTGCCGTTCTCATAGGTCTTTTCCGCGTCTTTCAATCGAATCATGGCACAACCTCAAATTCTCTCAAAATGCAACATCTTGTGGCAAAAAGCCATTGTCTGTTACATTATATATAAATCTCAGACAAATGGCAACAGGGAAACCGTGAATTTTCGGTAAATCTGCCATGCAAAATATGCCATTATTAGTATAGACGACCAAAAGCGCCAAAATGTTCCCGGAATTTACAAAAAAATATGCCGCAAAAAAACAGCCGTCCTTTCGGGCGGCTGTAAAAGCTTCGCAGAATTCGCGCCAGTAATCTTATGCTTCTATGCCGCGGCTGGTCAGATACTTCTTGACCATCAGCGCCACCTTGAAGGTGATGGCGTCGTCGAACTCCCGCAGATCCAGGCCGGTCAGCTTCTTGATTTTTTCAAGACGGTAAACAAGGGTGTTTCTGTGAACAAAGAGCTTTCTTGAAGTTTCGGAAACATTGAGGTTATTGTCAAAGAACTTTTGAATGGTGAACAATGTTTCCTGGTCGAGCGACTCGATACTGCCCTTTTTGAACACTTCCTTGAGGAACATCTCGCAAAGTGTGGTAGGAAGCTGATAGATAAGACGAGCGATGCCCAAATTATCGTAGTTGATGATAGTTTTTTCATTATCGAAAACCTTGGAAACTTCAAGTGCAACCTGTGCTTCCTTGAAAGATTTTGCAAGGTCCTTGATGCCTGTTACGCAAGTGCCGATGCCGACAACAGCCTGGCAATAGAACTCGGTTGAGAGCGTGTCGCAAATAGACTGCGCAAGCTTCTCCAAATCCTTTGAATCAACATTCGGGCGAACTTCCTTGACAAGCGCAATGTCGGTTTCGCTGATGCTGATGACGAAGTCCTTTGTTTTGTCCGGGAAGAAATTTTGCACAACATCAAAGACGGAAACATCTGTGTGCTCCGCAACTCGGATGATGAACACAACCCTTGTAGCATCGTTGTTGAAGCGAAGCTCACGGGATTTGATGTAGATATCGCCCGGAAGGATATTGTCGAGAATTACATTTTTGATGAAGTTTGAACGGTCAAACTTTTCGTCATTATTCTTTTTGATTTGGTCGAGTGCAACCGCAATGATTGACACATAACGGCGTGCGGTTTCGTCCGTGCCGTCAACAAAACAAGCATATTCGGGATGAACTTCATCACCGAAAGCCTTGTATGTGCAGGTGTCAACACAAACATGCGCACCGCTGAAAACGCCTGCTGCAACTACGCCCTTGCGTGACTCGCCGATAAGACCGAGTTCACTGCACGAAATGACAGAGCCGGTATCGTCAACAACACCGATGGTTCTGTCCGTTGCATCACGCATTTGATTAATTATAGTTTGGAATAATCTGTTAGGCATAAAAACTCCTCCAAAGTGCAATACATTCAAATACTGCACAAAAAAATATCAAACCTGTTGTATATATTATACAAGAGGTTTGACGAATTTGCAACCTTTTTACCAAATATTTTTATAAATTTTGTGCTATTTGACTAACAGTTTACATAATACACAATATATTGTGTTTTGAACGCACCAAAACCACTATTTACCGCAAATCAAATCAAGCTCTTCGGCGGTCAAATATCGGCTTTCGCCCGGTTTGAGAGAGGAATCGAGCGACAAATTGCCCATTTTTACTCGGTCAAGTGCGGTGACGGTTATGCCGTATTTTTTGAACATACGCTTGACCTGATGGTAGAGACCCTGCCGGAGCACGACTTTGCAGACGGTCAAATCGCCGTCAATCGGGGTGACCTCGGCTTCAAGCAATTTTTCGCCGTTGAGGTTCATTCCGCCCCTGAAATCCTCGACCAATTCTGCGGTAATCGGCTTGTCAAGGTGAGCAACATAAGTTTTGTCGATATGCTTTGACGGTGACAAAATCGAATGAGCAAACTCACCGTCATCCGTGAGCAAAACAAAGCCGGTTGTGTCCTTGTCAAGTCTGCCGGCAGGAAAAAGTCCCCGCCTTTTCATATCATCGGGGAGCAAGTCGACCACGGTTTTTTCGCCCTTGCCGTCAGATGCGGAAATCACGCCCTGCGGTTTGTTCATCATAATATAGACAAATTTTGAGTACGCGATTTGCTCGCCGTCAACCGTGACAATGTCGCTGTCGGCACACTTGGTATCTGCCGTTTTTGTGACCGTGCCGTTGACCGAAACCCTGCCTTTTTTGAGCAGTGCCTTGGCATCGGTGCGTGAAATATTAAGTTGTGTGGATAAAATTTTGTCAAGTCTTGTCATTAAGTGCTACCAAAAATCCGTCGTCCGCCGAGGTATCGCACAAATCTGCGCCGATAAGCTCGCCGTCAAGGACAATCAGATTGGCAATAACATTGTCGTTGTCGCCGTAATTTGTAATATGATATGTGTACATCACAGCAGTTTTGCCCTTGTAGGCGGTCAAATCGAGGTTCTGCTGTTTTTGAATTTCGTTGTATTTATTGTACACTTCGTTGAATTTTTGCGGAATGATTATCTCCTTGCTTTCCTCGCAAGAATCGGTTTTGTAGCCAAGAGAATTGATATAATTCACTCGTTCCTCGGCTGTTTTGCACGAAACCGTCTGCAATTTTGAAGCAGGTTTCGCCGGATGATTGCCGACAAAGGTCACAAGAATTACAATTACTCCCGTCAGGAGAAGAATCAGACCGAACGCAGTTTTGGGTTTTAGTTTAAAAGTTAACATTCGCATATTATCACCAAAGGATTATATGCGAATATTGAGAGTGTTATGATTATTCCGATTCAACAAGTTTTGTGAGGACTCGTTTTGCAACAGGTCCTGCTGTTTGTGAGCCTGAATTTCCGTTTTCGATAACCACAACAAAGGCATACGGATGCTCGCTGTCGTCCATAAAGCCGACAAACCACGCAATGTTGTGATTTTCGTTGCTGTCAATCTGCGCCGTACCTGATTTTGCACAAAGATTAAGCCCTTTATATCTGCTTTCGCCATAGTGATTTGTGACATTATAGCGCATCATTTCCTTGAGTTTTGCCGCAACATCGGAATTCATCATGGAAAGCTGATTGCTCGGCAAAGTGAAATCAAGTGCCTTGCCCGCCTGATTTGCAAGAGAATCAACAATATTGAACGAAACCGCATTGCCGCCGTTGGCAACAGCCGACACAATTCGAAGCATGGTTATCGGTGCAATTCGGGTATTACCCTGACCGATGCCTGTCCAACCGAGAGCATCAACACCGAGCTTGATTTTGTCGGTTGTGTCAAAATGTCCTGCATAAGAATCAATAGTTCCGCTGACGGTTACGGCAGAGCCGATACCGAGTTCCTTTGCGGTGGTTGCAAGTTTTTCCTGACCGAGTTCAATGGCAATTTGAGCAAATGTAGAGTTGCACGACTTTGCAAGTGCGTCCTTAAAATTGATGTGCTTGCCGTGATTTGCGTTGCACTTGATTGCCACGCCGCTTTTCGGCTGATATTCGCCATCGCACACCCATTCTCTCGAATAAATGTCGGGGATATTTTCGATTGCACAAATCGCTGTGACAAGTTTGAAAGTTGAGCCGGGAACATAGTGAGCATCCAAAAGACGATTGATGTAAACGCCCTCGTATCTCTCGCTTGTCAAGAGGTTGTCGGGAACATCCTCAACATCATACGACGGTGACGAAACGGAACAAACAATCTCGCCGGTTTTGTAATTCACGATTCCGACAGTTCCCTTTCTGCCGTCAAGCGCCTTGTACGCTTCATCGCAAATATCACGGTCAATGGTGAGTTTGAGGTCGTTGCCCTTGCCGTATTTTTGAATATTATGCACGCCGAAAAGGAGGCTGTATCCCGTGAGCCTTGCGGAATAAACAGACTGAACGCCTGTTGAAATAAAGTTCTTTGGGTCGCCGACAACATGAAGTGTTGACTTTCGGGTTGTGGCAGAATCGGAATAAACACGGTCGCCGTCCTTGGTTTCGGCAAGAACATCACCGTCTTTGTCATAAATCGTGCCTGCACCGATGAGTTCACCATTGCTGTAAACATGGTGATTAAAGCGTTTCATAACCCAAGTGTCGCCGTTTTGCACAAGCGAAACGGTCATAAAAACAAGACCGACAACGAACGCAAGCGACATAATCCAGAGGAAAATTCCTCGTTTGGTAATCATTTTCATTTCTTCTTTGCACCTCCAAGATAATTGTAGGTACGGACATCCGAAGCCTTGATGAACGCAAGCACCGCCCAACAGCACATCATACTTGAACCGCCCTGACTGACGAACGGAAGCGTTACACCTGTGAGTGGCAAAATATCGGTTATGCCGAAAATGTTAAGTGCGGTTTGGAAAAGCAACATTCCCGCACTTGCAATGGAAGCGATTGAATAAAATGTTGAACGGGAAGCAATGGAATTCATCAGTGCCGACACCGCAATGCACACGAAAGAGAGCACAAGTGCAATACCGAAAAGATAGCCCCATTCCTCGCAAATTACACCGAAAATAAGGTCGTTTGTTGACTCGCCAATATTGCGAATATTACCGTTGCCGATGCCGAGTCCGAGCAGTCCGCCGCTTGCAAGACCGACAAGCACACGGCTCTGCTGATAGCCTGTTGAATAGTAGAATTCAGGCTCCATAACATGGCGGTAAACCGCAAATCTATTCTTGATATTGCTACGATATTTGAGCACGATTGCACTACCCATCACAGCCGAAGCAACTGCCAAAACAATGGTTTTGATGTCGCCCGAATTCATAAACGCAATGATGAGGAAAGTGACAAAGAAAATCAGCGCCGTGCCAAAGTCCTTGATGATGATAAGCGAACCGACAACTGCCATTGAAAAGCCGATGAACGCAATGATATTCTTTGAAGTTTGGATTTTTTCGAGCGTTGCCGAGCCGACAAAAATGAACGCAACCTTGACAAATTCCGACGGCTGAAGCGTGATTCCGCCGATGGTTATCCAATTTCGTGCACCGAGTTTTGGACTTGCAATTACGAGATTGACAAGCAAAAGCAAAAGCGCACCGATTGCCACATACAAACGCAGTTTCATACATAAATCAACATAGCCGAGCAAGAACATCAGGAAGATGAAAATCAAAATTCCTGCTAAAATTATAAAATACTGCTTCAAAGCGGCGTCCGCATTTTTACTGCCGATGGTTACAAGACCCACTCCCGACAGGAAAAACGCAATGATTTCGAGTTCAAAATTTCGTCTGTGAAAAACGGTGTAAAAGAAAATCAAATACACCCATTCCGTTGCAATGAGAAGTGCCAACGCTATCATAACTTTTGGCTCAAAAGCGTCACCGCAATTTGCACCCGCAAAGCCTGTTACAAGCTGAAAAAGCGACAGCACAAACAGCAACGCAAAGTTATTGACCGGCTTTATTCTGACCGGCTTTTTAATTTTATCTTTCATAATCTTACCTCTCATAGAAGATGAACACTCGGTCGCCGAATGTTATCATATCTTCATCAAAAATAAGCTGTGACTGTGTCAAAAATCTGCCGTTAAGCTTTGTTCCGTTGTGGCTGTCCAAATCGGAAAGTGCCCAACCTCTCGATGTTTTGTAAATTCGGGCATGATGTGAGCTGACCGCCTGCGACATAATTCTGATGTCTGCATCCTCGCCTCTGCCGATGAGAACATCCTGCTTTTTGAGGTAAATCGGCTTCTTGGTTTTTATGTCAACAAGAACACCGTAAGCAACGGTTTTTGCCCTGTCGCTCTTTGGCTGTGCCTCGCTTCTAATCCGCTTTTTACTGCGTGAAGAAAGAGCCTCCTCACATTCAAATTTAAGCGGAATGTTGCCGATTGTGATTATATCGTTGTTTTCAATCACGCAACTGCCATCCACCTTTTCGCCGTTCACCAAAATGCCGATTGCACGGGCAGAAGTGTCGGTTACAACCCAATCGTTTCGCTTTTTTGCAATAACTGCGTGGAAGCGGGCAACGGTCGGAAGCGGTAGAACAATATCGTTCGCCTTGCTCTTGCCGATTGAAGTTTCCCAATGGGTGATTTCCACAATACTGCCGTCATTTTGGTCGATAAGCCGTGCAAGTTTGTGGACTCTCGGACGGTTACGGAACAGCGACACAATGCAGGTTGAAAGAATTGCCACAGCGGCAACGGGAGCAATATATCGCAAAATCATTATAAGGTAATCCATAAAATACCCCTCTTTAAATTTACATTTTTAAACATATACAATAATACATAATAATTTTATTAAGTTTTGCCTAAATTGTCAAGTTACTTGAAAATTGTTAACAATTATTCTATAATATATGTGTATCAAATTTAAGAAAGGGATAAAAAATGGTAGAAAAAAGCATTTTCGGCACTCTTGCCGACGGAACAGCTATTGACCTTTACAAAATCACAAACAAAAGCGGTGCATTTGTGACACTCCAAACTCTCGGCGCAGGTATTCAATCAATCAATGTGCCTGACAAAAACGGCGTGCTTGCAGATGTTGTGCTCGGTTTTGACAATCCGCAGGATTACACAAATCCCGACCTTGGCTATCAGGGTTTGGTTGTCGGCAGATGGGCAAACAGAATCAGAGGCGCAAAGTTCACATTCAACGGTAAGGAATACACAACACCGATGAATCAGGGACAATGGACCTTGCACAGTGGCGGTCGCTTCAGTTTTACACCTTGGGATGTTGAGGAAACAGGCGAAAACTATGTTGTTTTCAAGCGTTTTTCACCTGACGGAGAGGACGGCTTCGGCGGAAACATCACAATGAGAGTGAAGTACACATTCACCGAGGACAACACGCTCCGCCTTGAATACAGCATTCTTTCAGACAAGGACACGGTTGCAAACCCTACCAACCACTCATATTTCAACCTTTCGGGCAATCCTGACGAAACCGTTGAAACTCACTTCCTCAAAATCAACGCAAACTATTTTACCGAAACCGATGACGACCAGCTTCCGACAGGTGAGCTTGCAGAGGTTGAGGGCACAATGATGGATTTCAGAGAGAGCAAGCAAATCGGCAGAGATATTGACAAGCCGTTCAGAGCCGTTATTGACGGAATCGGATACGACAACAATTTTTGCCTTTACAAAAAAGATTTTACACTTCAGGAAGCTGCTGTGCTTGAGCACAAGGAATCGGGCAGAGTGCTTGAAGTGTACACGGATTTGCCGGGTATTCAGCTTTACTGCGGCGGATGGCTCGCAAAACAAGGCAATCCGGGCAAGGCAAACGGCAAAGTAACATACCGCAGAGGTGCGGCGCTTGAAACACAGTTCTACCCTGACACCGTGCATTTTGCAGATGTGTTCCCATCACGCTTTGTAAAAGCAAATGAGGAATTCAAAACCACAACCGAATTCAGATTTTCCGTAAAATAAACTTTTGCAGTAACAAAAACAATTCTCCCTCATAGTATGAAGTGAAGCAAAGGATAACATCCTTATCTTACAATACTGTGAAGGAGAATTTTTATGCCCGACAATCCTATTATTAAAAATTGCAACAGACAGATAAACGAGGCGGTTTGCATTGACACAAAGCGAATTTACGATTCGTGCGTCAGCAAGGACTGCTTGGAAGATTTAAGAGTTACATTTTTTGGTGCAAGCCAGCGACTTATTGACGAGGCAACAACCGTAAAATGCCGCAGCTGTGTGATTAAGGCTGTTAGCATTGATGTTGACGAAGTGCCGTTCAACAGAGGATTTTACAGCGCAAATGTGCATTTTTACTTTATGCTCTGCTTTGACTGCTATAATGCTCCGTGCTCGACACCGCAGGTGGCTGTTGGCTACACCGATTTTGAAAAGAAGTGCATACTCTACGGCTCGGAGGGTGATGTCAAAATCTTTACATCAAATCTTTGCGATGAGAGAACGGACTGCCCTGAAGCACCGCAGTACACAAACCCAACCGCAAAGGTGCAAGCCGTTGACCCGGTTGTACTTTCAAGCGAAGTTGTGGAAACCTGCAACTGCCCCGTTCCGCTATGCACCTGCTTCCCTCAAAGCATTATGCAAGGCTCAAACGAGGGCGGAATTCCCGTTGCATCAAGCAGAGCCGTGCTCGTAACTCTTGGTCTTTTCTCGATTATTCAAATGGAAAGAGATGTGCAAATGACAATTCCTGCATATGATTTCTGTATTCCTGACAGAGAGTGCAACTGCTCAACGCAAGACCCGTGCAGTGCTTTTCAAGGTGTGGAATTCCCTGTTGATGAGTTCTTCCCACCTGAAAAACCCGACGGTTGTTCCTGTCCCGGTGTGATTGAAAAGTGAATAAAAGCGGACGGAAATTCCGTCCGTTTTTTTATTGTAACGGTGTAAAAGCAAAAACAAAGAGGCGAACACAGTTCGCCCCTACGAAATAACAATATAAAATTTATAAATGGGATAACTTTTGCTTTTCTCGGGAGGAGAGCTGTATGAAGATACTGCCTCCGAGCGAAAAAGTAAAAAGTGCCCATTTAGGGTTTTATTGCTTTGCACCGTTGATGAACATTTCGCAAGCCTTTACCGTTGCTGCATAGCAGTTGGCAAGACCTTCGGCGTTCATATTGTCGTATGTATCACGGCGGGTGTGGTAGTAATCTTCAAGATTATGGTTAAGACCGGTGATACCTGCTGCACGGAAACCTGCCTGTGCAAAAGCAGCTGAATCGGTTGCACCGCCAAGTGGTGGAACCCAACCCTTTTTGCAAGGAACATTTACTGCCTCAGCAGCTTCCATAAAGAGATCGGAATAATCCTTATCAGCTTTAACGGTACCGTTAAGGTCACGATAGTTAACCATCAAATATTTAGGGTCGTGGATTGTATCATAAGAGATAATCATAGTTGGGCAATCCTGGAATTCGCCCTTATGAGCCTCGCACCAAGCCTTTGAACCACGAAGTCCTGCTTCTTCAGAACCTGTGAGAACGCAACCGATTTCTGTATCTTCAAGGTCGATGCCCTCGTCCTTGAGTGCCTTCATAACAGCGATACCCATATAGCAACCCGAAAGGTTGTCGTTTGCGCCGTCAACTACTCTGCGGTAGTTAACCATCCAATAAAGACCAACAAGCGGAATGAGGAAAATAAGACCGATAAGGCTTGCCTTAAAGATTGGTTCGGATGGAGAAACAGTGCCGAAAACACCGAACTTTACGCATTTGATGATTGCGATTACAAGATAATAAATTGCACCTACACCGCAAAGAATAGCGTGACCCTCAAAGCCGACACCGCCGAACTTGTAGTTCATAGGCCATTCCCAAGCTGCGTCAGGGTGACCGTTGAAAAGAATTCTTCTTTTTGGTGTGCCGCTTGTGCACTTTTTGATAGCAGTTACATTGTGACCTGTCTTTTCAGGAAAAGCCCAGTCAATGAGTTTGAGATAAAAACCGAACTGTGCAAGCACAATTGCAAGACCTACAACGATGAGAATAATGCTCAAAATCGGTGCAAAGAATGAAAGTGCAACACCTGCGATTACGAATGTGATGGTGAAATAAATCCAACCATAGAATGAGCCCGGATTTTCTTTGAACGGCTCAACATCTGCCTGCTCACAGCCACAATCCTTTTGAAGAACCTCTGCCATATATTGGCAGGCTTCGCGCTCACCTCTTGAACCAGGGTCTCTTTTGTCAAAAGTCTTGATAATATGAGTGATTTCGTCAATCATATATTGAGCGGCTTCGTCTTTTTTGTTAATAATTTTTGTTAAATCCATAACAAGACCTCCAAATGAATATTTCAAGTTAAGTTTATCACATTTACACAAAACTTGCAACCGAAACAAGAAAAAAATATCAATTTTGTAGGTGAATTGACAAAAAATTATTAATTTGATTATAAACAAATTTTGCAACCGAAATTCAAATTGATAAACAGTTGATACTTTATTGTATTTTAATTCCTATTGACAAAGTGGGAAATGACTATTATAATAATTTATACTATATACATATAAATATATGTGAGGGACAGGATATGAAAATAAGCGAAATACTCAAAAACAACAGAGTAACGGTGTCGTTTGAAGTTTTTCCGCCAAAGCAGTGGGACAAGCTTGAAAACACAAAAAATACAGTAAAAGAAATGTGCAAATATTCCCCGTCGTTTATGTCGGTAACCTACGGTGCGGCAGGCACAACATCGGGATTTACAACAGAAATTGCGAACGAGATAAAAAATTGCGGCGTATCTCCGCTTTCGCACCTCACCTGCCTGACTTCTACAAGGGACAAAATCCATCAGGTAGTCGGCGAACTTGAGGACAACGGAATTGAAAACATTCTTGCGTTGCGTGGCGACATTCCGCAGGGATTTGAATTTACGGACAAGCAGTATTTCAAAAACGCATACCAGCTTGTAAACGAAATCAAAGCTATGAATCCGAACCTTTGCGTCGGTGCGGCGTGCTATCCCGAAACACATCCGGAGAGCAAAAACAGAGTTGAGGACATTGCCCGACTCAAA
>OQWE01000755.1_pt1 | contig 11061 bp, 8 predicted proteins | sample 1691591 | NCBI WGS metagenome assembly OQWE01 (sample SAMN03418265, study PRJEB22391) | human gut metagenome | biome: human-gut; feature: organic feature; material: feces | host: Homo sapiens | place: Tanzania | collected 2013-01
TCTGAGAAGCTCCACGAGATTTTCCACAAGTATTGCAAGACTCACAATGATGGTGCAGAATTGTGACTGGGTTTATTTCTTAAAAGGGCACTTTTTTAGATACGCCGCGCCTTTCTTCTTGCCAAGCCCTACAGCTGCCAAGAATGTAATTCCGATACCAATAACTGCACCAATACCAGCGACGATAGCGATTTTCTCTTTCTTTATCATGTCCCTTTTCCTTATTTTTTGTTGATGAATTAAGCCTGATTCCTGCTTGTGGGACCCATCGGAAACTACATAAAAAATGCAGTCCCGATTCCCCTTGTTAGGAATGGGACTGCAAAATTACAAATTTATTTCGAATTAAGAGAAGGATTTGTGTTAAAACATCCACTTTCCCCTCAAAAATCATCATTTATGGGTAGTTGGAGCTGGATTGCGCCCCATTTTACTTCTTGATAAAGAGTTTGAAACTCTTCACACTACCTGGAGCACCCTCTTCGGCTCTTGGCAGATATTCGAAGGCTGATACGGTTACCTCCTTGCCCATATCTACGATACAGAGGTGTGGGAAGTTAGCACCCTTCTCTGTCTGCCAATAAGTACTCTCCTGCAAGTCGAACATCTTGTCGAGCGTGGAATTACCCTTCTCGCTATCTGCATAGTAGGCTACCCAGTTGTTGCGGTCAATCCGGTTGCCCTGCGCATCCTGGAGATATACCTCAGCAATGGCAATCTGTGAGTCACCGCTCTGACTGCTGGTGCACTCGATGGCAAAGTAACGACCAGTTACAGGCTTGTCAAGTTTGAGTGTCTGCCAACCATTGCCTGCCTTCAAATCTGCCTTCAGCACTGGAACATCAGAATTCAAATCCATACGATGACCTGGATCATTATGCTTGTTGCTCTTCTCAAGGTTCAACTTATCCAACTCTGGTTTATTCTGGCAGAAAGCTGTTGGAACTACTGGAGAACCTGATTTGCCAGCCTCACCCTTCGGACCAACGACATCGAGTACTACCACCTCGTTCTTGCCCTTCTTCAACCAGCAGCCTGGTAAGTACAAAGTCTGCTGAGGACCGATTTGCCAGAATCTTCCAAGCGCATGACCATTGACATAAACCTGTCCTTTGCCGAATGCCTCCATATTAATAAAGGTATCGCCCACCTTGCTGATGTTGAAATAACCGCGATAGTAACCTGCCTTGGTCTTCAGACCTGCCATTCTGTTCATCGGTGCATTGAGCGCATCAATGGCATTCTTGTAATCATCAGGAATAATCTGGTTGTTCCACTGCTTTGGACTTAAAGTGATGTCGCAAAGTTCATCTGCTGTTGAGATGGTCACGTTGCCAATAATACCCTTATAGTCCTTGATAGCACGACCGAAGTTGATACGGCCCATACCTTCCACTACGATGGTCATCTCGCTACCCGCAGCAGCGGCAGGCAGATCGAGTGATTTCTCATTCTTCACACGGTCTATCTTGCCCACATACTTGCCATTGACATATACCTGAGCAAAATCGTGGAATTCACCTGTCAGGGTAGCACCAGCCTTGATTTCCGGCAGTGTGGTGGTATAAACCATCGTACCCCAACCCATGTCCATATCTTCAAATGACAAAGGCTTATTGCTTTCCTTTTCACCGGTGATACCATTGCTCAATGGTCTGTATTCATTCAACTGGAAGGTTGGCACGCTGATGAGGGACATCGGAGCCTTAGGAACAGCAGGTAATTTCTTGCCATCCGTATATTTCGACATCATCTTACGAAGTTCGAAATACTTAGGAGTAGCCAAACCCCACTCATTAATAGGCGCATCATAATCGTAAGAAGTCACATCTGGTTGGAAACCTGGAGAATTGGCACCTGCCCAATGACCGAAACTGGTTCCACCATGGGTCATATAGAGTGAGAAACTGATGCCCTTGGAAAGCATCTCATCCATACCCTCCACCATATCCTTGGCAGGACGGGTTTCATGACGGGCTCCCCATTTATCAAACCAACCGCTCCAGAACTCAGAACACATCTTAGGCGCATTCGGACGCACCTCGCCCAGTCGCTTAAACTGGTTGTCGATATTGGCACCCGTACCGAAGTTCATGGTCCAAGTCAGATCATCAAGACCATTGTTGAGGAAGTTGGAAGACCAGTCGCACTGGAAGAGACTTACCTTATCAAAACCGCTCTTCTTCACAATATCACGGATAGCGCTCACGTAAGGTTTGTCCTTACCATAAGAACCATATTCATTCTCAACCTGCACCATGATGATAGGGCCCCCATTCTGGATGGTCAGAGGAGCCAGTTGCTTGCCTACCTCTTTCTCGAAGATTTCCACACGCTGCATGAAATAAGGATCCTGCTCACGCAAACGGATATCCTTCTTCTTCAGGAGCCACCAAGGCAGACCGCCCATCTCCCACTCCGCACAAACGTATGGACCCGGACGTACAATGACGTACATACCATTCTTCTGACAGAGGCGACAGAAAGCAGCCACGTCATTATTGCCAGTAAAATCAAACTGTCCCTCCTTCTGTTCATGAATATTCCAGAACACATAGAGACAAACCGTATTCATGCCAAGAGCCTTACACATTTTGATGCGATGCTCCCAGTAAGCACGAGGAATACGAGGATAATGCAACTCAGCCGCCTTCACGACAAAAGGCTTGCCATTCAAAAGAAATGTCTTGTCACCCGTTGTAAAGGTACCCCCTTTCTGAGCAGCCATCATCTCCGCAGGCGATAAAGCCAACAAAGAGGCTAAAGCTACAGTCTGAATAGTTTTTGTCAATTTCATCTTGTTAGTTTTTGATATATAATTATTATTAGATTTCGATTTCCATCATAAATTCTCGTTCCGCTTGCAAAAATACAAAAAAATATCTTAATTGCAAGCAATCAGCGCTACAATAAGTATCTTTTTCACAATTATTTTTCGAAAAAGCCTCCTCTTTTTACTTTTCCCGTTTCCGTCATCGGTATCTTGTCAACATGGATGAACAGTTTCGGCACCCAGAATTTAGGAAGTTGCTCCTTACAAACCCGTTCTACTTCATCCAAATCCACATCCTCAGAGACGAGTACAGCCATTTCCCCAAACTTTTCATCCTTCTTCTTCGTTATCATAAACGGAGACTGTAGAAATGGGCGGAGTTTATCCTCTACCTCCTCTATCTGAATTTTCACACCACCGGAACAGATTACAAAATCTTTCCTGCCCTTGATACGAAAGGCAACCCGATGGCTACCACATGACTCGGAAGCATCCATCACTTTCAGTTCGGCTATATCATTGGTCACTAACTTTTCAGCACAAACCAAGGGGGCATCAATCACAAGACATCCTTCCCGGTTCACTTCCACCTTTACGCTATCAAAGGGATGATACCATTCACTCGCATCCGGTCCGTTCAGTCGTCTCAAGGCGATATGCGACAGTGTTTCCGTCATGCCATAAGTACTCCAAACAGCAACTTCTTCCGGCAAAGTCATCAATTCAGCAGCGAGTGCCTCATCAATAGCTCCACCCCCAATGATCAGGTTTTTAATCCTCCCCAACCTTTCCCTTTCTTCTGGCACGCTGAGCGAATTGAATACCTGCATCGGTACCATGGCTGCAAAATCGATACCTTTCGCTAAAATCGTAGCAGCAGAACAGGAAGATGATGTATGGAAATCAACAGCTGTAGCCTGCTGAAAAGCTTCATTGGAGAGTGGATGACCACAGGGTTCGACACAAACGAGCCGAAGTTCTCTCTCGATGCTTCTCACCGTCATCATTTTGCCTGCAATATAATCGAGGGGCAAACAGAGAAATGCAGAGTCACCAGACTGAATTCCCAAGAAATCACAGGTAATGCGAGCCGAGTTTCTCATCTTATTCTTCTCGACCCACATCTCCTTCGGTTTACCGGTAGAGCCACTGGTATGTACCAGCACCCTGTCCTTCTCATTTCCCCATATCTCTAAAAAATCCTTCAAGTCCATCGTATTCCCTTTTATTGTTTTCAAAAAGAAAAACAGGAGACTTAGGGAAGGAAAAACAATTTTTCTCCCCGAATCTCTAATTGGCTCGGCAAATTATCCTCAAACAATTTTCCGGTTCCAAGCCCTTGTGCCACAGGAGCCTCAGCGCCATACGCTTCCTCTCCATAGACCTTAGCACAGAAATGGGCAATCGCATTCAATCCTACATTGCTTTCCAAAGCGGATGTAATCCAACTCCCAATTCCTCTTTCCCGGGCAAGGGAGATCCATTCCTCACATCCATACATACCTCCATGGAGTGAAGGTTTCAAAACAATATATTGCGGCCGGATGGTATCCAACAGCGCCTGCTTCATCGAACGGACATTGACACCGATCAATTCCTCATCAAGCGCAATCGGCAACGGAGTCTCCCGGCAGAGTTCAGCCATCTTAGGCCACTGATGCTGTTTGATAGGCTGTTCGATGGAATGAATATCGTATCTTGCCAATGTTTCCAGGCGACTCATCGCATCCTCCGGAGAGAAACCACCATTGGCATCCACACGCAGTTGCACCTCCTCCTTGGAATAGCGCTCTCTGATACACTTGACCAGATCCAGTTCTTTCAGGAAGTCGATGGCACCAATCTTCAGTTTCACGCAATGGAAACCCTCTTTCAGTTTCTCCTCCAGTCTTCCTAACATTTCATCGTAAGAGCCCATCCACACCAGTCCGTTGATGGTAATCCCCGCTTCCCCGCGTGCAAAAGGCGTATTATACAATTTTCCCAAGCCATTTGCCCAAGCCGGTACTGCAAATGTCTGCAAGGCGACAGAAGAAGGATCAGCAGTTGCAGCCACCTTTACCTGATGGAAGAAGTCTGCAAATGCCGATTCCAATCCAAAAGTAATGCTCGGATAGGCACGAATCATATCATACGGAATACGCCCCATCTGTTCCACCAGTTGACAGACCTGTCGCAGCGTCGCCTCATATTCCGGCTTTGCATCACAGCTCAAATCCGGGAGCGTAGCACATTCGCCCACACCTTTCACGCCCGGAACTTCATCCGAGGATAGCGTGAGGAAGAAACTATGCCGGGTGGTATAAACGCCTCTTGATGTTCCTGCCGGCACCTTGAAATGGAGCGTCCGCTCCGATATCTCTATCTTGTACATTATTTCTTTTTCAATTCATAAAGATCCTTGCGTCTGTCGCGCATATTGCGAACAGCACCATACGTATGCAACTCATTGAGAAGATTCAAATCCACATCCGAAATCAGGATCATTTCCGTATTCGGTGTCGCCTCCGAGCGCTTACCATCATTAGGGAAGGCAAAATCACATGGTGTAAATACGGCACTCTGTGCATACTGGATATCCATATTATGCACACGAGGCAAGTTGCCCACACTACCTGCAATCGCCACATAACATTCATTCTCGATAGCACGCGCCTGTGCACAAACTCTCACACGAGAGTAGGCATTCTGCGTATCGGTCATAAATGGTACAAAGAGAATCTGCATACCATCCTGTGCCATCAGACGAGAGAGTTCAGGGAACTCCACATCATAGCAGATGACAATACCAATCTTGCCACAGTCGGTATCAAAAGTCTGGATATTGCTACCACCTGTCAATCCCCAGCATTTCTGTTCATCAGGAGTTACGTGAATCTTCTCATACATATCCACGCTACCATCCCTGCGGCAGAGGAAACCCACATTATAAAGCGCACCGTCTTCCTTTACCAGTGGCATGGAACCCGTGATGATATTGATGTTATAGCTGATAGCCAACTCACGGAAACGGTCACGAATCTGTTCCGTATATTGAGCCATTTCACGAATACTCTGCGCTTCACCCATGTTATTAAACTTCGCCATCAGCGGAGCATTAAAGTATTCTGGGAAAAGGATAAAATCACTCTTATAGTCAGACACGGAATCCACGAAGAACTCCACCTGTTCAAAGAGATCATCCACAGAAGCATAAGGACGCATCTGCCACTGAACCAATCCGATGCGCACCGTAGGTTTTCTATCTACAAAACTATCCGTTGGTGGCTGGTAATAGATATTATCCCACTGCAACAGTGTGGCGCAGTGTTCACTCTCCTCATCACTTGGCAGATAATTGCGGATGACACGACGGACGTGGAAATCATTGCTCAACTGGAACGTGAGTACCGGGTCGTAGATTTCACGGGAGCGCACCTTCTCGATATACTCCTTCGGACGCATCTGGTCCGCATACTTATGATAGTTAGGAATACGACCACCAAACATGATCGCCTTCAGATTCAACTTTTCGCACAATTCCTTGCGATACTCGTACATACGGCGTGCCAATCGCAAGCCACGGTAATCAGGGTGGATAAACACCTCAATACCATAGAGAATATTACCATTAGGATCGTGCGTATTGAAAGTCTCGTTACCAGTCACCTGCGCATAGGTATGATCACCCTTCACCATATTATAATTAACGATGATAGACAGGGCACATCCTACAATCTTATCATCCACGATGATGACAACCTGACCTTCAGGAAAGATAGTAATGAGTTTCTTGATTTGCTGGCGTGTCCAGAACACGTCAGAATCAGCGTAGATACGCTTGAAAGATTTAGCGAGCTGGTCATAATCCTCCATGTGGAGATTTCTCAGGCTCACCTTTTCGATTTTACGAATGGGTTCCATAATACAACTTTTTATCTTTAAACCATCATCGGTTTCAATGAAAGAACCGATATTTGGGGGCAAAAATACAACTTTTCACCCGAAGCACAAAGAGAAAAATACAAAAAAAGGAAAAATGCTGGAATAAAAGCGTTTTTTATCAAAATAATGAGTACCTTTGCAGCCCAAAATGAACCAACAATATAAAAAACAAAAAAGTGAACAGTAATCAAGTTAAAGGTTTTCTGGCGGGCATCATTGCCGCTGTTTGTTATGGTACCAACCCATTGGGTACCTTAGAGCTCTACCATGACGGATTCTCTTCCGGTTCCGTCCTGACCTATCGCTACCTTTTAGCAGTAGTCATGTTTGCCATAGTCTTACTGGTACGCCGTGAAAGTTTCGCCATCAAGTGGGGTCATGCCATCCGTCTGGCATGCTTAGGCAGTTTCTTCGCCCTCTCTTCCACCACGCTCTATGTCAGTTTCCATTATATGGCAGCAGGAATCGCGAGTACCCTGCTTTTTGTCTATCCCATTATGACTGCAATCCTGATGACCGCCTTTTTCCATGAGAAGGTCACCTGGACCAGTACCATCGCCATTCTTCTCGCCGTTTCAGGCGTCGGACTCCTTTATCAGGGAGATGGAAACGCCAAGTTGAGCACAGCGGGTTTTGCCCTTGTGATGGCCTCCTCCCTGCTCTATGCGGTTTATATCATCTCCATCAACCAATGGAAGAACAACACCATGTCGAATGTCAAATTCACCTTCTGGATATTGGTATTCGGTCTGATAACCGTTGCCCTCTTCACGTGGATATCGGGGGAAAGTTTCCAAATGTTGGAAACACCGAAGCAGTGGCTCTGTGCAGCCCAACTCGCTCTTTTACCGACGGTACTCTCGCTCTTCTTCATGACGATTTCCATCAATCTCATCGGCAGTACCCCTGCTGCCATCATGGGAGCCTTGGAACCTGTTACCGCAGTCGTGATTGGCGTCTGTATTTTTGGAGAATCCTTTACCCTGCAGCTTGCGCTCGGTATTGTTGCTATTCTTGCCGGTGTAACTCTGATTATTCTACGGAAACAGAAATAAACGCCCTATCAAAAAATGAGGGTGTGTCATAAGACCATGACACACCCTCATTTTTTTATTCCTCATCTGCAAATTCATGCAGCGTATAGTCGCTACTGCCATCAAAGCAATGAGTGCAGACCTGGCATTTCGGTAAGCCGATCGCCTCAATCAACTGTTCGATGGTATTGAACTTCAAAGTAGTCAAACCGAGTTGACGCGCAATCTCATCCACCATTCTCTGATATTCAGGAGAACCCGTAGTAGCATATTTATCGAGATTCTTATTGGCATCACCTTCAAACTTCTCGATGATACGACGAGTAATCAATTCCATGTCGCTCTTGGAAGAAGTGAAGTTGATAAATGGACAACCGTAAACCAATGGAGGACAGGCGATTCGCATGTGACATTCCTTCAAACCAGCCTGATCGAAAAGAACCTTCACATTATCACGCAACTGGGTACCTCTTACGATACTGTCATCACAGAAAAGAACTCGCTTGCCTTTGAGCATCGCCTTGTTAGGTATCAGTTTCATCTTAGCTACCAAAGAGCGCATACTCTGGTTGCTTGGAGTAAATGAACGAGGCCAAGTAGGGGTATATTTGGCAATACAACGCTGGTAAGGCACACCCTTACCCGCAGCATAACCCATAGCCATACCCGTACCCGAATCAGGAATACCACTACAGCAATCCACCTCCACATCGTCGGTCTTGGCGAGGTTGCAACCATTGGTAAAGCGCACATCCTCCACATTACGTCCCTCGTAGGTAGAAGTTGGAAAACCATAATAAACCCACAGGAAAGAACAGATCTGCATCTTCTTATTGGCAGGTCTCAGCTGTTCAAGACCATCAGCAGTCATCTTCACAATCTCTCCCGGACCCACCTCATACTCAGTCTCATAGTCGAGATTAGCATTAGATAAGTTTGAAGGGGCTACCTCTGGTATTCGTAAGAGGTACCCAGTTGCGTGGAGATTAGGGAAAGAGGTAGATTCGCTGGAAGCAGCATGGGCACCATCCTTCTTGCCGATAATGAGTGGCGTGCGTCCCCAACTGTCACGGGCACAGATGATACCATCCTCGGTGAGAATCATCATGGTACAAGAGCCCTTGATGTGATGATATACATTCTCGATACCCTCTTTGAAAGTCTTGCCCTGAATGATGAGCAAGGCAACAAGTTCGGTAGGATTGGTACTGCCGGAAGACATCTCAGCAAAGTGCATGTTCTTCTCCAGCAAATGTTGGGTAAGTTCATCCTTGTTGGCAATCTTTGCCACTGTACAGATGGCAAATCGGCCAAGATGAGAGTTCATGATGAGCGGCTGTGCATCCGTATCGCTGATCACTCCAATACCAGAGGTAGCCCCTTCAAACTTATCTAATGAAGGTTCAAACTTGGTTCTGAAATAAGAGCTTTCGAGGTTGTGGATAGAGCGCACGAAGCCTTTATCCTGACTGTAGGTTGCCAAACCGCCTCGGCGTGTGCCGAGATGTGAGTTGTAATCAGTGCCGTAGAAAAGGTCTGCGACACAACTTTTCTTGGAAATCGTTCCGAATATGCCTCCCATAAGAGTATAAATTCTATATTAATGTTTGAAATATGGGTGCAAAGGTACTAAAAATGAAGAAATCTCGCAAGAAAAGCGTGCAAAAACTTTTCTTGCGAGATAAATAATTGTTTTATCTGTCCATGAGCGGCGTATAATCCAACTCTCCCAAAATATTCTTATAAGCAGGACGGATGATACGGCGACCTTCGAAGTTCAGTTCCTCAATACGATGGGCTGTCCAACCCACGATACGTGCCATGGCGAAGATTGGTGTATAGATTTCCTGTGGCAAACCAATCATCTCATAGATGAAACCGCTATAGAAGTCGAGGTTGGCACAAGCCGGCTTGCTACCACCACGATGTTCCTGCAAGCACTTGATACCTTCCTGTTCGATGAGTTTCAGGAAGTTATATTCATCCTCTCTACCCTTTTCCTTAGCCAACTCACCTGCCAGGCGTTTCAGTTCCACAGCACGTGGGTCGCTCAAGGTATAGACGGCATGACCGATACCATAAATCAGACCGGTCTTGTCATAAGCCTCCTTGTTGAGCATACGTTTCAAGTAAATATCAAGTTCACTGACATTCGTCCAATCCTTGATTGCTTCCTTCAGGTGATGGAACATATTGATAACCTTGATGTTAGCACCACCATGAAGAGGACCCTTCAAACTACCGATACCGGCAGCAATAGAGCTGTAGGTATCTGTACGGGTAGAAGAAGTTACACGTACGGTGAAGGTAGAGTTGTTACCACCACCATGCTCAGCCTGGATAATCAGAAGCAAGTCGAGCATACGCGCATCCAGTTCTGAATAATTCTCATGCTTCATCATATAGAGGAAATTCTCTGCAATAGAGAGGTTCTCACGTGGATGACGGATATGCAGACTTCTGCCCTGCACAGAGTGACGATAGATATTGTATGCGTATGCGATGATGGTAGGGAACTTGGCAATCAACTCTATACTCTGGCGCATCAGGTTGTCACGACTGATATCATCAGGATTTGGATCGAAGGTGTACATTTCGAGCACACAACGAGCCAGGATATTCATGATATTGCTACCCTCCAACTCAATGATATGGGTAATCGTACGGTGATCGAGCGGCATATTATCATTGATGAGTTCCCTGAAAGCCTCCAATTCCTCCTTGTCAGGCAACTGACCGGAGAGCAAGAGGAAAGCCACCTCCTCAAAACCGAATCGCTTCTCCTTGAGAAGAGGAGTTACAAGGTCGTCCAATTCATAGCCACGATAGTAGAGTTTACCCTCGGTAGGTTTCAATTTACCTTGCTCATCACGCTCATAACCCACTACATTACCGATATTAGTCAAACCGACGAGCACACCCGAACCATCCTCATTGCGAAGACCACGCTTCACATTGAATTTGGTGAATGCCTCCTTGTCAATCTTGCATGAGTTTTTAACCTCATCACTTAATTTATATATCAAATATTCCTTGTTCATAATTATCCAAATTAGAATGTTATTTCTGCGCTGCAAAATTCAAGGCACTACCAGCCTTAAACCATGCGATTTGCGTATCATTATAGGTATGTTCTACCTCAAAACTATCCTCAGAACCATCTTTATGCTTCAAGGTAACGGTGAGTTTAGAGCCTGGAGCAAACTCCTTAAGACCAGTCAACGAGATACGATCGTCTTCCTGTACCTTATTATAATCGTCCTTGTTGCAGAATGTAAGAGCAAGCATACCCTGTTTCTTCAGATTATGGGTGCCGTGAATGCTTTCAAT
>OQWE01000756.1_pt1 | contig 11047 bp, 10 predicted proteins | sample 1691591 | NCBI WGS metagenome assembly OQWE01 (sample SAMN03418265, study PRJEB22391) | human gut metagenome | biome: human-gut; feature: organic feature; material: feces | host: Homo sapiens | place: Tanzania | collected 2013-01
CTAAAAGTAAGAGTTTCATAAGCGTTTCGATATAATTTGCTGCAAATTTACACCTTGAAGCGTGAAGGGCAAAGCGAATTGGCAAGTTTTTGTAGCAAGTACTTGTTTATCGCCAACTAAGGAAACGAAATGCAGCCAACTGAGGAAACAAAACACAGCCAACTGAGGAAACGAAACACAGCCAACTGAGGAAACGAAACACTGCCAACTGAGGAAATGTAAAAAAAAAGAAGTATATTTGCGCCTGAAAATCAAATATATGCTTGCAAAAAAAATGGCGAGCAAGGGAGCTATTTTGATAGAAGGTCCTAAATGGTGCGGAAAGACAACTACTGCAGAACAGCAAGCAAAAAGTATCTTGTATATGGATAATCCAGCTTCGTTAGAAACTAATTTACAGATGGCTGAAATAGATGCTTCTGTTTTATTAGCTGGTGATACACCAAGATTGATAGATGAATGGCAGTTAGCCCCTAAATTATGGGATGCTATTAGATTTGAGGTTGACCACCGACATGATGTAGGGCAGTTTGTTTTGACTGGTTCTGCTGTTCCTGCTGAAGAAAAAGATATTCATCATTCAGGAACTGGGCGATTTAGTTGGTTAACCATGCGTCCCATGAGTTTGTATGAGTCGGGAGAATCAAATGGTAAGGTCAGTTTAGCCCACTTATTTGAGGCACCCGAAAAAATAGTAGCTGTTAATAAATTAAAGATAGAAGATATTGCTTTCTTAATTTGTCGCGGTGGTTGGCCCTTTGCTTGTGCTTTGCAACATGAAGCAGCGTTGGAACAGGCTTTTGATTATGTAGATGCGGTAATCAAAAAAGATGTTTCACGTGTAGATGGTGTTAACCGCAATGCAACGACCACAAGACTTTTACTGCGCTCATACGCTCGTAATCAAGGTTCACAAGCTACAATCGGAACGATTGTGGCAGATATGGCTACAAATGATGAAAACGAAATTAGCATAAAGACTGCGGGAAGTTATTTGGATGCGTTACGAAAGATTTTTGTAATAGAGGATTCTGAGGCATGGAACCCAAATCTTCGCTCAAAAACTGCAATCCGTACGGCTAATACTCGTTATTTTATAGACCCTTCTATTGGTACAGCGGTATTGGGACTTGGTCCTAATGATTTAATCAATGATCTCAATACGATGGGATTATTTTTTGAGACCCTTTGTATTCGTGATTTGCGAGTCTTTGCAGATGCATTAGATGGAGAGGTGTATCATTATCGCGATAAAAATGGATTGGAATGTGATGCCGTAGTACATCTTCGCAATGGAATGTATGGACTTGTTGAAGTAAAGTTAGGTGGCGATAAACTTATCAACGAGGGTGCAGAAAACCTGCTAACTCTTGCAGGTAAAATAAATACAGAAAAAATGAATGATCCATCTTTCATGATGGTACTTACGGGAACAGGCGATTTCGCTTATCGAAGAAAAGATGGTGTTTTTGTAGTTCCTATCGGATGCTTGAAAGATTAAAACAAGGCTCATTCTACTTCTTGCCTGCTAACGGCACTAACTTGCATCAGCGTAGTGTATGAACGAATAAAAGTTAAAATAGAAACACGGACAAATTGAATTTGTCCGGCTCTTTTGTCCGGGTGCTTGTAAATGGTTAAATATTAGTAATTTATAGACTGCCGGACAATTTGTCCGGACAAATTCAATTTGTCCGTGTTATTTTTTTCTTTGCTTTTTAACTCTATGTTTTTCTTCTCGGAACTCATAGACTTAGGAGCCATAAAACTATGAGTTGGTTTCGTTAACATAATGCCTCCTGGCAACCAAAGCGTGAGATTCTGTTATCTGATGCAGAATGGTTGATAATGCGAAAATACTACTATTATTTAGACCCCATTTTGTTATAAATATAATATATATATCTGATAATCAGTTGTATTACGTTTTTTGCAGACTTTGTATTTTAGACCCTATTTAGTTCTATTATTGAAAAATATTTTGTATTTTTGCGCCCAAAATGTAATTATACTAAAATATGAGAAGAAGTATTTCATTTACGATATTGTTTTTTGTGATGCTTTCAGTGTTGGTATCATGTTATCAAAGTCATAAGAGAGAGTTAGACTTAGCTTATACGTTGGCAGAGTCTAAGCCTGATAGTGCCTTGGTCTTTTTGAACCGTATCAATCAAGGTAAACTCTCAGATAAAGATATGGCGAAGTATGCCCTCATTTATTATATGGCGCAGGATAAGTCGGGCTTGGATGTGGATAACGATTCCTTGATTCGCATAGCGTATGATTGGTATGGAGAACATCAGGACGATTCGCTTTATGCTACAGCCTTGTATTATATGGGAAAATGCTTTCTGCTGAATGATAGTATGGAGCAGGCAAAGGCTTGTTTGGAGAAATCTTATTCTATTTCAGACAGTCTTCATAATCTGAGCCTGAAATGCTTGGCATTGGATAAGCTGATTGAAGTAGAAGAACAGCTGGCACCTTACAAAGCTTTGAACTATGCTAAAGCTTTGGTGAAGATGTATGAGTCCATGCCAAATGTTAGTATATATAATAAGGTGGCAGCGCATTTGAGGTTAGGGGAGAACTTTGGTTTTGTTGATAGTTTAAAACAAGCTTTAGAAGAAGAGAAGAAAGCATATAAGTTAGCAATGCATGCTGGCGATAATAGTTTGTTATCTTATGTTAGCCAAGGGTTAGCTAATGTGTTTGAAAAAAATGGAGAAGAAGATAGCTGTCTAATTTATGCTCGCCAAGCTTATGTGTTAAATGGCACAGATAGATTTTCTTGTCAGTTAATGTTGGCTTCTGCTTATATTACTGTAGATTCCATAAAGCAAGCTTTTGCAATATTGAAGCAAACAACGCCAAAAACAGCAGAAGATCATTATTCTGTGTTTTATACTCGAAGCCAAGCTGCTATGAAAGCCCAAGATTATAAGTCGGCTAAAGCCTTTAGTGATTCTTCATGTTGTTACTTGCAAGAAATGTACCGAACTGCATCCAAAGCCAAGATTTCCTATTACACTTCATTCTTGAAGAAAGAAAGCGAAAGGGCAAGAATACAAGGTAAGGCAGAAATGCAGCGATGGGTATTTGGATTGACCGTACTTTTATGCTTGATAATTATTTTGTTTGTCTTGTATGCTTATTGGTCTTATCGAAAGCTGTCATTAGCTCGCATTGCTCATGAACAGGAAATATTTAGCCAAAAGCAGCAAATGATGGAAAAATTACACCAAGAAGAACTCTCGCATAGGGATGTGCAATTGTCTGTAATGCGTACCTATTTGCTAAAGAAGATAGAGGTTGTAGAAAAATTAAATTCGAGTGTTCCCTATGGGAGTAAGCATATTGTGATTTCCGATAATGATTGGACTGAGTTAGAAGTTTTCTTGGATAGTGTGGAGGATTTGTTTGTGTCGAGGCTAAAGAAAGTTCATCCGAATTTGTCCAATGCTGACGTGCGATTAATGATGCTGTTGCGTTTAAAGTTATCGCAAAAGACTTTAGCATCTATCTATTGTGTGAGCGAGAAAGCTATCAAGCAAAAATTATTCTTGTATAAGGATAAGGTAGGTATTAAAAATGAGCATTTTTCGCTTCGTAATTATATAGAAAACTTCTAGTAATAGGGGCTATATAGTGCTTTTTAGACCTTCTAAGTCTGGGGGGGGCAATTGTAAGTTCTTAGTTCTTAGAGCTATATGTAATTTGTGTAATGGTATAGAAATAGACCTGCTTTATTTGGATGGAATCGGAAAACTATGTAATTTTGCAGCCGAGATTCAATAACATCTAAAAAGTAAGAATATGAAGAAGGTAAAAATGCTAATTTCGTTTCTGCTGTTTCTGCTGTTTACTTCTAGTCAAGTGAAAGCAGGAGAAGCTCCAAAAACGCAAGATATTCCGATGTATAAAAAAGCACCTCATTTAGGCACGCGTACAACAGAGCCTAGTGTAACAGCTAGTTTAGAGCAAAATCAGCTTACAGTTAATGTTGGTTGTTATATGGGCATTGTAAAAGTCTATGTCTATGGAGCCAATGGAAGCCTGATGGCTAGTTCTTCTGTCGCTATAGAAGGTAATGGATCATGCACATTAGATATGTCCGCAATTGAAAACGGTTCTTATAATGTAACTGTAGAACTAGGAGACATGATTTATTGGGGAATGTTTGACATATAGGGTAGATTCTTATAATTAGGGTGTCCAGTTCTATATTCCAATATAAACTGACTTGTTTGAGAGTTTTGGTTCGTTCTGTCACCCTGTTTTTGGACAGGTGCTCGGTACCCCAGGCATCCATGTCCATTCACTAAGCGCTCTTTGAAATTAAATATTTTAGTAACAGATTCATTCACGATCTTTGGATATAACGGTATCGTTAGAGCAAAAGATACTAAAAATTAACGAGATACGCAAATTTTCAAAGAGTTATTTTGTTACAAAAACATTAAATGTCAGAGCGCAATATTAGCAATTATCAGGGATGTTTCCAGCTTGTTTTTAAGAATATAGAACTGGACACCCAAGTAATTAATATAATGTTTAATCAATTAAATTTTATGAGTATGAAAACAATTTCATTATTGTCTTTAGATTTGTTGCAAAAGCAGGAACTTTCTATTATGGAAGGTGGACAGACTGCTGCTGCTCAAACAGTTTGTGGATGTGTGTGTGTCGGTCCTGTTACAAAAGGCAAAAGTTTTGAGACCTTAAACTCAGATGTCGATTGTGCAGATTGCGGTGCTTCAAATGCTCATCGTGTTAGTAACTAGTATGTGGTGATAAAGTTAATTAGAATGCGTCAAGGTGTTTTTAGGTACATACTAAGTATTCTTGTGTTTTTGTTGTTCTCAATGAAAACACAGGCCCAAGAAGTGTCTGAACCTCTTGACTCTATCATAAAATCATTAAAACTAAAAGAGGTTGTTGTGAAGGCGAAGAAGATACGCCAATCAGGTGATACGATTTCCTACGCAGCTTCTTCGTATATATCTAAGGATGATAAAGTCTTGGCAGATTTGCTTCGTAAAATGCCGGGTGTAGAGGTGATTGGTAATGGGCAGATTAAGTATAATGGTCAATGGGTGAATGAGTTTTATATTGAAGGGGCCGATATGCTTGGTGACAACTATGGCGAAGCAACGAAGAATTTGGATGCCAAGGCTATTGGCTCTGTGCAGATTATGGAGAATCACCAGAACATTAAACTTTTTCAGGGAACAAAAAGTGGCAATGCGCCTGCTATGAATATAAAACTCAAGCAAACGGCAAAAGGTGCATGGAGTGCCATGCTGTCTGTTGCGGTTGGCGGTCAGCCTAAACTGGCGAGGAATATGACTGTTAACTTAATGAACTTCCGCCGCAATAGTCAAAACCTGACATTGCTTAAAACGAATAATGTAGGTGATGATTTACGTAAGGAAATCAATGCCTCGTCTTCGTTGAATTCTGTTTTGGGTGCAGGAATATTGCTACCCGATAAGCCTGCTGTTTCTGATTTATATGCCTATAGGAATGATTCATATAGTGCCTCTATCAATCAGCTTTATAAGTTGGATAAGGACAGGACTTTGAGCTTTAATGTAAATTACCTTTATGATCAGGAAAAGCAAAATGCTACCGATGAAAGCCGTTATCTCTTGGATGATGGCACTCGATATGTTATACAGGAGTCCAACCAGGCTTTGGTAGGGCAGCATTTTGTTGGAGGACATGTCGCTTATAAATTGAATAGCTCCAAAAGTTATCTTAAAAACAATTTGTCGGTAAATGCTTCTTTTCCTAAGAATGAAGGCTTGGTGAATGATTTTGTCGCCCAGACTCTCTCTGGTCATAGTTTCTTGTTGAGTAATGTGATGAAGGCAAACTATAAGAAAAAGAATGGTGGAGTCGCAGATTTGGAATGGAAAGCTTCTTTTGCGGATAAGAGAGGGGTGTTGAATATGTCGGAAACGAAAATGAGCCAGTTACTGAGACAACGCAACTTCCAAAGTGAAGCTACAGGATCTTTGTTGGCTTTCACGATTCCTCATCTTATGTTTAATTTGAATGGCAAGGTCATGTTTGATTGGCAAAGGGTAAGTGCAGGATTGAATTCTCAGTCGGATACTTCTGGCAGCGAACAGGAAACCTGGTTATTGGGAGCTTTTGTTAGCCCTAAAATCCTGTTGCATTTTGGAAACAGACTGCAATGGCTGGTTTATGTGCCTGTTGGGGTGAAATATTATCATTCTGCTGATGGCTCTTTGGATTATGACAAGCGGTTCTTTTCGATATGCCCATATTCTAATCTGACATATAAACCTACTGGTCGCTTATCTTTCGACTTGACAACGATATGTGAGGAGTCTATGCCTTCTGTCTTGTCTCAGATGGTTCTGAAACATTATGTGAATTATCGTACGACAATGTCCAATCCTCATCAGGTAGAGATAGCTCCCAATCGCTCTGTTAAACTGGCGTTTACGTCAAGTTATAAGGATATTATTAAAATGTTGTTTGGTGGTGTTACTCTGTCTTATGTGGATGCTCGAAATGGTAATAGTATGGGGTATCAGGTGGTTGACGATGTTGTCAATTATATCGTCCAGCCGCAATCTACCAAAAATAGAGTTTGGCAGATAGAACAAACGGTGGCGAAGGGATTCTTTCGATGGAATTCCAAGATAAGCGAGTCTCTCAGCATAGGAACGTCCAGGAGTGAATACTATGTAGGTGGAGATTGTCATGATGGCCGAAGTGACTATCTGCAAGCTAAAATCTCGTATGTTGCTTCTGTAAGGAAATGGCTGAACCTGTCAATCTCTAATGATTACTCTGTGTCAAAACCATATACGGATGGAAAGGCAAGCGGGGATGTTTACAGAACTTTCATGAATGCTTCTTCTTTTACGTTTTGGTTGGGTAAGCAATTGAATGTGGTGCCCTCTGTGCAATATTATCATAACAATTACTTCTCATCAGGTCGCAACAATGTATTCTTGAATACGGTGATGGAGTATTATTGGGGTAATGCAACATTATCGCTGAAATGTACCAATCTTTTAGATCGTCGTACATTCCATCGTATAATAGACAATGGAATAACACGTTATTCCGGTGAGTATCAATTACGGGGCAGGACAATCCTGTTCGGAATACGAATAAAAATCATATAAAATACTTCAAGATGAAAAATTATAGGAAACTGCTGGTCATGGGCATGATGCTCGTGGGAATGAATGTGAGTGCGCAAGTAAGTGTGACTTATGCTTTGGATTCACCAACTTTTACTTTGGCGCATGAGAGTACGGATAAGTTTGAAACCTTGGATTCTGCTTATCTTAGTGTCACCTATCGTTTCAAATATCGCCAGACGGCAAAGGATGATTCCTTGCGGATGGAAGATCTTATGGATCTACAGCTTGGCAGAAAGTATAATGCTTTCTTCAGTAAAAATCTGCGCGATCTGGATCAGGAGAATACAAAGTCTTTGAAAACAACGATGCGATTTACTCCTATTCCTGCGGAATATGTGGGCTTCGACATATTGTTTAGCCATTCAGATAAGACTTGTCAGGTAACCAATCGAATTCCTTATACCAGTCAGGTGATAGAGTATAGCGAAAAAAAACCAGATATTAAATGGCGATATCTGCCTGGGGATACAGCAACGGTGATGGGCTATCTTTGTCATGCGGCCGAATGCAAATATGGTGGTAGAACATGGAAAGTATATTATGCCGATAAAATCGCTTTGCCTTATGGTCCATGGATGTTGAATGGAGCAAAGGGACTCATTTTGAAAGCGGTGGATTCAGACCATGATTTTGTGTTTGAGGCTGTCGGGTTAACCCAGAAGTCGCAGCCTGTTATTCGTTATACTTGGAGCAGAAAGACGATGAGTAAAGATGAATGGCAGAAGTATGCGGCAAATATGTATAAGAATGCAGGTGCATTTGTTCGTAACACGGGAGCACGTATTATCGTGATGGACAATAGTGAAAAAGGTTTTCATCATCTGAATGAAGATTGGGAGCAATATTACAATCCTTTGGAGAAATAACATGGAAATAATAACAATAAGTAAAAATAACAAATATCTTTACGAAGAAGAAACAGGTTTCTTGTCTCTTCTTTGTGGAGATTTGTGTGATAATTTAAAGGAGAATAAGGTTTCTCTAATTGATGAAAAAAAACTAAAATATCTGGAGAAATATGGACTTATTAACAGAAAGCCAATATCTGCAGATAAATTTCGCTATTTGAAGACAGAAGATATTGAAGACGCTATATTTAATACTCACCAAATAATATTCGAGGTCACAGATAGATGTAATCTTAAATGTCGTTATTGTGGGTACGGTGATTTTTATAGCAACTATGATGAACGCTTAGGGGAAGATATGTCTTTTGATACATTTTCGACATTGTATGATTATTTTGCTCAATTATGGGCAAAGTCATCTAAACACGGTTCTACCTATCTGCGTATCTCGTTTTACGGCGGTGAACCTTTATGTAATTTTGCTTTAATAGAAGAGGCGGTTAACTATGTGAAGAATCATCCGATAGATAATAAAAAAATAATTTATTCTATGACCACAAATGCAGTCTTGCTAGATAAATATATGGCTTTTCTCGTTGAAAATGAATTTGAAATGCTGATTAGTTTGGATGGTAATAGAAACAATGATTCTTATCGAATGTTCAAAACCGGAAAGACTTCTTTTGACAAGGTGGTTGCTAATGTGGATAGATTGTATAGCAAATATCCTTCTTATTTTAAAGACAAGGTGAATTTTAATAGTGTTTTACATGATAGAAATTCAATGCAAGAGGCTGATGATTTCATATATTCCCGATATGGAAAGCATCCGATGACAAATGAATTAAATGTCTTTGGAATAGCAAAAGACAAACGAGAGGTGTTTCTGAAGATGTTTCATTCCAAAATTGGTGAATATGAAAAGCTGGAAAATCAGGATAAGGTGGAAAATTTAGATTCTCTCCCTATTTACCGCAATATGAAAAATGGTTCTTTGAGTCTCCGTTGATAAACTATTCTATGAACCTTAGTGCAGTATTGCAACATGTGTATATGGATAATAAACAGAAAATAAAAATACTGCCAACTAAGACTTGTATTCCATTTTCTAGAAAGGTATTTGTTACAACAAGTGGAAAGCTCTTTCCTTGTGAACGAATTGGAAATGAGTTTGATTTTGGTACAGTATCAAATGGTTTGGTAACAATAAAGTTTTCTGCAATAGTTGAAGCTTACAATAGATTGTATGATAAATATTTGGATTTATGTTCTGCTTGTATGATAAAGAAATTTTGTTCAGTTTGTATTGTGTCAGATCTTGAAGGATATAAATTCTGCTCGGAAAAGAATGAAGTACGAAGTGAACGTGTTAGAAAAATGGTTTCTTTTTTTGAAGAGAATGCAGAGTTGTATCATGAAATTATGAATGTGATTACTATAGTATAAAATGGAAAGTAATTTTTATTTTTATTTAGAACCATATGTGTATTTGCATGTTGGTGATAAGTCTGTGTTAATGGTGAATCTATTGGATGATAAAACTTTAGTGTTTAGTGATAAGAAGTCTATACAAGTAGCGCTAAAATTAGTTTCTGATTCCCGTAGAACAGTAAAAATAAGAGAGGAAGACATATCTCTTCCTTTAGTAGTATCTGCTAGGGCGTGCTTTATGGGTGATGTGACTTGTTCTGTATCACAACCCTTTCAGTTCTATCCAGAGATAAATGTGATTCAAGAAGGAAAAGCGTATAGAAAAACGATTTCATATACGAAAACAAATATATATTCTCATATAATGCAATGTACGGTTTTTATAGATTTTTCTCATCAGGATTGTAAAGAGTATATTGATTATTGTATCGGAGAAGATTCAAGCTCTGCTATATTTCACAGTCTTACAGATAAAAGAGTGTCTAGGAAGAATTTGGATAAGTATTTGGAACGTTTGTCTAGTATAAATGTAGCAATGAAAATTTATCTTTGTGGGGGTGGAGTAGAACTGTTGAATAGTTTCTCAATAGAGAAATTCCCCAATTTGGTATTTGTGTATTCGGTACGAACGCTAACAGAAAATCCTCGAATATATAAGCGTCTCGTATCAGATAAGTTGCCTTATATTCTAATGTTGGATTTAGCAGAAGAGGTGACTGCTTTTGATTTGAATTCTCCGCTAGAGTTGTGGGGGAAAATTTCAAGAAAGGAGTCTATCTGTATTTATGAGCAATTGGTGAAACAAGGGAAACGTATTAGACCTTTTATCATAAAGAATAGCCAAAATTTAGATTTAATTAAGGAAACGATGACTTTCACAAAAGAAGAACTTTTAAATATCAAGAATAAATTTCAAGTTATAAAGTCTAATAATCTTATCAATACGAACTTTTGGGGGCATATTTATGTTTTGCCAGATGGTTCTGTCTCTTATTCTTTGATGGAGGATAAAATTCAATTCACTGATATGGAGCATTTGCAAGAAGATTTTAAAAAGAAGTTCTTTCAAGGGAATTTTTCTTGGACGCAACTAAGAGGATACCCACAGTGCTTAAAATGTGTTTTTCGGTACTTATGTCCTTCACCGAGTTATTTAGAAAATATTCTTCGCAATAATGGGGTATTAACATGTCTTTTGAAAACAATGTAGAATGAGAAGGGTAAGACTTGTTCGACAGCATGACAGCATGCAATGTGGAATCACATGCTTGCAGATGATATGTAGATATTTCGGCAGGGAGTACTCCTTGGACTCTCTGTCGAAGATTTGCTTTGCTACAACGGAAGGTGTCTCCATGCTGGGCATCAATGAGGCTGCAAGAATATTGGGATTTCAAACGGTTTCGGCTAGGGCTACAATAGAGGAACTTAGCGAGACTCCGCTCCCTTGCATCCTTCATTGGAACCAGAACCATTTCGTGGTATTATATAAGGTGAAGAAGGGCAAGAAGTTCTATATCGCTGACCCTGGCAAGGGAAAGACAACTTATAATCTTGAAGAATTCAGACGGCATTGGA
>OQWE01000759.1_pt1 | contig 11009 bp, 5 predicted proteins | sample 1691591 | NCBI WGS metagenome assembly OQWE01 (sample SAMN03418265, study PRJEB22391) | human gut metagenome | biome: human-gut; feature: organic feature; material: feces | host: Homo sapiens | place: Tanzania | collected 2013-01
CGTTGATGAACAGCATGGCTTTGGGACATGCGAGCTATGGGACATACCCCACTCCTGCGGCATATCGGTGCAAGAGCGCACCTTGACATTTTTCGACACCACCCTCAAGAAATAGCCCCGTAACAGGATAACCCAATCAATATACCACACACATATCACGATTATGAAACATAACACACCACAATGGAATAGCAGCGAGATCTGCTACATCCTAATAGTAGGCATCATAGCCGCATCACTGCTGATAGGCTTCATCTGCGAAGCAACAGGATGGTCGTTGGCATCGATGCAATGGATCACCCGATGGGTATCGTCACCAGTAGCCTTAGCACTCGGCATAGCCTTTGCCCTGCTGTTCGGCAAGGCATTCCCCGAATTCAACAAAACCATGTCGAAGAAGCTTCTGCAGTATTCCGTCATAGGATTAGGTTTCGGCATGAACGTCAACCAAGCCTTAGCCTCAGGAGCAGAAGGCATGGCATTCACCATCGTCAGCGTCTTCGGCACCCTGGCATTGGGTTGGCTCTTTGGCAGACGCCTGCTGAAAGTGGATGCACAGACAAGTTATCTACTCAGTTCGGGCACAGCCATTTGTGGCGGTTCTGCCATCGCAGCAGTAGGATCAGTGCTGAAAGCCAAAGCCGAGAGCATGTCGGTGGCGCTCGGCGTAGTATTCGTACTCAATGGCATAGCCCTCTTCATCTTCCCCTACATCGGCGATGCCTTGGGTATGACGATGAAGCAGTTTGGCATGTGGGCAGCTATTGCCATCCACGACACATCGTCTGTGGTAGGTGCAGGTGCTGCCTACGACCAGATGCACCCCGACTGGCTGGCATCACAGGGTGTCAGCGCCCTCGAAGTGGCAACTACCGTAAAGCTGACCCGCGCCCTGTGGATCGTCATACTGACGCTGGTCACCCCCTTCTTCTTCCGTTCCACCATGGCGTCGGTAACCGCCAGCAAACCCTGGTATCGCAACATTCCCACCTTCATCATTTGGTTCATTGTAGCCATTGTGCTCAATACCTACGTGCTCGCCAACCCGTCGCTCCTGGGCGATGCTGCTTCGACCGTCGGTAGCCGTATAGGCACCACCATCAACCTGCTTGCCAAACATGCGATTACGCTGTCGCTCTTCTTCATCGGTGCCTCGCTCACCAGAGACACACTCCGTGCTGTCGGCCTGCGTCCACTTCTGCAGGGTGTGCTACTATGGGTGAGTATCAGCCTCATCAGTCTGGCGTATATCTGCACAGTATAAAATCGGTGTCAGAGCACTCGCTTTGTCAACCGGTTCAATACATATACAACAAAAAATATCCCCAAAGGGAAAAGGCGACATACATCGTGTCCATCGCCCATCCCGTTGGGGATATTTGCTACAGTAGAATGATTATTCGCACACCACCAGTCCACCATTACACGGAATGGTAACATCAAGCAGTTGCTTCTTCGACAGCTTCACCGTCTTCACTGCGCCTTCAAGAGCTGGATTGTCGGCATAGACCTTAAGCGCTGATCCTGCGGCAAACATCGGCACGGCAAGTTTGAGCTTCAATGGTTCTTTCTGTGCATTGATGCCAGCCACCAGCCATCTGTCTCCACAACGCCGAGCCACGACGATATATTTTCCAGGGTAGCCCGCTATGAATTTCACATCGTCCCATGTGGTAGGCACAGTCTTCATAAATTCCACCGCCCATGCCGGAGCATCGGTCATATTGTTGGGAGCAAGGGCAAAATGTTGCACCGCGCTCTGAAAGAGCACCGCTGTAGCAAGGGCAAACACATCAGATGTACGGCGCTGCGTACCATGTTTGTTGTCGGCGCCATAGAACTTATTGAGGGCGCTACCGCCAAAATCCATAGAACCTACCGCGTTGCGGAGGAAGGGATGGAGAGTGGCGTTGCGAGCCTCATTGTCACACATATACTGCGAGAAGTGGAGATTCTCACTTGCCAACACCGCTTCAGCAGCCACAAAGTTAGGATACATGCGTTCCCAACCACGTGGCATGGTGCAACCATGGAAGATCACCTCCAAGCCATAATCGTTGGCATCGCTGAGGATATCCTCGTAGAGCTTCATCGTCTCCTGCTTGTCGCCACCGAAGAAATCCACCTTGATGCCTACCACGCCAATCTTCTTCATCCAAGCCATCTCCTTCTTGCGGGCGATGGAATTGTTCATAATCTGACGAGGAGTCTGAGGAGCATCATTCTCGAAACCGTTGGAATTGTACCAGAGCATCAGGCTTACCTTCTTGCTCTTGGCATACTTGCTCAACTCTTCGATGCGCTTTCTGCCAATCTGCTTGTCCCACCAGTTATCTACCAGTACCGCCTCATAGCCCTGAGCAGCAGCCACATCCACCATCTTCACCTGGTCATCATAGTTGATGGAACCGTCCTGCCAGATGAGCCAGCTCCAGGTATAGCGTGATGGCTTGTAAGCCTGGGATGCCTCATACAAAGGCTCCACCACATCGTAAGGGATTGTGGTCTCTACGACAGGAGCCAACGATGAACCTACGGTGATGGTACGCCAAGGAGTCTCGCCCGGCAATGGGATACCGGCATATTCAGAACCGATGCCATTGTTCTCACCCTTCTGAGGGAAGGCGATGGTATAGCCCTTGCCCGGCTCGTAATCAGAAAGACGACTGCCTGGATAAGCGCTCGACACACCGGTTTCGCTGACCAATACCCATCCGTCGCTGCCCACCTTGAAGAGACATGGGAAGGTATAGCCCACACCGAACTGTGACTTCACGTTCATCGGAGCATCGGGAGTATATTCCTCCTCGTAAGATGGCTTGGTGCGCTCCCAACCAGTCATCGGAGTAATCTGAGGACAGAGGAAGGTAGTGGTCTTCTCCGGGAAATTGAATCCGCTCACCTCATTATAGATAATCACCGACTTAGGATTATCCTTCTTAGGACGGCTCATCTCATACTTGTAGGCGAGGTCGTTGTTGCTTACATGAAGATGGAGGGTCATGGAATCCTTCTTACTGTTGAGGAAACCGATGGTAGCATCCACCACATCCTTCTTGATGTCACTCTTCTTGATGCGGGTCATCTTATAAGAAAGCGGCTTCACTTCCCCACCCTTTAGGATGCCCATGGTGAGATCCTTTGAGAAATCACCGTAATTGGCAACCAGTCCGAGCGCCGAGGTTCCCAGCATCTGCTTGCCATTGTAATCTACCGTGTAGGAAGCCTTGCCTCCCTCACAAGCTACATTCACCACCAATTTACCGTCTGGCGACTTCACTGTATAGTTGTTAGCCTGCACACCCAAAGCAGCAAGCAACAAAATACCAGCGATACTCATTTTTTGCTTCATATTATTTCCTTCTTAGGTTTGATTTATTTTAATGCTTGTTTTAATGCTTGCAAAGATAAGCAAAATCTCGGAGAAAGAGGTGGAAGATTCATTCAAAAATAGATACTTTTCGCTAAAAAAAAGGGATTTTAATGACAAAAAGCCCCGACATCACGTCGAGGCTTTTGAGTTTTTGAATGTTTCAGCAGTTTGTGTTTTTATGTAGTTATGATTTGTATCTTTGAAAATCAGTTTTCTTTTCTGGTTGCAAAAGTACGCAAAAAACTGAAATGAATCAAAATTTAACGCATCTTTTTGCCGAAAAAAGACGTAAACGTTTTCAGATTTCAGCGCCTGAGTTTTCAGGTTTCAGCATTCAGACATGCCGATTCCTGCGTTCGCAAATACCGATTTCCGCCCCGTAGCCTTGCGGTCCCTTTCATAAAAAAAACATAATTTTCACCTTATATATATAATAAGAGCATTTTTTTTATTATCTTTGCACCTATAATAATACGTACGTAAAGAATGAAAGAATTTGTAATATCAGAAGTCAAGGCGGAAACCGCTGTGCTGGTGGGTCTTATTACCAAGACACAGGACGAAGCCAAGACCAAGGAATATCTCGACGAGTTGGAATTTCTTGCAGATACTGCAGGCGCCGTCACCGTGAAGCGATTCACGCAGAAGGTGGTGTCGCCTAACCAGACCACCTACGTGGGAAAGGGTAAGCTGGAGGAAATCAAGCAATACATCAAGGACGAGGAAGAGGAAGACAGAGAAGTAGGTATGGTGATCTTCGATGATGAACTCTCTGCCAAGCAAATCCGAAATATCGAGCAGGAATTGCAGGTGAAGATTCTCGACCGTACTTCGCTCATCCTCGACATCTTCGCCATGCGTGCCCAGACTGCAGCTGCCAAGACGCAGGTAGAGCTGGCACAATACCGATACATGCTGCCAAGACTGCAGCGACTCTGGACTCACCTGGAACGACAGGGTGGTGGTTCAGGTTCCGGTGGCGGAAAGGGATCGGTAGGTCTGCGTGGACCGGGTGAGACCCAGCTCGAGATGGACCGCCGTATCATCCTCGGCAGAATGAGCCTGCTCAAGGAGCGACTTGCAGAAATAGACAAGCAGAAGACTACCCAGCGCAAGAACCGCGGAAGAATGATCCGAGTGGCTCTCGTGGGCTATACCAACGTGGGAAAATCCACCATCATGAACCTGCTCAGCAAGAGCGAAGTGTTTGCAGAGAACAAGCTCTTTGCTACCCTCGATACCACCGTGAGAAAGGTGGTGGTAGATAACCTGCCATTCCTCCTTGCCGACACCGTAGGATTCATCCGCAAGCTGCCTACCGACCTGGTGGACTCCTTCAAGAGCACCTTGGATGAGACCCGTGAGGCAGATCTCCTGCTGCACGTGGTAGATATCTCCCACCCAGACTTCGAGGAGCAGATCCAGGTAGTGGAAAAGACCCTGGAGGAAATAGGATGCTCCGACAAGCCTTCGATGATCATCTTCAACAAGATAGACAACTACTCCTGGGTGGAGAAGGAGGAAGACGACCTCACTCCGATGGAGAAGGAGAACATCCCGCTGGAAGATCTCAAGAAAACCTGGATGGCAAAGCTCAACGACGACTGTCTCTTCATCTCGGCAAAGAACAAGGAGAACATCGACGAGTTCCGAGAGGTGCTATATAAAAAGGTAAGAGAACTGCACGTACAGAAGTATCCATACAACGACTTCCTGTACCAGGATTACGAATAATTCCCTAAAAACATATCAACAATGAATGACTACAGACCTCTGACCTCCGAGGAAATCGAGGTACTCAAGAGCAACGACTGCTGGGCAGAAGACTGGACTTCAATCAATGTTTCAGAAGACTTCAAGCCCAACTACATGCATCGCGTGATGCTCTATGGCGAGGTAAACATCGGCGCCTTCAACAAGAATGTGGAGGTGAGCCAAGGCTTCGTAAAGCATTCCGGCATCAACAATGCCACCCTGAGAAACGTAACCATCGGAGACGACTGTCTCATCGAGAACGTGGGCAACTTCATCAATAACTACACCATTGGTGATGACTGCTACATCTCCAACATCTCTACGATGGAAACCACCGAGGGAGCTACCTTCGGCGAGGGGAACCTGGTGAGCGTGCTCAACGAGGTGGGCGAAGGAAACGTGATTCTCTTCTCCGACCTCAACAGCCAGCTGGCTGCCTTCATGGTGAAGCATTTCTCCGACAAGGAACTGAAGGAGAACATCCGACAGCTCATCAAGACCGACATCGAGAACAAGGCGCCGGAAAGAGGACAGATTGGCAGCAACGTGAAGATTGTGAACACCAAGGAGATTACCAACTGCGTAATCAACGACCTCTGCGAGGTAAACGGTGCTTCACGACTCAGCGACTGTACGCTGCTCGGTTCGGTTCACGGCAACGTATATGTCGGCACGGGAGTCATCATCGAGAACTCCATCATCGCCGAGGGTTCCAGCGTCATCAACAGCGTGAAGATACAGGACTGCTTCGTGGGCGAAGCCTGCCAGCTGAGCAACGGTTTCACAGCCTCAGCCTCCGTATTCTTTGCCAACAGCTATATGAGCAACGGTGAGGCGTGCGCCGCCTTCTGTGGTCCATTCACAGCATCGCATCACAAGAGCAGTCTGCTTATCGGCGGAATGTTCTCATTCTATAATGCCGGTTCAGCCACCAACTTCAGCAACCATGCCTACAAGATGGGGCCTATGCACTGGGGCATTCTGGAGCGTGGTTCGAAGACAGCCAGCGGTGCCTATCTGCTGATGCCAGCCACTCTGGGGTCGTTCTCAGTATGCTTCGGCAAGCTGATGCACCACCCTAACACCCGCAACCTGCCATTCGCCTATCTGATAGCCGATGGCGACAAGATGTTCCTCATCCCGGGCAGAAACATCACCACCGTGGGCTTGTACCGCGACATCAAGAAGTGGCCGAAGCGAGATCTCCGTGCTCCTGAAAACCGCAAGAGCATCGTGAACTTCGACTGGCTCTCTCCTTTCTCCGTGGGCGAAATTCTGAAGGGCAAGAAGATCCTGGAGAGTCTCCGCGAGGTAACGGGCGACAATGTATCGCAGTATCTCTATCACGAGTACATCATCCCTGCCACATCGCTCCACAAGGGCATCAAATACTACGACATCGCCTTGAGAATCTATATGGGTGCCGTGCTGAAGCGAGTGCTGAAACGGGATCCTGCCATCACCCCTCCATCTACCCAGACAGGCGTGGGCGACTGGGATGACCTCTCAGGACTCCTGCTGCCGGTAAGCGAGGAAGACCGCATCATCGCCGACCTGAAGGATGGCACCATAGAAACCATCCAGGAGCTCATCAGCCGCTTCGAGGAGATTGATGCCAACTATCGCGAATATCAGTGGGCATGGACCTACAAGATGATCTGCGACTACTACCACATCTCCGAGATTACCCTGGAGGATGCCAACCGCATCCACGAGGACTACATCAAGGCACGCCGTTCCTGGATTGCGGAAATCAAGAAGGATGCCGAGAAGGAGTATGCCATGGGCGACGTGGAGGAAGAGGTTTACAGAAACTTCGTCAACAGTCTGGACCAGGAAGTGGAATACGAGAATTAATTCATAATGAAGAATTAACAATTTATAATTAACAATTTATAATTCAAAATGAAGATTAAGCATGTTTTGCTGGCTGCTGTCCTGATGGGCAGCCTCAGCGCCACAGCTAAGGATTATCATTACACCACCATACCAGGTGATGCCATGAAAACCCGCATCTACACCCTCGACAACGGTCTGACGGTGTATATGTCAGTCAACAAGGAGAAGCCTCGTCTGCAGGCTAACATCGCAGTAAAGACAGGTTCCAGAAACGACCCTGCCGAAACAACCGGTCTTGCCCACTATCTGGAGCACCTGATGTTCAAGGGAACCCAGAAGTTCGGCACCATCGACCACGCCAAGGAGAAGCCTTATCTCGACGAAATCACACGCCGATATGAGAGCTACCGCAAGCTGACCGACCCTGCACAGCGCAAGCAGGCTTATCACGAAATCGATTCGGTTTCGCAGCTGGCTGCCAAATACAACATCCCGAACGAGTACGACAAGCTGATGTCGAGCATCGGAAGCCAGGGCACCAACGCCTATACTTCCAACGACGTGACCTGCTATGTGGAGAACATCCCGAACAACGAGATTGAGAACTGGGCAAAGGTACAGAGCGACCGATTCCAAAACATGGTGATCCGCGGTTTCCATACCGAGCTGGAGGCTGTATACGAGGAGAAGAACATCTCTATGGCTAGCGACAACGACAAGGAGTTTGCTGCCCTCTGGAAGCTTCTCACCCCTACCCATCCTTACGGTACCCAGACCACCATCGGTGAGCAGGAACACCTCAAGAACCCTAGCATCATCAACATCCAGAACTACTTCCACCGCTACTATGTACCTAACAATGTGGCTATCTGTCTGGCAGGTGATTTCGACCCAGACCAGACCATTGCCATCATCGACAAATACTTCGGTTCATGGAAGAAGAGCGACAACCTCACCCGTCCTGAGTTCAGCCTGCAGCCGGACATTACTGCCGTCAAGGATACAGCCGTAGTGGGCAAGGAGGCTGAAAACGTGATGCTCGCCTGGAAATTCAAGGGCGCCAACGACAAGGAGAGCGATGTGCTCGATGTCATCGAAGACATGCTTTCCAACGGTAAGGCTGGACTGATGGAGGTTGACCTGGAGCAGCAGATGAAGCTGGCTTCTGCCGGAGCCTTCGTCTACGGTCTGCACGACTATTCTGCCTTCATCCTTGCCGGTAATCCTAACAAGGGTCAGAAGCTGGAAGAAGTACGCAGCCTCATGCTCCAGGAGATGGCGAAGCTGCGCCGTGGAGAATTCGAAAACGACCTCCTGCCTTCGGTCATCGCCAACAAGAAGCTGAACTTCTACAGAGGTCTCGACAGCAACGACAACCGTGCCAGCATCATGGTAGACGCCTTCATCAACGACGAGAAGTGGGAAGACGTAGCCGGCAAGCTGGAGCGTCAGAGCAAGCTGACCAAGCAGGACATCGTGGATTTCGCCAACAAATATCTGCGCGACGACAACTTCATCTGCGTCTACAAGCAAATGGGCGAGGATACTACCCTGAAGAAGATTGAGAAGCCTGCCATCACTCCTATTCCGGCAAACCGCGAGTATGAGAGTGCTTTCGTCAAGGAAATCAAGAACGCCCAGGTGCCTGAAATCCAGCCTCAGTTCCTCGATTTCAAGAAGGACCTTACCATAGGTAAGACCAGCAGGAAGCTGCCTCTCGTCTACAAGCAGAACACCCAGGACGACCTCTTCAACCTCGTATTCCGCTACGAGTTCGGCGATGAGGATGATATCCGCTACAGCTATGCAGCCCAGTATCTCGACTATATCGGAACCGACAAGAAGAGCGTTTCTGCCATCAAGCAGGCTTTCTACAAGCTGGCTTGCAACTTCAGCATCGCCCAGAGTTCCAAGACTCTGCAGATCAGCCTCAACGGTCTGAACGAGAACCTTCCTGCAGCTCTCCGGCTGACGGAGGAAATCCTGCACCATGCCAAGGCAGACAAGACCTCATGGAACCAGTTCATCGACCTCATCGAGAAGCAACAGCAGGATGCCAAGACCAACCAGATGTCAAACTTCAGCTATCTCTGGGACTACAGCACCTACGGTGCCTACAACCCAATCCGCAACGCCATCAAGACAGCCGACCTGCGCAAGATGGATCCTCAGGAGCTCGTCAATCTTCTGGGTGGACTGAACAACATCGAGCATACCGTGGCTTACTACGGTCCTTACAGCGAGAAGCAGCTCAACGCCCTGCTCGCCAAGGAGCACAAGACAGCCAAGAAGCTTGCTGCCGTTCCTGAGGGCAAGGAGTACAAGATGGAAGAAATCAAGCAGAACGAGATTTATATCGCTCCTTACGATGCCAAGAACATCTATCTGCGTTCTTACCAGAACACCGGAAAGAAGAGCGATGTGAAGGACGGTGCCCTGATTTCTCTCTTCAATGAGTATTATGGTGGCGGCATGAATACCATCGTCTTCCAGGAGCTTCGTGAGACCCGCGGTCTGGCTTACAATGCCGGTGCAGCCTACTACACTCCAGTTCGCAAGGACGAGAAGGATTACTTCATGCGTCACATCATCACCCAGAATGACAAGATGATGGACTGCATCCACGTCTTCGATGAGATTACCGACAATCTCCCACAGAACGAGGCTTCCTTCAATCTTGCCAAGCAGAACCTGATGAAGTCTATCCAGAGCCGTCGCGTTACCAAGGCTGGCGTCATCAACGCCTACTTCAATGCCCAGCTCAGAGGCATCGACTATGATGTGACCAAGCTCTACTACGAGCAGATTCCATCGCTCACCCTGCAGGATGTGACCAACTTCGAGAAGCAGAACATCGTGGGCAAGCCTCATCGCATCGTCATTCTTGGCGACGAGAAGAATCTCGATATGAAGAGCCTGGAGAAGATTGCGCCAATCAAGCGTCTCTCTCAAGAGGAAATCTTCGGCTATTAAATAGGAAAAAGAATATATTGAATATTTCAACAGTTTAAAATAACAAAAAACATTATGGCAAAAACTCCAGATTTTAAGTATGCTCCAATGTTCCAGATTGGAGAGGACAAGACAGAGTATCGCCTTATCTCTAAGGAAGGCGTAAGCACAGCAGAGTTCGAGGGTAAGACTATCCTCAAGGTTTCTAAGGAAGCTCTTACTTTGCTGGCACAGCAGGGTTTCCACGACGTAGAGTTCAAGCTCCGTCGTGAGCACAACCTCCAGGTGGCTAAGATTCTCAGCGATCCAGAGGCTTCAGAGAACGACAAGTACGTAGCTCTCCAGTTCCTTCGCAATGCAGAGACTGCCGTTAAGGGCATTCTCCCATTCTGCCAGGATACAGGTACTGCTATCATCCACGGCGAGAAGGGTCAGCGTGTATGGACTGACTTCGAGGACGAAGAGGCTTTGAGCCTGGGTGTTTACAACACCTTTACACAGGACAACCTCCGCTATTCCCAGAACGCTCCTCTCAACATGTATGATGAGGTGAACACCCGTTGCAACCTTCCTGCTCAGATTGATATCGAGGCTACAGAGGGCGACGAGTACCGCTTCGTGATGGTAGCTAAGGGTGGTGGCTCTGCCAACAAGACCTACTTCTACCCTATGACCAAGGCTACTATCCAGAACGAGGGTACCCTCCTCCCATTCCTCGTAGAGAAGATGAAGAGCCTGGGTACAGCTGCATGTCCTCCTTACCACATCGCCTTCGTTATCGGCGGTACTTCTGCTGAGAAGAACCTCCTTACCGTGAAGCTGGCTTCTATCAAGTACTATGATGAATTGCCTACAACAGGTGATGAGACTGGTCGTGCCTTCCGTGACATCGACTTGGAGAACAAGCTCCTCGAAGAGGCTCACAAGATTGGTCTGGGTGCACAGTTCGGCGGTAAGTATCTGGCTCACGATATCCGCGTAATCCGTCTGCCTCGTCACGGTGCAAGCTGCCCTATCGGTATGGGTGTAAGCTGTTCTGCCGACCGCAACATCAAGGCTAAGATCAACAAGGACGGTATCTGGTTGGAGA
>OQWE01000761.1_pt1 | contig 10987 bp, 10 predicted proteins | sample 1691591 | NCBI WGS metagenome assembly OQWE01 (sample SAMN03418265, study PRJEB22391) | human gut metagenome | biome: human-gut; feature: organic feature; material: feces | host: Homo sapiens | place: Tanzania | collected 2013-01
AAAACTACGTATTCTTAGCAATGCGCTTTTCTCCCGCGAGTTTTGACGACGTTGCGGCGGCGTATCGGGAAAGCGGCGAAAAATACGCAACGATACTTACGGGAAACGTAAGACGAAACGTAATAACGTTTTCGGCGTCCCTTGACAAAAAGATTAAATTCGTCACGAAAAAAGACTTATATAAGCTGTTGAAAGCCAACAACGCTTTGCCAAAGATAATGACAAAACACGCGGATAAACCGCCGATTTCACCAAAGGAAGTGCTTGATATTGCGTTTTCCGGTGCGAATGCAAAATATTTCGCATACTCCGGAATACTCATTGCAATAACCGCGCTTATCACGCCGTACAGGCTTTATTACGGGATCATGGCAAGCGTTCTGATTATCTTTGCGCTCATTTCTTCGCTTCGTGCCGCACAGGAATAACATTAAAAAAGCAACCTTATTGGTTGCTTTTTAACTTTACTTTTTCAGGACGGATATCGCGCTTTTTATCGTCTTTTCGTACGCTTCCATTCCGTATTTATCGACGTCGGATTTGCTTTTTTCACCGTGCGTCAGACAGCCTGCGCCGCCGATACAACCGCCGATACACGCCATGCCTTCGATAAAGTTTGCGTCAAGTCTGCCCTTCGATTTTTGCAAAAGCGCAATCTTGCACGATTCGATTCCGTCGCATGAACAGGGTTTGAGTTCAAAATCGCTGCCGTGTTCTTTCAGCCCTTCTCTCACCGCGTCGGCAAGCCCGCCGCACCGCGCGAAAATTCGTCCGAAATACGACGCGTTGTCAAGCACGCCTTCGGGAAGCGTCGTAAGGTCGATATCACGGCTGTCGAACAACGCCTGCAACTCTTCAAAGGTCATCGCGACGTCGACGTAAGGCTTCACTTCTTCCTTCTGCACTTCCGCTTTCTTTGCGGTGCAAGGTCCGATAAACACGACTTTGCAAGGCGCCTCGTTTTCTTTCAGATACTTTGCGATGGTTGCCATCGGCGAAAGATTATGCGACACGAACGGCGCAAGATCCTTGAAATTCTTTTCGATATAATCCACGAACGCGGGACAGCACGAACTTGTAAGAAAGCCTTTTTCGGCAAGTTCTTTCGACTCTGCGTCGGCAACCATATCCGCGCCGAGAGCCGCCTCGACAACGGTATGAAAACCAAGTTCTTTCAGTCCCGTGACGACTTGTCCGAGCTTTGCGTAAGTGAACTGGCTCGACACCGAAGGCGCAACGACTGCGAACACCTTAAACTTCTTGTTTTGCGCGCTCTTTTTCAGAATATCGACGACGTTTATGATATACGACTTATCCGTGATCGCGCCGAACGGGCATTGATACACGCACGCACCGCACGCGATACATTTTGAATTGTTAATGCACGCTTCCTTGTCCTCGCCCATCGAAATGGCTTTCACCTTGCACGCGGTCTCGCACGGACGGCGATAATTTTGTATCGCGCTGTACGGACAAACCTTTGCACACGCGCCGCATTCTTTGCACTTCGTCTTGTCGATATGCGCGACGTGATTATGGTCAAAAGTTATTGCGCCAAAGCGACACACGTCCTCGCAACGGTGGGCAAGACAGCCCCTGCACGAGTTGGTGACTTCATAGCCGCCCATCGGGCATTCGTCGCACGCGATGTCGATAACTTCGATGACGTTCGGGTTGTTTTTGTCGCCGCCCATCGCCATTTTGACGCGTTCCGTAAGGATTGCCCTTTCTTTATATACGCAACAACGCATCGTCGGGACTTTCCCCGGGACGATGATTTTCGGAATATCCAGAATATTTTCTTCAAGCGTGCCTGCCCACGCCTGTTTTGCAACTTCGCGCAGCACCTTATATTTGAGATACTGCACCTTTGTATCGAATTTTCTCATTAAAAATAAAAACTCCGTTTAGAAATAACTGACTTTAATGCGTTTTCCCATTTGTTTCAGGCATTTCGACAACTCTTCGACAAGGTTCATTTTTATGTTGAAGTTTATCGGAAGGTCGGGATTCTGATGCGCGGGATTGACCGCACGCCCGACGAAAAAGTTTATATCGGTGGCTTCTTCAAACAAAAGCCTTGCGATAAGACACGCGCCGTCGCGGCCGAAACTCCACTTTTCGTAAAGTTTGTTTTCGTCCAGCGCGTCTTTTGCGTATTCCAGCACTTTGCTGACGGTAATAACGCCTTCCGTCACAAGGTCGACGCCTTCGATTTCCGCAATCGGGGGAACGTCGCCGCCGTCGTAACGGATACTTGCGCGCAGGGGCTTTCCAAGATATTTTGCCGCAATCGACGAGGTTGTGCCGCCGCATACGATATGTTTGCCCTCTTTTGAGAAGAACAACGCCATCATACGGTTTGCGTCGTCGCGGTTGGACGGCGGTCCGAAAAGAATATTCATCGGGACGCGTTGACGCACTTTTATGACGCACGCCGTGGCGTCGTCGCCCGGCTCCCCGCCGTACAGCCTGTTACATTCGTCGATAAGGATCGTGGAATAGGTTTTTGCGGTGTATCCTGCCGGCGCGATGGTTTCCAGAAAGTCGATAATATCTTCCCTTTTCCAGCCGAAATTGTATTCGCGCCCGATGCCGGCATGCGGACAGCCGTCGCTCATCGCGACGAAAATGTCGTTTTCCTGCAATTTTATCGTGGATTTCAGAATCTTTTTTCCGCCGATATTCATCTCGATCTTCGGATAATCGAAGTTTTTCTCGTCGCGGATAAGGATAACCTGCGGGTTGTCGTACTGAATGATTTCCGCTTCCCTGTTTTCAACGATATGGATAATCGTGAAAGTGGAATACGCCACGCCCCTGACCGAGCAAATCGGCAAAGTTGCGGCAATGGTTTCCACGCAGTCCTCGATTGTCAAGCCTTCCGCCATCATCGTCGAAATGATTTTGGACGTGAGCGTCGACAAAATACTTGCCTTTACGCCGCTGCCCAAACCGTCGGCAAGCACGATAACCGTCGAGTTTTCGTCCTGTTCGACGACGTCGACGTGATCGCCGCATAGTTGCTCGCCGAAGTGGTTTATGCTTTTATATCCGATGTCAACGCACAAATCATTCATTGTCGATTGATTCCTTTAATTTCGTCAACGCGATTTTGGTTTCCGCCGCGGTCTCGCCAAGAAGCGACGCGATTTCCTGTACGACGCGCATTTGCTTGTCGACGACCTTGTCGGCGATTTCGATTGTCTGGCGCGAGATGTTTTCTTTCTTTTCTCGCTCGGTTTCCTCGTCGGTGACGTCGCGCATTATGCAGATGAGAAGGTGATACGTCGCGTCGTATACGACGGTTTCTTCCACGTATTTTTTGTATTCCGCAAGGTAGATTCTTTGGTCGCGGACGTTGCGTTTTGTCGACAAAACCTGCAAAAATACCGCGGGATCCATAATCCTCACTACGGGCTCGCCGAGGATATCAGACGCGGAACGCAAGTTCATGATTTTCCTTGCGGCGGCGTTGATTTGCTGCACTTCCAGATTTTCGTTCAGCACGAACAATCCGTTGGGCGTATTATTGACGATGCAGTCCGAAAAACTTTCGGCTTTGTCTTTAAGATACGGCAGACACATTGAAATTTCCGCCTTGCCCTGTAATACGGCAATCGCTTTTTCGCGGCAGGTGTTGTACCCGCAAGAGCCGCAGTTGAGTTCGTCTTCCTTTCTGTACTTGCCCATTTCGCGCAGTTCCGCGTTGATTTCCGCCTCGGACGGCATTTGCAGCGTATGTTCGATCGGCACGAAATGTTTTCTGATTTCAAGCGGCTCGGGCTGGTTTACCGAAAAATCCTTGTCGCCGGCATACCTTGCGACCGCGGTGTAGTCTTTCACGGGGGAACGGTGGTATTTTTCCATAACGGGACCGCCCACGCAACTTCCGACGCACGCCGACATTTCGATGAAGCAGTTGTGCACGTTGCCGCTTTCGATATCTTTCAGACATTCTTTGCAGTTTTCCACGCCGTCGACCGCCATATAAGTGTACTTGTCGTTTTGAAGCGCCATCGTTTTAAGGATGCCGCCGGTTGTCGGGAAAAATCTTGCGCGGCTTTCGTTGAAGTCGTCCATATCCGATTCCGGCGCGATTTCTGCGTCTTTCAGCCATTCCGTAAGTTCCTCAAAAGTCAGAACGGCGTCAACGTACCCTTCGTAAAAGTCCGCCTCGTCCTTTTTTGACACGCAAGGTCCGACGAAAACGACTTTTGCTTTTGCGTTGCGCGTTTTTATGTCGCGCGCGTGCGCGAGCATAGGCGACAACACGTCCGCAAGATACGGCAACATATTCTGATAATATTTCTGGATAAGAAGGTTTACGGAATGGCAGCACGACGTGATAATAACGTCGCGTTTGTCTTCCTTGACCATTCTTTCGTATTCGTTTTTGACGATTGTCGCGCCGATTGCCGTTTCTTCCACGTCGAAAAAGCCCAGTTTTTTCAAGGCTGTTTTCATGCCTTTTATGCCGATGTTTTCATAATTTGCGATGAACGACGGCGCAAGGCTGACGTAAACGGGATCGCCCGACTGAATAAGGACTTTCGCCTTTTCGACTTCGGACGAAATTTCTTTGGCGTTTTGCGGACATACGACGAAACATTGCCCGCACAAAATGCACTCGTTGCCGATAATGTGCGCCTGATTGCCCGAAAACCTGATGGACTTCACCGGGCAGTGTCGGATACATTTATAGCAGTTTTTGCAGTTTGATTTTTTGAGTGTAAGACAATCGGACATAAATCCCCCTTTATTTTCCGTCGCCGAGTTTCGGCACGATATGATCGTGCCAGAACTCCTTGAACGATTCGGGCGTAACGCCCGTGAAAATTTCATCGTTTACAGTAACGGTAACGCCCACGCGGTTGCATTTGCCCGAGCAGAAACTTCCCGCAAGTATCACTTCATCGTCGAGTTTTTGCTCCTTAACGCTCTTTTCGAACAACGCCACGATTTCGGGCGCGCCTTTTAAGTGGCAGGAACTGCCGACGCATATCTGTACGATAACCATTACGCCCTCGAAAGAATTTCGGCTTTGAAGAAGTCGTCGACGGTCTCGGGGCTTACCGAAAAGAATTTGTCGTCAACCGTCACGCAGACGCCTTCCTGACATCTTCCCATGCAGAACGTGCCACCGAGTTCAACCTTGTCTTTAAGACCGTGCTCGTTGATAAGATATTGCAACCCTTCAACAACCTGTCTTGAACCTTTTATATGGCAGGAACTTCCTATACATACGATAACTTTAATCATTTTTCCCTCCTATGCGACTGTTATTGATATTCAACGACGTTTACCCAGGACAACAGGAATTCGCGTTCCTTTTCGTTGCCCTTTACCGATTGCGAAGCCGCAACGATGGGCATCCATTTCTGGACGTATTGTTTTTTGGTATTGGTTTTTTCGCAGAACAAATCAAGATATTCGTTCGCCCCGTCGATGTCGCCGTTGAGCCAGAACAAAAGATAAGTCCTTGCGACGTCCGCCGACGCATTACCCTGCGTTGCGTGCGACCAGTCGATGACGTACGCCGTGCCGTCGTCCGCAATGATTACGTTGGACGGGTTGAAGTCGCCGTGGCAAAGTTTATTGTGCTTCGGCATTCCTTCAAGCCTTGTGTGCAGGTCGTATCGAGTCGTCGCGTCAAGGTCGGCTTCCGAAATTTTCCTGTTCATTTTGTCTTTCAGCCTGTTAAGAAGCGGACAGGTTTTGGACTGCACTTCGATCTGTAAATTCACGAAAAGTTCCAGATATTCGTGCTTTTTGTCGGGATTTTCAGCCATAAGTCTGTCCAGGGTTTTGCCCTTAATGAACTCGCTGACTATCGCCCATTTGCCGTCGATCGTTTCAACCGCCTTGATTTTCGGGATATTGAGCCCCGTTTCTTCGACGCGCGCCTGATTCAGCGCTTCGTTCAGAACGTCGGCTTTTTTGAAGTCTTTGTCAAACACTTTGACGCAGTTGTCGCCGTCGCGGTAAACCGTCTTATTGGTTCTTACTGCAATTACTCTGTCTAAATCCATACCCTTCTCCCTTTATTTTGAATTTTTCTTGTTATAAACCGTTTTGAAATCGCGGGGGTCGACGGTTTCCGCCACACCGACCACGGGTTCCGGCAACGGTTTTTCCGCAAAGGTTTTGCCGTAATATGCGTTAAGGTACATTTGTTTGATTTCGCTCATAAGCGGATAACGGGGGTTCGCGCCGGTGCATTGATCGTCGAAAGCCTGCTCCACCATATCGTCAAGTCGATTCAGGAAATCCTGCTCGTCGGGGACGTACTCTTTGATGGTCTTTTTGATGCCGACTCTTTCTTTCAGCCCGTCGATAGCCTTGATAAGGTTTTCAAGTTTTTCTTCGTCGGTGTTGCCGAAAATCCCCAGGTATTCCGCAACTTCGGCGTATCTTCTCAGCGTGTGCGGGTGGTCGTACTGCGGGAACGTACCCATTTTTGCGGGAACTTCCGCCGCGTTGAACCTTAATACTTCGTCAATCATAAGAGCGTTTGCCACGCCGTGCGGCAGATGATGGAACGCGCCGAGTTTGTGCGCCATCGAGTGACATACTCCGAGGAATGCGTTTGCGAAAGCCATTCCCGCCATAGTCGCGGCGTTCGCCATTTTTTCACGCGCAAGCACGTCGGATTGTCCGTTGTCGTAAGCGCGCGGCAGATATTCGAAAATGGTTTTCAACGCTTTGAGCGCAAGACCGTCGGTGTAATCGGTTGCCATCATCGACGCGTACGCTTCCAGCGCGTGAGTTACGGCGTCGATACCGCTTGCGGCGGTAAGTCCGCGCGGCGCGCTCATATGGAAATCCGTGTCGATAATTGCCATTTTGGGCAAAAGTTCGTAGTCGGCAAGGGGATATTTCACGCCCGTTTTTTCATCGGTAATAACCGCAAACGGGGTAACCTCGCTGCCCGTGCCCGCAGACGTCGGGATTGCGATGAAGTACGCTTTTTCGCCCATCTTCGGGAAGGTGTAAACGCGCTTTCTGATGTCCATAAAACGCATTGCCATATCCATAAAGTCGGCTTCGGGGTGTTCGTACAAAACCCACATAATCTTGCCGGCGTCCATTGCCGAGCCGCCGCCGAGCGCGATAATGCAGTCGGGTTTGAACGCTCTCATTTGCGCCGCGCCTTCTTTTGCACAGGCAAGCGTCGGATCGGGAGCAACGTCGAAGAACGTCGTATGAACGATGCCCATCTCATCGAGTTTATCGGTGATAGGCTTCGTATAGCCGTTGTTGTAAAGGAAACTGTCGGTAACGATAAACGCCCTTTTCTTTCCCATTACCGTCTTTAACTCGTCAAGAGCGACGGGTAAACAGCCTTTTTTGATATATACCTTCTCGGGTGCTCTGAACCACAACATATTTTCTCTCCTTTCCGCAACGGTTTTGATATTGATAAGGTGCTTTACGCCGACGTTTTCGCTGACGCTGTTTCCGCCCCAGGTTCCGCAGCCCAAAGTGAGCGACGGGGTAAGACGGAAGTTGTACAAGTCGCCGATGCCGCCCTGCGACGACGGCGTGTTGACAAGCACGCGGCAGGTTTTCATACGGCTTTGGAACTCGTCAAGTTTTGCCCTTTCCGTTACTTCGTTGAGATATATGGACGACGTATGACCGTAGCCACCGTCTGCAATAAGTCTTTCCGCCTTTGTGAAGGCGTCCTGAATATCCTTCGCGCGGTACATTGCAAGTACGGGCGAAAGTTTTTCGTGCGCGAATTCTTCCGACAAATCGACGCTTTCGACCTCGCCGATTAAAATCTTCGTGCCTTCGGGTACGGTTACGCCCGAAAGCGAAGCGATCGTCGCCGCTTTTTGTCCGACGATTTTCGCGTTGAGCGCGCCGTTTATCAATATTGTCTTTCTGACCTTTTCGGTTTCTTCGGGATTCAGGAAATAGCAGCCCCTGTCCGCAAATTCGTTTTTAACGGCGTCGTAAACCTTGTCAAGGACGATGACAGATTGTTCGGACGCACAAATCATACCGTTGTCAAACGTTTTTGAATGAATGATCGAGCTGACGGCAAGTACGATGTCCGCCGTATCGTCGATGATTGCAGGCGTGTTGCCCGCCCCGACGCCAAGCGCGGGTTTTCCGGACGAATATGCCGCTTTCACCATGCCGGGGCCGCCCGTCGCAAGGATAATGTCGGCTTCTTTCATAATAAGGTTTGTCATTTCAAGCGATGGCACGTCAATCCAGCCGATGATGTCCTCGGGTGCGCCGGCTTTTACCGCTGCGTCAAGGACGACCTTTGCCGCGGCAATCGTGCTCTTCTTTGCGCGGGGGTGCGGACTGATGATAATGCCGTTTCTCGTTTTCAACGAAATCAGCGTTTTGAAAATCGCGGTCGAAGTGGGGTTCGTCGTGGGGATAACCGCAGCGATAAGTCCGACGGGTTCGGCAATCTTTTTGATGCCGTATGCCTTGTCTTCTTCGATGACGCCGCAGGTTTTCACGTTGCGATACGCGTTGTAAATATATTCCGACGCGTAATGGTTTTTGATGACCTTGTCTTCGACAATGCCCATACCCGTTTCTTCAACCGCCATTCTGGCAAGGGGTATACGCATTTTGTTTGCTGCGGTCGCCGCGGCAAGAAAGATTTTATCGACCTGCTCTTCCGAATAAGTCGAGAATTTCCTTTGCGCTTCGCGGACGACGGCGATTTTTTCGATGAGCGCGTCGACGCAATCGACTACTTTTACGTTGTTTTCCATTTGAAACTCTCCCGTACTTATTTATTTTACATTTTATCTGCGACTTCGGCAAGCGTATAAGCGGTATTTTAACGCATAAACGTTACTTTTCGTCGCGGTAGTCAAACTTTGTTAAAATTCTAACAATCTTTTGACATTGTTAATAATATAACAATCTTTCGGCAATGTGAAATAGTACTTTTATATGCTTATATATCAAAATATATATACGTCTTTAATTCTGCCCTTTCTCAAAGAAAATAAAAAACCGATTGTATTAATACAATCGGCAATTTTTGATTTACAGATAACTCCTTTTCGCCTCGCACAGTTTCGTGATGAAAGTCTTGTCAAGTGCCGTCAGGTGATAATCTTTTTTATATATCAGCACGTCTTTGTAAATCTTTGAGTTTTCGGCGCAGGGTTTTGCGGTAAGCCCGTATCTTTCAAGGGTTTCAAACGGCACGGGCGACACCCACATGAACGTTTCGTCGTTTTTTGACAAGACGTCGAACTGGCTTCCCCTTTCAAACACGAATATTCTGCGCGTTATTTCGCCCTGCAATTCGTCCTTTCTGACTTCCGCCAAAGGAAGGGACGGCACGAACGGATCGGCGTGCGCGATTTCGATGTAGTTTTTAAGGTCGGAAAACCTGATTTCGTCAAGTTCGTTCAGTGCGCTTGTCTTTGAAAACACGAGAACGTGGTGAAATTCCGAAATAAGTTCGTGATTCAATCCGCGTTGTTCCGCCATTTCCTTGAAATATTTATCGTACTGCGCGGCGTAACGGACGATGCCGAGTTTATAATCCTTTTCCAGAATGTTGTTTATCGCGCGCAACGCGTTGGTTTCCTTATAAAAGATTTCGAAATTTCCTTCCTTTTCCAGACACTTCGAAAACCTCGTTTATCTGGCGCAGAATCGCTTTTCCGTATTCAATAAGACGTTCCCCGTCGTGGGTAAGCGTCATACCCTTTGAGTTTCTGTCGAAAATCGTAATTCCAAGGTCTTTTTCCAATTCCTTAATCGCGCGGGAAAGGTTGGGTTGCGCGATGTACAGTTCTTCCGCAGCCCTTGAAATCGATCCGATCCTTGCCACTTCGACGGCATATTTCAAATACTGTATATTCATTTCTCCACCTCTTCGTTTGAATTATATTATGGCACGATAAAAATAAACTTAAAACACAGCGGCTTTGCTTAAAAAAAGTACGGCTTTGACACCGTACTTTTTATGTTAACCGCGAAGTTTCTTTGCGGTAACCAGCCTGTTAAGCGCAACGATATAAGCCGCTACGCGGAAAGTACAGTCGTATTTTTCACGGGCGTCGAACACGTCGTTGAACGCGCCGACGATCTGGCGTTTGAGTTTTGCGTTGACGTCGTCCTCTTCCCAATAAAAGTTTTGCAGGTTTTGCACCCATTCGAAGTAACTGACGATGACGCCGCCGCTGTTGCTGAGAATATCAGGAAGGACTTTGACGCCTTTTTTGTTAAGGATTTCGTCCGCTTCCACAGAGGTCGGTCCGTTTGCCGCTTCGATAACGATTTTCGCCTTGATTCTGTCGGCGTTTTCAGCGGTGATCTGGTTTTCGAGTGCGGCGGGAATAAGGATGTCGCAGGGGAGTTCCAGAAGTTCCGCATTCGTGATTCTCTTGCAGTCGCCGGTGTAGCCGTCAAGAAGGTTCTTGCCGCTGTCGAGATATTTGTAAATGCCCGCGATGTCAAGACCGTTTTCGTTGTAAATCGCGCAACTTACGTCGGATACGGCGATAATCTTTGCGCCCTCTTCAGCAAGAAGTTTCGCGCTGATGCTGCCGACGTTGCCCATGCCCTGGATTACGATTTTGCAATCTTCGGGTTTCATATTATATTTCTTCATCATTTCAAGGGTGACGAAACATACGCCGCGTCCGGTCGCTTCGTTTCTGCCCTTCGAACCGCCGATTTCAATCGACTTGCCGGTAACGATGCCGTAAACGCTTTCGCCCTTCAACTTGCTGTATTCGTCAACCATCCAGTCCATCGTCTGGGCGTTGGTGCCTACGTCGGGAGCGGGAATGTCGGTGTTGGGAGAAATGATCGCCGAGATTTTGTCAATGTAAGTGCGGGTAAGACGTTCCAGCTCGCCCTTGCTCATTTCGCGAGGACGGCATACGATACCGCCTTTGCCGCTTTTTCTTTTTCTCCGTACATTCCTTCACAGATAAACAGATCTGACCCTTTTGCATTTTTCCGGATAGAATCCGTCGGTCTTGTA
>OQWE01000762.1_pt1 | contig 10986 bp, 10 predicted proteins | sample 1691591 | NCBI WGS metagenome assembly OQWE01 (sample SAMN03418265, study PRJEB22391) | human gut metagenome | biome: human-gut; feature: organic feature; material: feces | host: Homo sapiens | place: Tanzania | collected 2013-01
GCAGGTGCTTCTGCTGGACGAGCCGCTTTCCGGCAGAGAGGTGATGTCGCGATCATCGAAAAAGATCGAACCGGAGTCCGGTTCCACGATACCGGCAAGAATCCGGAGCAGAGTGGATTTCCCGCATCCGGAGGGTCCGAGCAGGAAAAAGAGCTCCCCTTTTCCGATTTCAAGGTCAAGCGGCAGAAGAACGGGCGTCCCCTTCTGGTAGGATTTGGAAATTCCCGATATTTTTACTGAAGCAGGCATAGGCAGAGTTTCAAGTTATAAGTTATAAGTTATAAGGGTGATATAATGTAGTGCAAAAGCGGTTCTTTTAAAGAGCTGAAAATAAAATCTTGCAAGATAAAAAAACAGGCAGTTCCTACGGGACGGCCGATCTTTTTCGATGATCGCGACATCACCTCTCTGCCGCCGGAAAAACGGCAGGCGGCGATGGTTTTCCAGAATTATGCATTGTGGCCGCACCTGTCTGTGTTTGAAAATGTGGCATTCGGACTGCGCGCCGCCGGAGTGCCGAAAAAAGTGATTGATGAGAAAGTCGCGGAGTCGCTGGCGCTGGTCCGCATGTCGGATTTTGCGGACCGCAGAGTCCCGTCGCTCTCCGGCGGACAGCAGCAGAGAATTGCGCTGGCGCGTGCGATAGCCGTTGATCCGCAGGTGCTTCTGCTGGACGAGCCGCTTTCGAATCTGGACGCGAAACTGCGTGACGAAATGCGCAGCGAGATTGCACGTATCTGCCGGGAGCGCTCGCTGACCGCGATTTATGTGACGCACGACCGCCGCGAGGCTTTGAGCATGGGCGACCGGATTGCCCTGCTTGACCGGGGAGCGATTCAACAGACCGGTTCGCCGGTGGAGCTTTATAAAAAGCCCCGTTCCCGTTTTGCAGCCTCGTTTCTGGGGGATGTCAACCTGCTGGAAGGGGTGGTGGACGGCGAGGAGAATGCAATGCTGCGGATCAGATCGGAGATCGGCGTGCTTTATTCTTCGCATGTTGAGCTGAAAAAAGGACGGACGGTCCTGATCCGCCCAGAAAACATCAGCGTGAACTCGACGGCTCCTTCCGCAAACCGTTTCGAGGCGGAATACCTGTCCGGGACGTTTCTCGGCGAACGCTGTGAGCTCAAGTTCCGTACGGAGAACGGCAGGATTCTGGATGTGAACGAGGATTCCTCCGAATTGCGCGAGGCGGGGAAACGGTATACATTGTCGGTTCTGCCGCAGAACATCATTCTTCTTGAGGATTGACGGACACGATGAAATACCGGATTATTTTTGCGATTCTGCTTCTGCTGGCTGTGCTGGCTCTGCCGTTTCTGCTGCGCAAGGATGCGGGCGGCGTCAAGACGAATACCGATGAAGCCGATACCGTGGTCATCATCAGCGCCCACAGCGGACCGATGAAGCATGAACTGGAACAGGGGTTCCGGAAGTATTACAGGGAAAAATACGGACGCGATGTCGTGGTGGACTGGCGCGCTCCCGGCGGCACCTCGGACATTGTCCGCTATATCGCCGACCGCTTTGAAGCGGAGTTCCGGCATTACTGGAACAGCGATAAGTCCAATCCCGAATGGAATGCGCACATTGCTTCCTCCTACAGCAATCCGAAAGTCGATTCCGACATTCACGCGGATGCCGAAGCGAAACTTGCACGCAGGAAGTTCCTGGAGTCCGAAGTCGGAATCGGGATCGACCTGTTTGCGGGAGGCGGCACCTACGATCAGGGGAAACAGGCTGCGCGCGGTTTTGCCGTGGACGGCGGGCTTCAGGCGCGTCATCCCGAATATTTCAAGCCGGATGTGATACCGCAGAAATTCGGAGGCGATGTGATCTATGACGCCGGAGGGCGCTATTACGGCGTGTGTCTTGCAAGCTTCGGCATCTGTTACAATGCGGACCGTCTGAAGGAACTTGCCGGGCTCGGCGCGGTTCCCCCGAAGCGCTGGAGCGATCTGGGCAGACCGGAATTTTTCAATACAGAATGCGTTCCATTCCTGCTCCGTCAGTCCGTAGAAGTCAATCGCCATGCCGACCGCCGCCGCACCGGAGGCAACGTCGCGCGTGACTTTGCCCGCGCTGTCCGTGATCGTGCGGGTATTCCCCATGATGCGTTTGATCAGATTCATGCCGTCCGCCCATCTGTGATCTTCTATGTCGCTCCCGAAGGGGGAACGGCGGTTTCCGCAGACCCGATTCAGCTGGTCCATTCGGGATGATAGGTAAAGGAAAGACCGGACCTGTAGGAAGTGGAGCGGGGAGGCGCGGCGGCAGTATTTGAAAGCGGCGTCTCTTGCGAAGGAGGGAAAATAAGATGAATACGGGATTTCTGAAACTGTTGACCGTTGCTCTGATCGTCGTGTTCTTCGCGGTTTTCCTGCTTCTGCCGATTTACACTGTGGTGGAGGAGGGGCTCCGCTGGAACCTGATCTGCGAAGTCTTCCGCAATCCCCTTTACATGGAAGGACTGTTGAATTCGTTTCTGCTGGCAGTCGTAACGACCTTTCTTGTGTTTCTGATCTCTCTGCCGCTTGCCTTGATTTATGACAAGCTGGACTTTCCGGGGAAGGGCGTCTGCAATCTTGCAATGATGCTTCCGATGATCCTGCCGCCGTTCGTCGGTGCGCTCGGGTTCATGCAGATTCTCGGACACTATGGCGTAATCAATACGATTCTTGTGGATTTCGGGCTGGAGCGGATCGACTTTCTCGGCGGGAACGGCCGTTTCTGGTCGATCTGTTTCATTGAGGCCCTGCATCTGTATCCGATCCTTTACCTGAATCTGGTGACGTCGCTCGGAAATATTGACCCGGCGATGAACGAGGCGGCGAAGAATCTGGGCGCCGGACGCTGGTACCGGCTGCGCCGGATTACGGTTCCGCTTCTGAAACCGGGGATTCTCGCCGGAGGGAGTATTGTCCTGATCTGGAGTTTCACGGAACTCGGGACGCCGCTGATGTTCGGCTACACGCGTACAACGGCAGTGCAGGTGTTCAACGGGATTACGGAGCTGGAGACGAATCCTCTGCCTTACACGCTGGTTGTCGTGATGCTGGGGCTGGCGCTGATCATGTACCTGCTGTCCCGCCTTGCCCTGGCTTCGGGCGGAGCCGCTTCCGCAGTCAAGGGACACGCCTCCTCGTCCGCCGTTTCCGCGCGCGGATTCAGGAAGATTCTTGCCCCGCTGGCGTTCCTTGCGGACATGCCGAGGTATCCGAACGCAATTACGATTCCCGGCACCGCAAGCGGCGTCATGGCAAGAATATCCAGAATGAAAGCGCCGCGGAAACGCCAGCGGACCACGATCAGGGAAAGCAGGATTCCCACCGCCAGGGCGAAAAGCATCGCAAGCGAGGAATACTTGAGGCTGTTCATCTTGGCGCGAATGCGTTCCAGACCTTGCGGCGGGTGACGCTTCCCCTGATTACCGCCAACATCGTGGTCGGAGGGCTGTTTGCGTTCAGCTTCTCGATGCTGGAGGTTTCCGACTCCCTGATTCTTGCGCAGAAAGCGGAGTTCTTCCCGATCACACGTGCGATTTTCGAACTCTCGATGATTCTCGGGGCAGGCCCGGTTACGGCGTGTGCGTTCGGCGTCTGGACGATGGCATTCATGGCGGCGACGCTTGGCGCGGCGGGAATCCTGCTCGGACGCAAGATCGGCGCCATTTTCCGGCTGTAAGATGTTTTTCTGCGGGGGTGAAAATGAAAAAGCCGGATATGTTTTCCATACCATATCCGGCATGTGGTTCGTTTTCGGTTTTTCAGAGTGAAAATGCCGTTTTCTCCGTTTCCAGCATTTTGAAAAAATCAGCATTGGAAATCCTGCTGTTTTTCTGCCAGATTCCAAATCTGAATGTCTTGAAGTCCGGTTTCAGAGTGTAGTCCACTGTAACGACCCATGCATTGGGCTGGTGAAGTTTCCCGCTCTGCATGATGTCCGTGTCTGCGATGACCATGCAGGGACCGATTCCTTTATCGTCGCTGCTGCCGTCAAATTGAGTGTCATAAAATATAAAATACTTGTCGGCTGCCGTAATCGTCTGTCCCTGCGGATGCTGTTTGTAGATTTTTGCCGGGGATTTCGCCTCATGGTTGTAGACATTGTGGAACAGCACTTTTTTATCTTTCATAGCGAGCAGGGATGGCAGACAGGCAAATGAAATTGAGGCTGTTTTTACAGGTTCGAGCGTATCCTGTGCAGGCTGAAGTTCCCCCCACAGAACACCGGAATCCGGCCGCATATAGAGACGGAGAAGCATTTTGGCACCATCGAAATTCAGCGCGAACTCAAATCCTTTCTTCTCCCCGTCCTGCCAGAGATTCACATTCTCCTTCTGTATGGGAAGCCTGCTGAAATCAATTCCGTTGACTTTGATTTTCAGCCAGGTGACGAGCGAGGTGAAACTGGCGCGCTTTTCATTGTCGACACTGAAAACAGTCCGCGGCGGTTTTTCTCCAATCGGCTTTTTGCTGCCGAGGAAGAGTTTATAAGTGTTGTGCCTGTTTGAGACCGGCAAGCTGAGCATCATGGAGTAGGTCTCAGGCTGATATGCGTTGCCTTTTCTGATTTCCGCCTTGACTTGTTCCTGTGCCGTCACGGGGATAAATGCTGCGGCGGCGAGGACTGCGATGATCGTGTGCTTCAGATTCATTTTCATTCTCCTTTTCCGGCAAATCTGATTAAGCCGAACATGTTGATGTTATGATTGTCACCCAGTGTGAGCGAGCTTCCCGAGCATTCCTTCGGCGCGGAAAGTTTGTTTCGAACAAGATTGAAATTCCAGGAGTCATAGACCGCGGGGGCTTTGCCTTCAAAGAGGTGGAACGGAATATGGAACTCCGCCGTCCAGCCTTCCCGCGAAACCTGATTTTTGAACACGAAACCTTCCGCTTTCCATGAGAGATCGGTCGGTTGGGGAATGGGGAGCAGACGCTCCATCGCGGAGAAGCGCTGCCCGACCGTATCAAAGGCGATTTGATACTTTACCTCTTTTTTCAGTCCGGGCGCAAGAAACATTTCAATGCTGTCATTGTTCCATACGTCACATTTTGAATTGGCTTTCGGCGGATAATCCGCCTGGAACATTCCATAGATTCCGCTGTTGTCCCACGCGAGTTTGACGACCGCCGGATAAGCCGGCGCTTTTGAGGATCCTTTCGGGTTGATGAGGGGAAGCGGTTTGATCTTCTGCCAGAATGCTTCGTCCGGATTTCCGTCCAGCGTGACCTTTTCACTTGAGAGCAGGCGGTGCACGTTATAGACGGGACGTTCGTAGGCGAAGCGGACACGCTGCGACTCAAAGTTTTTCGCCCATGGCGCGGCAAGATGGCGGAAGCGGCGCATTTCGATGGAATCCGGTTCCAGAACTTTTTCCGCCTCCTTGAGCATTTTCTCCATTTTGTCGATTTCCGCCGGGGGATAGGATGGCACCGCTTCATCCGAGGGGACGCAGTATTCGATGAAGTTTTTCTTGAGCAGACGGTGAAACTCTTTCAGGAAAGGACCGGCTTCGGGACCGTAGAAAAGGTTCCAGTGCTCATCAATCCCTGCATCTACATCCCAGTCGGGATTCCACTGGCTGCGGGCGTCGGCGTAGGCGGACCAGTAATAATACCAGATGTCATGCGCTCCGTCATAATCGAAGAACAGATTTCCGTCTCGCCCGAGATATTTGCCGAAAAGTTTCGGGACATCCCCCGTGAATTCTCCGGCGACCGCACGTGCAAACGGATTGTTCCGCGAGTTGTAGAGCCAGACTTTCTGAACCGGACGGCTGCCGAGAGCTTCATACCATTCTTTGAAGATTCCGCGCGCTTTTTCCATTGCCGCCCTGTTGCGGGTTTTCAGAGGAAGACCACCAATGCAGAGATTGACTTCGACGTTGTCCGGCAGCTTCCACTGCGGATCAAGCGAAGCGAATTTTGTATTGTAGTAAGCGAGAATCCAGAGCTTCTTGCCGGGCAGTTCTTTTTTAACCCTGTTTGCAAGATACTGATAGAAACGGCCGTAGACATTTGCCATTTCCGCATCTTTTCCGCGCCGGATATCGTTTTCCGTAATCAGGTTCAGTTTCCTGACAACCGGATCATGGATGACTTCGGAGAGCGGCATATAGGTGTCGCATATTCCGAAGGAGAGCGACTCATTGTTCAGATCCGAAGCGAATCCGCCCCGATCTGTTTTGCCTCTGGAGTCGTAATATGTCTTGTAAGCGTCCATCAGCAGGTCCGCGAAACCGAGATCGAGCACATTGTAATAGTTCCCGATATGCTGTTTGGGATTGTACCAGAACTTCCCGTTCGGTGAGGTGTAGAAAATCGTTTTGAGCTTGTCCGGATAGGATTTTGCCATTTTTTCCGGACGCGGACAATGTCCTCCCCGTGCTGGCGCCGTTCCTCCCGCCCGCCAGCGGTCAAGAAAGCTGGTGTCGTATTTTTTCAGTTTCCCCATGGTCGGTTCCCATTGTTTCAGCATTTGATCCGTGCTGACGGCGACCCAGAAATACCATCTGGCTCCGTGCGTGTTGAAACGGGGATAATCCGTATAATGGAGCGGTTTGACAGCCAGGTCTTTTATCTGCGGGTAATAAGTTCCGTATTCTCCGGGGTAAAAGTAGCGTATGCCGAGGATGCGTTCCGTGAAGTCCACTGCACCGTACAATGTGCCGGGACTGGTTCCGCGCCTGTCGAGAGGATCCCGGTTATAGTCTTCGATCAGCGAAGAATCATACCCTGCGATGATGACGCCCTGCGGGAAGCTTTTGACTGCGAATCCCTGGTCCGGGAGTTTCATGAAATCAATTCCGTTTCTGCGGACGATCTGATTGTCACCGACAACCAGCAGGAACGGGTATCTCCCGGCTTTCCCCGTTTCTGTTATGTCGAAGACTTCCGGCGTTTTGCCTGTTGTTTTTTTGAATGCCTCCGTCAGGATTTTGACCGCCGGGGCGATGCTTTTTCCGGTTCTGCCGTTTTTTTCTGCTTTTTTATCTGTGATGATTGCGAACTTGAGTTCTCCGTTCTCAACCAGCTTCAACGGAGCGTGGCGTAGTGTTTCTTCATGCGTGACAGGCGTCAGCGCCCTGTTGTCGAGGTCATAGGCGGACAGTTGTGTTCCTGCTCCGGCGAGCAGGAGAGCCAGCAGCAGATGGATTTGTGTTTTCATTATGGAGTTCCTTGATTATATTTTATTTGTTATTGTGAGAAACTTAATAGGGCGCATAACCGTGCTGGTATATCCCCAGAGCGGCTCCTGTGGCTTTGGATGTTGCGGTATTTTTGTAGTTCCATGGAAAATAAGATAGCCAGTAATATTCCAGATTCAGTGTTTGCGGGGTGTCCGCCTGAACATGCCCGTCCGTATATAAGGAGCGTGTCTGCCTTGAATGACGGTAGCAGACCTGTCTTGTCGGATTCATTATGAGATACCACCCTTTTTTTCTGTCGGCTTCAACGTCGTGGCTGTATCGGCTGTCCGTCAGGACAAGACTTTGCGACGGGGATTTTATTCTGCTTGATTTCGGTATCTGGTAATTTCCTATGGAGGTTGTGGTTGCGCCGCTGATATCCGTTTTTATGCCGAAAAGGAACTGATTGTAACCATACGCCTGGTATCCCAGATTGTCACGGATGATCATTCCCGGACAGATATAGATTGAGTTGACGGGGTAGAGGCACAGTCCGTATTGATTGTTTTTGATTCCTGCGTAAGAGTGAAGTGCGACCATCCATGTGATCGGACCATTTGTTGTATTCCAGAGTTCATCCGCAGACGAACGTTCCTGCCTGCCCGGAGGAAAATGATCCTGATTGTCTCCCGCATACCCGGTGAAACATTGCCCAAGATGCTTGAGATTGGAGGCGCAGGAGACAGCCTGAGCCTGCCTCTTCGCCTTGTTCAGCGCAGGCAGCAGCATTCCTGCGAGGATTGCGATGATCGCAATCACGATGAGCAGCTCTATCAATGTGAAATTTTCCTGGTGATGTTGTCTTGATTTCATCGTTTTTTCCCTTTTGCCATGTTGATTGTAATTCATAAATACTCCAGATTTTCAATATGGGGCTTGAACTGGCGGCGTTGAATTTCAGGGTGATATCCGTCCAGCAGGATTTCCACCCCTTCCCGGCAGATTCTCCGGTAGTCGCAACAGACATAAGGTTGCTTTCTGTCAAGGGCGAGAACGGTCGGATTTTTGTAATAGAAGATGAGCCTGACCTCTTCCGGCAGCCCCAGATACCTGCGGAGCGTGAAACGGGAATCGGAAGGGAATTCTACGCCGCAGCCGAGAATGAGCCCGTCAAATTGAAATTTCCTATATTGCCGTGCCAGTTCATCCCGCAGGATATCAAGCGAAAGTTCCTGATCGCAGCTCCAATAGGCTTTGCCGCCACTTTTCAGATAGCCCGGCAGGAGCGGATTGGTGATATCGCCCAGTGATGCCGCCGCAAGGAAGAGTTTCCTGCATCCGTGTTTCATAAGTGTGTCCGCGCAATTCCGCACTCCGGTAAAATTGTCGATGCGCAACTGGTGGAACGAATTGATATCATCCATATAAGGTGCATTGTCAGGATGGAAAATGGAGAGGTCGAGCATGTTCAGGAACAGCACTTTGCAGGAGCGCCGCCGGAGAAAGGAGAAACACCGGCGGTACCACATGCCGCCGATGAAAACCATGGCGCCGGGTTCAATCATGTTCAGGACTTCCCAGTCGGGATCATCGGGACGGTTGCTTTGTGAATAATGAAGGGGCACGATATAGGTTCCCGTTCCGCGCGTGGCGAGCATCAGTCCGTTCAGAGTTTCCATGATGTGAGTCGCCGAAGTGATTCCGGCATATTTTTCGTAATCGGCACAGGGGAGAAAATAGTAAATGACTTTTTTCTGCCGTTCATAAGTCAGGACTTTGAAGGTGCCTTTGCCTCGGATGCGGTCTACGACGCCGCGTTCCGCAAGGATGTCAAGGGCGCTCCGTAGAGTTTTGCGTGATACGCCGCACATCTCCGCAAGACTGTCTTCGCCGGGAAGACAGCCGTTCTGCGGACACTCCGGGCTGTTCAGGTAGTGTTCCAGTTTTTCCACGACCAGATCGCGTGTCGGGGCTGATCTGACAGTCTTTTTCTGCATCGTCTGCGCACTCCTCGCTCATTTTGAAATATATTATACAAACTTGTATCCTCTGGTGTCAAGGGGTGAAATGGAAAAAATCGGGATTTTTCCTGATTCTGCAGCGTTTCCGATAAAACTCCGGAATGCGAAGATACGAAACAGAAAAAGTATGGGCAGGACAACCCGTGTCCGGTTATGATAGTGTCACAGGATTGCGAAATCGGAGGTTGCACCCTGCATCCCGGCTTTTCCGTCAGCGCTTTCAGGGAATGCCTTCCGGTGTCATTTCAAGTTTTTTCAGAAAAAATATGAAATATGGTTGATATATCAACTGTTTAGGTGTAAACTAAATAAGAAGGAGGATTTTTATCATGGCTGTTTCACATTTTAACCGTGATCTTGAGTTTGATGATCTGAATCATGAAGCTCTGATGGGGGTCTGGTGGACCGGAGTGCTTTTAAAAAAGCAGGCGAGGCGGTTTTTCCGTGACACGCTTGCTTCTGAAGCGCAGTTCAACATTATGCTGCTTCTGAAATATGCGGAAACGCCTTTGACGCAGAATGAACTCAGCAGCAGGCTGCTGGTCGATAAATCCAACGTCACCGGACTGGTGAACCGGATGGCGGCGGCGGGACTGCTGCGCCGTGTGCAGGTTCCGGATGACCGTCGGGCGTATCATCTGAAGCTGACTTCCGCCGGACTGAAACTGCTGAATCAGGTGGAGCAGCCTTACCGTGAAGAAATTGCCGCAATCATGCAGGTCTTTTCCTGCGGGGAAATGCGGACACTGAACCGTCTGATGCGGCGTTTGCAGAAATCATTGGAGGAAAGAGAGGAAGATCATGGGTGAACTTTTGGTCAAAGAGCCTGAGTCTGATGAGGAATTTCAGGCGATGTGGCAACTGAACCATGAAGTTTTTGCCGGAGAGCTTGGACAGCACCCGCGGCATCCGGACTGCTGGCTTGTTGATAAGTTCCATCATAAAAACCGCTACCGGATCGCATGGGACGGCAGTGTCGCCGCCGGAATGATCTGTGCGCATTCCGAACCTCCGTTTTCAGCGGAAATGCGCTTCGGGCAGGTGATCGCTTCCCGGATCAGAAAGGGAAGAACGGCGGAGATCCGCCTGTTTACAGTCAGGAAGGAATACCGTTTTACCACTCTGCCGGCAAGACTTGCCGTTCCGCTTCTGCTGGAACTGAAATCACAGGGAATTGAAAATATCATTATTTCCGCAGTGGAGTCCCGCCGAAGATTATACTGCCGCCTCGGCTTTGTTACGCTCGGGGAAAGCGTGATGGATGGAGCGTCCCGGTTTTACCCGATGGCGGCTGAACTGGAATCTCTCTGCCGCCATTGCCAATGTGCCCTCAGGAGATATCAATGAACCGTTACTCTTTCGTACCGACTCTGCCCCGTCTCTTTCCCGCGGCGGAAGATGCGATCCGCGCCGCGATGGTCTCACACCGGAGCGTTGAGTTCGAGACTCTGGTCCGGCAGACGGAGAATCATCTGCGTGTGCTCTGCGGCGATGAGTCTTTCCTGGTGATTCTGGTTTCTGGTCCGGGGACCTTTGCAAATGAGCTGATGATCCGGAATTTCTGCTCCGGGCATCGCTCCCTTGTCCTCTGCAACGGTGAATTCGGATACCGCCTTGCCTCTGCGTGTCCGGAGTGCATTGCGCTGGATTTCGGTTTTGCACGGCATTGGGAGGAGGAACGGATTTTGGAACTGCTGGACTCAAAACCTGAAATTGACCGTATCATCGGCGTATGCTGTGAGACAAGTTCCGGCATGGTGAACGATATTGCCATGCTGAACCGGATCTGCGAGGCACGCGGCCAGACAAAGCCGGACCGCGTCTTTCAGCGCA
>OQWE01000764.1_pt1 | contig 10973 bp, 10 predicted proteins | sample 1691591 | NCBI WGS metagenome assembly OQWE01 (sample SAMN03418265, study PRJEB22391) | human gut metagenome | biome: human-gut; feature: organic feature; material: feces | host: Homo sapiens | place: Tanzania | collected 2013-01
GGACTTCGTCACGCGTCCCGCTGTACTGATACGCCGTGTCGGTGAAGTAGCCGTCGCTGTAGGTGAACGGGCACGGGTGATCCGTCTCCATGTCATCATGCCCGGCATTGAACATGATGCTGCCTGTGATGGTCTCGTAGCCCTCGCCGGCCGCCAATGCCGGGAGCGGCACAAGCGAGACAAGCAGCATGAGCACCAGCACGATGCTGAGTCCTCTTTTCATTTTTTCTTCCTCCATATTTATTATATTGATTCTTCCTTTTCGATCATTGCAAACATAAGCGTCAGAAGTCCCGCCTCGGGGAACGGGCAGAATATGCCGGGGTTTGTCATGCTCATCATGAGTATGCCGATGTAAGACAGGGCAAAAATGCATATGCCCGCGCTTTTTCTGCCCTGCCACAGCATTTTAAGGCGCTTGATAAACATCCAGCCGTAGGCCGCGATACCCGCAAGCCCCATCGAGCTTATGACCTGAATAACGGCATTGTGATAGAAAACCATGCATCCGGGAACGTAGGCCTTGAAGATCTCGATATCCTGCGTGCTGGCAAGCCCTATGCCGAATACGGGATGGCTTAGGAAATTGCTTATGCCGCGTCTTATAAATTCTATGCGCGTCTTATCGCCGGCAGCGGCGTTTTCTATGCGTGCGGCGTACAGCTCCGGTACGACAATGACAGCCGCCGCCACCGCGAGCAGGGCGGCGCAGCCGAACAGCAGATTATACAGTCTGCGGCTTTTCTTGTTGGTAATATAAATGTATATAGCGCACATCACAAGCAGCACCGAGCCGAACAGCAGTCCGCTGCGCGAGCCGGTCATGACCATGGCGATGTACATAAAGGCCGTGCCGATAAGATAGAGATTGCTGCGCTTTGCGAGGACGCATATCGTGGGTATTACCATTAGAAATACGCTCGTCACGAAGTTGCGCTGCTTGAAAAACAGCACTCCTCCCTTTTCGAGGAATTTTTCAAAGTTCTGAATGTAAAAGCCGAAAACAACTATCACAAACAGCAGTCCGCCCGTGTACAGTATCCGCGCAACACGCTCAAAGCGGTCGTAATCGCGCTCGTTTTCAAGGCGGGTGCGGAATATAAGATACAGGGCAAGCTGTCCGAGGCCGAGGCCGAGCGTATAGTACAGACCCATCGGAGCGAAGTAATCCTCTGACGATATAACTCCCACGCCGCCGAGGATGAGCGCCGCCGAAACGGCGATATACGGATATGTGAATTTGCCGAAAACTATCTTTCTGCGGTAATAAATGAGGTTAAAGGCAAGCGCAAGCGCAAACGGAACGATTGCATACCACATGTACTGCGTGAGGACGGAAAAATCCTTGTAGTACGACACCGCAGTGAGAAGCGTGAACATAACCGACGGCATTACGGCCAGCAGATCGTCCGAGAATATCATGACGATAACACACAGAAGCACATAAAGGGACATGCACTCGAGCGCAGCGTCGCAGAAAACCGCCGCGCACTCGGTAAGCAGCAGCACCGGCAGATAGTATTTGCTGCTCCACATTGCGCTGACCGCGCTTTGGCCTTTTTGGAAAAGTGATCTAAGCATGTATACCTCTTTGATTTTCAAATATGCCGACGAGCTTGGCGTAAAGCTCATCGGGCTTTACGGGCTTTAGGATATAGCCCGAAAAATCGCTGAGCGCTCCTCCCTGCTCGTTTATGAAGGCGTCCGCCGTCATGGCAAGTATGGGAACCACCGGGCTGCACCGCTTGCCGGAGGCGCGTATGCGCGAGGCCGCCTCTATGCCGTTCATCTCCGGCATCTGGATATCCATAAGGATGCAGTCGTAATAATAATCGGGCTTTGAGCGGAAAAGCTCCACCGCCTCCCTGCCGTTTTCCGCGCAGTCTACGACCGCGCCGTGCCGCTCGAGCAGACGGCAGGTTATGGTCGTGTTTATCGCGACATCGTCGACTACCATGATGCGCCGTCCGTTTATCGCCGAGCAGTCGACACCCGCAGTCTCCCTGACCGACGCTGTGCCGATCAGATACGGGATATCGACGAAGAACGTCGTTCCGGCGCCGAGCTTGCTTTTTACGGATATAGTTCCGCCCTGGAGGTCGATCATACTCTTGCATATCGCCATGCCCAGGCCGCTGCCGGCCGCTCTGCCGCCGTTTGCGCTCTGCTCCTGCGTGTACGGCTCGAAGAGGTGGCCGATAAAGTCCTCGCTTATGCCGACGCCGGTGTCGGACACCTCAAGGTGAAGCATGGACGATTTTTCGCTCATCAGCCTCTGTGAAGCGATCAGAGTCACGCTGCCGCCCGCTTTTGTAAACTTATTTGCGTTTGACAGCAGGTTATTGAGTATCTTGCGCAGGGAAAGCTCGTCTCCGAGGACGTTGGGGGCATTAAGCCCGTCGGTGTTGATTATAAATTTTACGCCCTTGGTGCTCATTGTCGCGCTGAACACGGAATACACCTCGTCAAGCACGACGGAGATATCGAAGGGCTTTGTGTTTATCTCATACTTGCTGCTTTCGATCTTGCTCATATCCATTATGTTGTTGAGCAGGCTCAAAAGATACTGCGAGGCCTGATCGATCTGGTTAAGATAATCGCGCAGCTCATCATCGTGTCCCTCACCGACCATTTCACGCGCAAGATATGTAAGACCCGCTATGGAGTTCATGGGCGTGCGTATCTCATGCGACATGTGCGATAGGAACTCGCCCTTTGCGCGGCTGGAATCCTGCGCAAGCTCAACGGAATTGCGCAGAAGGAGCTGCGCCTCAATATCCTGCGTTATGTCCGTTGCGACGCAGACATAGTGCGACTTTATGCCGCCCGTCACAATGGGGGAAAACGCGCATCTGAGCGTAATATCTCTGCCGTCGCCTGTCTTAAACGGGATATCTACCATATATCCGCCGCTGCCGTCGGATGCCGACAGCGCCGATACGACCTTTTCGGCAGTTTCCTTATCAACATTTTCACGCAACGTCTGTATGGCTGAGCGCTCGGTAAAATAGTCGGCAGGAAGTCCCAGAACCTTCTCGGTGTTGGCGCTTATAAAGCAATATTTGCTCTCGCCCTTGGGCTTGATCAGAATGACGTTCGGTATAAACGCGGTCATACTCGAAAACAGGTGCTCGCGCTCTGAAACCTGCTCATACAGCGCCGCGTTTTTGATGGCGATGGATGCTATCGCAGATACCGTGCTCAGAAACGAGAAATCGGCATAGGTATAGCCCACGCCCTTTTCCTTTTCGGCAAGCAGCAGAAGTCCTACGACGCTGCTGCCGTCCTTGAGAGCGCAGATGCAGGAGATGCCGTAATCTGAAAACAGCTCCTTCTCCGAGCCCCACATGGATCTGTACAGGGAATCGGCTTCAAATTCCTTTATTACTATATGGTTTCTGCCCGAATCGTCTTCTTCAAAGTATTTTACGCAGGGATGATCGGACGCAATTGTGAACGCCGCCGGCTTCAATGGCATAGCACTGCACATCGGAACGTATTTCCCGTTTTGCAGCAGACAAATATACAGCTGATTTACATGTATCTCGTTTTTTATGACCTTTACGGTCTGACGCAGTATGCTGTCAATATCCAGCGTCTTCGAGACGCTGTCGCTGTACTGCTTTATTCTGCTGCCCTGGCGTTCTTCATCCGAAAAAATTGAGTTTAATAGCTTTCTGAACGCGGATATGGCGGCAAAAAGAATAATGGCAAGAAAGAGGAACGCCTCTATCTCCGGGTTTCCCAGATGTCCGCCGATTTTTTTGAACAGCGAAACTATCTTTTCAAAAAACAGCGCGGCTACGCCTACGCACAGTGCAGACGAAACGAGCATGAGTATGCTGCTCGAAATGACCGGCGTTGTGTTGAACATTCTGCGCTTATAAAGCGAGCGGATGAACAAAATGGCAAATGCAAGGCCGAAGAGCGTATCCCAGGGGAAGGTATTTCCCGGGAGTATCTGCACGATATTACCGATGGCCATAAGAAAGCAGCCTATTATTAGCTCGGCAACTCCGGGGGCTTTTTTGCCCTTGGCAGCAAGTATCCTGCGAAACAGCTTCAGTATGGAGCCGACAATGAACATGAAAAATACCGTCGGTATTCCGATCCTCCAGTCCATCGCATAGGTATATACCGCCATGCCGTTGCTGCCGACTGACAGCTTAGGCGGCGCGAGGAAAAAGCCGGTCGCGGAAATAATCAGTATGATTAGCGTACCGAAAAACCAGATCATCCGCTCAAGGCTGTTTTTCACATTTGCAAACTGGTAGACATAGTTATAGACCAGAAATGCTATGGAGAACAGTGCAAGCAGAGAAACATAGTACCAGAACTCGTAGCTCGGGAAAACATTCAGGCGCATGAAAACCGTTCCGCCCGTCCACAGCACGAGGTCGCCCAGCAGTATGAGCCAGGCTCGCATCTCACGGCTGCGCTCTGCCGCGCAGAAGGCAACGAACATAAGCGCAAAGCACAAAAACGCCGCAATATTAACATATATGTAGGATACGTTCATGCCTCTTCCTCCGTGTACTGCGCGGTTTTTGCTCCGCTGAGCATGGCCTTGAGCCATAGGGAATCGGGGTTTATGCGGCTCATTTTAATCCCCTGCTTTTTTTCAAAGCTATCTATTGTTTTATACGGCAGTATGCTTATTTGCAGGGGCTCTATGTTAAGCAGTTTCTTAAGATCCTTATAATCGCTGTCAAAATATCTGAAATACACCGACAGATGCTCGGTGAGCACCTGCTTTGTTACGACGTCGTTTGCCCTTGCCTCGGGAGTTACCTCAAGGTATATGTGCAGAAACGGCGTATTGTCTTCGTCATACTCCTTTGCCGCTATCCAGTCGCCTATGCCGAGCTTTGACATGCGAATGACCTCGGTGATGGATTTTTCGGTTATGCGCGTAAAGCCCGCAATGTCAATAACTGTCGGGATGCGGTCTACATATGTAAAGCGCGGAACACCGGTCACCTTATCGATCTCGGTGCATCTGTACACATCGCCGATGCGATAACGCATGAACGCACCGCCGTGCAGTACGCTTATGACGAGCTCGTACCTTGCACCGGGGCGCACCTCGTCCATCAAGCAGGTGAGCGGCGTGCAGCTCGGATCGGCAAGATTCCTGTGCATCTCGCTTTCCGGGATAAATTCATAAAAGCAGGAGTCCGGAAACAGCACCATGCCGCGCTGCTCCCATGTGTCGCAGCCGACACAGGTTGATTCCGTTCCGGCGGCCACCTCAACCGGCGTTACGCCCCATGCCTCGGCGAGCTTATCACGGTAGCACTTGCCATCGGTTCCGGTACATGCAAAGCCCGTTATGCGGAAAAGGTCTACCGGACGTATCTTGCGATGCTCCCTTCGGCAGTTATATTTTGCCTTTATATACCGTGCAGCGATGACCGGGGATATCTGCACTCCCCCGCCGCCTCCGCCCGAGGATATCTGCTTATCGAAATTCTCCGTTATGTAATTTGCGACGCTGCCCATGGCGAAAAAATAGTCTATGCCGCCGTTAAAGGCCATTTTGAAACCCTTTTTCATGCGCTGACTGAAGCTGAGGTCTGAATACTCATCGCTGTCGGGCAGCCACTCAAAGCGCATCTCCTCGTTCATGAGGCTCGGGATAAGTCCTGTTTCATAAGGAAGCGGCGCGCCGCCGTACAGGAAGCGATGCCCCGGACGAATATTGAAGTCGGCTTTCCCGTGACCCGACACAAGCATGGCCATCGCCATGATATTGTGCTTATACGAATCGAGCATCCTTCGCGTATAAGGCGCAATCTTTATCGGTCGCAGGCCGCCCTCCCATGTCGTTTCTATCCATATCACCGGAGCTTCGGGAAGCGTATCCGGGTCACGGCGAAACAACACGTCGGCATAGCTTTCATAGCTCGTCAGCGGCATAGTTTGCAGGAACTCCTCGATGCTATCGGGCACGTCGGCCCTGTATATGCTCTTTCCGAGCTCGGACGCGCACCATAAGTTTATCTGCTCCTGCATGAGGCGGCGCTGAATGTACATATATTCTTTTATGTTGAGATCCAGGTAGCCGCAGTATTCGTTCCAAAGCTGCTGCTTACTGAATTTACGCAATTTCTGTTGAAATGTCATATCTTCCGTCCGAAAAAATCTATCTTTTTAATATCTTTTTTATCTCCGCCGGGGTCGGGAGCAAAAACGGCACGCGCTTTTTATACTCGTCATAGCCGCCTATGGAGCGCGGGAACAGCCACTTATCCTCAAATGCCGCAAGCAGCATATTAAACACCGCGTACGCCAAGACTTCCTCCCATGGCAGTGAAAGAGCATAGTGAAGCGAAAAATAAAGTCCCGTAAAGAATATTACACCCGGGTGACGGCACAAAGCGTAAAAGCCCTTATCATACACCTGACGTCCGCTTTCCTGGCTTACATATGCGTCCTTGACGGAAAACGAGCCGAACAGCGCATAAAGCAAAACGAGCAGAAAAGCCGCTGAGACGGCGCACCAGGCGGCATCAGGAGCCTTAAAGCTCAGTCTCGCCGCTGTTGCTGCCGCAAGCACAATAATCCCCAGCGGAAAGCACAGGCGCATGGCTTTCTTATGCCACAAAGCATCGTTTATATCCCCCAGCAGCATCAGCAAAAATGCCGCCGACCCAAGGAGAATCATAGGCTTTTTATCATGTCGATCGCGGCGGCGTACTCGCGCTCGACATCGACACGATATCCAAGCGCCTGAGAGGCGTCTCCGTGCCGCAGAGGCTCAGTTATGCCCTTCATCGCGTCGAAAAGCCCGGTGAGTCCCAGCATCCCGGAGCTGCCCTTGAGCGAGTGCGCCGCTTGAAAGCCGCTGCATACATCGCCTGCATTGAGCGCATACATTAGTTGTACGTAATTCGTATCCGCAAGGAACATCTCCAAAAGGCTTCGCAGAAGCTCCTCATCTCCCGCGCAGCGCTCTATGGCGCCGGCATAATCATACCCGTGCGCTGCGTATGCGAATTTGATCTCAGACATTTGCGCCCTCCTTATATTCGAATATCTCGGACGGGCGGCCGCCTGTCTTGCAGTCGAGCGTTATGCCGACCTCGCCGAGAGAGTGCATGTATTTAAGATATCTGCGCGAGGTAACAGTTGAAAGACCGAGACCGTCGCTTATCTCGGTAAGAGGCATTTTCTTTCCCGCATTTTCGCGCATGAAGCCTCTGACCGTCTCCAGTGTCGTCTTATTTATCTTGCCGGGGTTAGCACTTCCCTGAGCGGACTGCGGATCGGTGTTATAGTTTCTGTGCGGGCAAAGGAGCGTGTCGACCTTATCCTGCGTCCAGACACGGGTGCTCCTGACGAGCTTCATGACCGTATCAAATCTGGCCACGGCCTTCTCGAGGCGTGCGGCATTAAAGGGCTTGAGGATATAGTCGCAGATGCCGCAGCACATGGCGGAGCGTATGACCTCATAGTCGTCTGCCGAGGTTATCATGATGACCTGAACATCGGTGTTGAACCTCCTCAGCTGAGTGAGAAACTCAACGCCGTTCATTCCGGGCATGAAATAGTCGAGCACTATGAGATCCGCGCCGTCGGGCGTCTGCCTGAGATATTCCAGCGCATCGGCGCAGCGGCGGTAATTGCCCTCAAGCCTAAGCTGGGTAAATTTACCCAGCTGCTTTTCAAGAATGGAGCAGACCATCAGGTCGTCCTCTACAATAATAGTTTTATACACAAAAACACCTCTGTCTGTCTTTCGGCCGCGGCGCGGCGTTACTCTTTCTGAAATTTAATAATATTTATTTTACCAACTTTTTTTATCCCGGTCAACAGTAATAGGACAATTAGTTTTTAAATGTGTCAGCTTTCACCCCTTGCAAGGAGCCGGATATCGTGATACAATTAGCAAAAACTCACCGGAGGCCATGATATGACAAACGACGAAAGGCTCGATCTGAAAAAAGAGATCGAGGAGCAGGACGGATATAAATACAGCGACGAGCTGTTTTATACAGGCGAGGGCGATCTGCTCGACACCGCCGAGGGCAGAGCAAAATTCTGCCGCATAAACGAGACTACCGTATTCAAGAAAAAAGACCCGACGGTCTGGAACAACTACATCTGGGTGTTCAATAATCAGGGCGTCGGCATGACGATAAAGCGCCAGAGCCATGTCGATCCCAAGCTCATGGAGTGCATCGACTATGACGCCGACGGCAATCCCACCGGCAAGGCTTACGAGCCGGCGTGATGAAAAAAACAGGTTCACAAATGTGAACCTGTTTTTTTGATTCTTAGTACTTATTTATTCCTTATCACCAGGTATGCTATGCCGCTGAGGATGAATGCCGCGATGGCCGGGAATGAAAGTATAAATCCAAAGAACAACCATGCAGACAGATTGAACGTTATGCTAAGTCCTGAGGCCTCGGGGAGAATGAACCACGCAAGAAGGAAAAATTCAAACACAAGGAGCAGAAGGAAATCGTACTTTCCGCGCTTTTTGGAGGCTATCGTCAAGACGACGGCCCCGAGAACGGGCAGGATATACAGATACCATATTCCGTATATCCCATCAGGAGGTATCATCGGCTCACTGCCGATTCTCTGTGCTGCAAGACTGAATCCGCAGAAGCAAAACAGCACAGCATAAGCCCACAATTGGCGTTTTTTATTGGTTTCCACAGTAATTCCCTCCTAAGTTAAATTTGTAAAATATTATAGCATGTGAAGCATGCCCCCTGCAATATGTTTTTACAATAACAAAAAAATGTAGCACTATTACCAATAAAAAGCGCAGGCTCAGGGTCGTGAGCCTGCGTTTTTTTATTCAAAATCACTTATTCCACTCGGCGACCTGAGTGCGCAGCCAGTCCGCCCACTGATCGATGCCCTCGCCCGTTCTTGCGGAGATGGGGATTATGGTGATATTGGGATTGAGCTTTTTGACGTATTCCCTGCACTTTTCAAGGTCAAAGTCGAAGTACGGCATAACGTCTATCTTATTGACGAGCAGAACGTCGCAGATTGAGAACATCAGGGGGTACTTCAGGGGCTTGTCATGACCCTCGGGGACTGAGAGGATCATCGCGTTTTTAACGGCGCCCGTGTCAAACTCCGCGGGGCAGACGAGATTTCCTACGTTTTCAAGTATCGCAAAGTCGATATTCTCCGTGCCGAGGCCCTCGAGTCCCTGCTTTGTCATGCCCGCGTCGAGGTGGCACATGCCGCCCGTGTGCAGCTGAATGACCTTCGCGCCGGTCTCGGCGATCGTGTGTGCGTCGACATCCGAGTCGATATCCGCCTCCATAACGCCTATGCGCATCTCATCCTTGAGCGCAGCAATGGTCGCCTTGAGGGTTGTGGTCTTGCCCGAGCCGGGGGATGACATGAGATTAAGCAGGAATGTTTTCTCACGCTTGAGCTCCTGTCTGAGCTTATCCGCTTCCCTGTCGTTGTTTTCAAATACGCTTTTTTTGATTTCAAGTACTCTGAAGCCTTCCATTTTCGATGCACCTCTGTCTTTATTAGTTTAGTGAATTCATTATTGTGTTCAGGACATTATCGAAATTCCTGCTGTTTACCGAGTATTCGGCACTGGCAGCTCTTGTCGTGCCCTCGCCCTTTTTGCGCATCGTGTCTACTGCGTCCATGAGCTTATCATAAAGCGAAAGCTCTGACGACGAGCTCTCCTTGCCGATGGCTGCAAGGTAGCCCGTGTCTCCGACAAAGCTGCTGTTATTCTTCTGCGAGGTGAACCAGCGCAGAAACTCTACTGCCGACCTTTCGTGCGTATTGTCCGACGCGAGAACGGTCATGCCGGTGACCTTCTGCGTATACGCGGGCTTACCGTCCTTCATATACGGGAAGCTTACAAACTCAAAGTCGTCGCCGCTGAGCTTATCGGCGTATTTCATGAGGTCTGCCGACGATACTATCGCCGCGGCGACGTCTCCGTCGGCCAGCTTTTTTGCCGCCTGACCGCCGGACGAGGTGAAGCCTCTGTCATATGCTGTTTCAGCAAGGAGCTTATATATGTATTTGCAGTTATCGCTTTCGGTATCGTGAGGGCTCACGCCGTCAAATGTCTCGCCGAGCTGCGCTACGGCATCGCGGAAGAACAGCGAGTAGTCCGATATCGTGAAAAAGCTCTTTGAGCTGCGCTTATAGTACTCATCGGCAACCGAGCAGAGCTTCTCGAAGCTGGATATTGCCTCGAAATCGGCAAAAAGCGCGGTGTTTACAACAAAAACATTCGTCTCCGCCGCTATCGGCACGGAGGCAAGCCCCTTTGAGCCTTTCGCTTCGGCCGTCATGCTCTTATCATAACCCGAGGTCTCCCAGCTGCCGAAATATTTGTCCATATCGGCAAGCTTATCCTGATCGTCGAGCCATGCCGCAAAGTCCGTATCGCAGGCAAGGATATCCGGCTTTTCTCCGCCGCCTGCGAGCGCATCCTCAACGCTTTCATAAAGCTGCTCCTGAGTGTCGAAGGACTTGGCATTTATTCTGATGCCGCAATCGGCACCATCAGTTTCGTTATACTCGCCGCACATGGCGTAAAAGCCCGACCACATCGCGTCATCGTTTACATACCAAACGCTCAGCGTCTGCTGCTCATCGGGCTTAAACGGCGCATAATGGGCAAAGTATATGTATATTACGCCGCCGAGCAGCAGCACCAGAGCCGCCGCAATTGCGAGCTTATACTTGATCTTTGACATTTTCCGTTCCTTTTTGCCCGGTCAATACCGGACATTTTGATTTTACATAGCTTTTATATCACATTTTCCCGTCGTTTTCAACCGCATTGTGTCGATGCGTACATAAGATGCATATATCTTGTGGCCGGGCAAAACGGCAGGAGCATCTGCTCCTGCCGTTTCCAGCGTGTCAAAAAAGTCTGTGACTTTTTTGCACGCTAAAAACGCCACATTTTTTGTGAAGCTTACGCTTCACGAAAAATCTCGCTGCGCTCGTCAAAAAGT
>OQWE01000767.1_pt1 | contig 10949 bp, 6 predicted proteins | sample 1691591 | NCBI WGS metagenome assembly OQWE01 (sample SAMN03418265, study PRJEB22391) | human gut metagenome | biome: human-gut; feature: organic feature; material: feces | host: Homo sapiens | place: Tanzania | collected 2013-01
ACGTATCGTTTCGTGCCTGGCAATGGCAAGATATTGCCCTGGTAAAGGGCAATATAATGCCGTAGTGAGGCAATAAGCGCTGGAAGCGTCTTTACCATCCGTCAGTACTATCATGATGACCTCTCAGTGACGTCTTGACTCCTTGTCAGGAGTATCCTGACAAAAAGAAGGGCTGGACTTTCTCACGAAAACCCAACCCTTCTTTTTAAAACAGCTGTTTTTGAACTTTATTATAAGTAAAAGATGTTATTGTATTTATCACTTATCTTATGTTTATTGCAGAACACGTACCAGGCGTAATGGCATCGCCTTGTAGCGGCCGGTGTTATTTCCATTACTACCACTCACGAAACGTACGTTTGATATACCCTTCTTCGAGTTGTATATATCGAAATAGTTATACCAGTAACCATATTCCGGACTTTTTCCACTGAATCCTTGTGTTCCAGAGACTAGTGTTTTGGTCCAAAAGACCACGTGCATTGGATATTTATGGCTTTCACCTTCCAGATATCCTCCGTATGGCAGATAGATGGTTTGCAACTCAGAGTTTATAGTATTCATGGATGTACAATAGTACGATTCGCCAAGAGAAGTAGTACGTATCTCTGTATTAAGCGTACCTTTCGCAACCAAGTCCTCAAACACCGATTTCTCTGGTATTTCAAAGCCTTCAGGAGATAGAGTAGAGGATAGATTCCACAGCTTCTTATCCTTATCCTTATCCTTATCATCTGCAATCTTGAAGTATCCACCGATAGCACCTTTATGGTCTTTAAGTTCGTTGACGTCTGGTACATAAGGACTATTGTCGGTAGCACCCAGATTACGGTCAAGCATGATGTAGGTATGGGCATTTCCCTCAACCTTCACTACACCATAATAGAACATACCTTTTACCTTTAGCTCGTCATCACCACCCTCTGCTAATTCATATTTGTTTGCCATATCTTCTGTTATCTCATGGAAGATACCAGTATGATAAACAGTGTAGGTGATGTTGATTCCATTTGCATTTGTTATCGTAAAGGTTCCTTTCCAAAGATCATAATTATTATCGCGATCATCATTCAACGTCACTTTCCAGTAATCTCCGTCAGCGCTAACAGTGAAATGGCCATCGGTATATGTCTGAACATCCCCTGGCAATTTATCCCCTGTCTTTTTAGGAATCTTATAACTGTAGGCATTCTTACCTACAGTAAAATGAAGACCGTTGTTTCTTACTGCGCCTTGCATTTGATCTGGTCTGATTCCTTTAACTTTATCCAACCAGGCAAAATAGTCCTCTTGATACTTAATGTCATTATTATACATGATAACTTTACGATTAGGGTCGTCTCTCATGAAATCGAAGCCCGCCTGAGTTATCTTCACATCAAGCTTGAGATCACCAGAAGATATCGTAACCGTTCCTGTTCTTGGGGTTTCATGAATGTTTGGATCCAGCGTAAACGTCAGGACATATTTCATGCCAGGTGATGATTTACTTCCTGATTCCGGAAGTTTCGTTTCTGGTACATCTTTATCCTTGTCAAACGTAATCCAGCTATCTGCATCTGCAGTATTGATGCTTACTCCGTAGAGTTTGCCGTCAGCACTTGTTGCAGAAGAGAGTGTAGTGACCAATGTGATTGTAGCTTCAGTTGCTGTTGCTTTTACTGATTGATTATCACATACGCCAAGTTCATAATCCTTGCAGGCAATCATGTTGGTGATGGCAGGATTATCATCTTTTATTTCTACCTCTATTCTGTTCTCTGGTTTAGCCTTGATGGCTTCGTCCAAAGTCTTAAAACCATAATCATTCACCTTGTTTACGGTGATGGTATAGTTATGGTTTCGCAAGAGGGCATACTCGTAACTCTTGTCATCCTTATTATAAAGGCCAACTTTATAGAAACCTACTTCATTGTTATATTTAGCCTGGATGATAATGTTTGCTTGACCAATAGATGTCTCGTTAACAGCTACAACTCTCCTTGAGCCATCGCCAACATTTGTGCTACTGAATTCTGTAGTTGTTGCCAACCCTTTATCTGTTGGCTCTGTATTATAATCTTTTGGAGCAATAGCAGTTTTCTTCGCTGTATTATTGATGATAAGTCCTGCGCTTTCTTCAGGAAAGATACCCTTAATGCCTTCAGCAACTTTGAGGGTAATCTTGGCATTAGAGCGCAGAAGCGAAATCTTGGCAGTCTCAGGAGTTAGCAAATCGGTAACCTTGATGCTACCCCAACAAACTGGCTCAGTAAGGCTTGGAGTGCGCTCTGCTGCTTTACCGATATCCTGTAAGTCGCTTGCCTCTTCGTCTGAAACATCTGCATTGGCAACTACTTGTATGTAGCTTGCTTCTTTCGGAGTGTTTACTTTGATGTTATAGCTGCCATTGCTTAGCTTGTTGGTCTCTGTTAATTGATTGATGCAATCTTCTTTGCTCAGATACTTGCTGCTACTGTCGTAATAAAGCAAAGTGAGCTTGTTGATAGATTCTGTTTCCGTAGCATCAGCTCTCGTGCCCAGTTGCTTTTCAGAAAAATTGGGCAAATTAATGTTCAAGACTACCCCCTCGGCAGGGATTTCATCCCCACCGAGTCCGATAGTCTCCATTGCATCCTTGCAAGAAACAAGGCTTAGGAGCAATCCTATCCATATCATTAAATGCTTTATCTTCTTCATTTTTTCCAATATTATTTATTCATTTACGCCATCAGGTGTACCTTGATGCCATTTTTCATTTTGGTAATAGCCTGTATCGTCTTTGAAACTATTGCCATTGAAGAGTGTAATAGTAGGAGAATCATCGTTGTTTCCCTTTTTCAGGAGGATGTTTTTTTCGTGTTCCCCTTTTACTGCTTTCAACTTGATGGTTGTTTTATACCAACCATTTCCCAGATTATCGCATTCCCAACTGTTATTGGCATTAGTATCCCTAATGGTAAACTGGTCTTTTCCTGATGCGATACCATATACCTTTTTCCATCCAAAAAGCTCAAACGGGGTATATACCTTGTACTCTATGTTTTCAATTTCAGGCATGTTATCATATACATGCCATATAGGGTCGGATGTAGGATCATAGACAATCCATCCTTCACGATCTTCATAATCGAAGAGAGGAATACCCGGCTCTAGATGATGAGGACAACGGTGTAAACTATATCCTTGATCTAGATATGTATTATTACTGAACATAATCAATGTCTCACCTGGCTTAATAGTTCTTGGACCTTCTTTGTCTGCTCCATTTGTATATGATACATTCTGCGCATTTTCAGGGAAGTTTTTGTAATACCATCCGGTGTTAGTCTCGTCGGCCACCATTTCTTCTCCAGGCCATCCATTTCTCTCGGTCCCTTTCGTAAAAATCCAACCTTTTCCTGTAGGGGCATCTTCTGTTTCACCTATCTGGGTATAAACATAGATGCAGTGGCTTTTTGTTATTGGATCACTTGTATCTTCTGCATTCTCATTCCATCCATCGCTCCAGTTGTTTGTACCTCCTTCAGGTAAGATTTTCTTGAAATTATCGGAACTGTTACCTCCATTATATTTACTTCGGTCATTGATAGCTCTGAAATAGATACGATAGTCACCGATAGGAGGACGCACAATTACACGAACAGTTTTATATTTGACATCCGTAGTCTCATTTTGGGGTATTACCTTTAAGTCATAAATTGTAGTCGTTACAGGATCAGTTTTTGCTGTTACTGTGAAGACACCTGTGGCTGCATCCGATGACTTTAAATTCATTTCGATGGTGGATTTACCTTTTGTAAGTGTGGTCTTTTCCAACTTGATACCCCCAAGATTAGTTTCCCATTTTATGCTTCTGCTATTCTGAGATTCATCTTTTTTATTATAATAGATGACCACTTTTTTTGTAACATCCAGATAAGGTGTAACATCATAATGTACATCTATATATTTCTTGAGGTTATTTGCCTTGAGCCAAACTTTGGCAGTGCCTTCTCGCTGATCTTTTGCATAATCACTGATTGGGATATTTGGATTTATGCGAAACTCGATACTGTCTTTACCACGTTTGCTGCTAATAATGATGTCTTTTGAGCCTATTTGATTATCGCATCCAGACTCTACTATGGCAGCATTCGAATTATATGTGATATAATCATTTGTCGAACTAGTCACATGAGCCTCCGTCTTGCTTACCCACAAAGTAGTATGATTGAAGTCAGCATCTATTTTTACGGACTCCCATGGCTTGATGCTTACATTACAGTCGAGAGTCATGTTTCCCAGACTCTTGATTTTGCCGATAATCTCATAATAGGTGCCACGAGGGAAGGTTGGAACTTCGGTGGAAGTTGGGCTCTCGTTCTGACGATGTCCCAGCTTAATCGTATAGTTGTTCTCAATGTTACCATTCACAGAGCCATTAACTTTGAGGGTGGACTGCTGAGAGGCTTCGGCGATATAACGCTCAGGCAGATAGTAAGTACCTTGAAAAAGCCACTTATCGGCGGCATTCTGTGGAGCAGGTTTAGGAGTAGCACCCTGAACAAGGGTGATGATGTCCTTATCATTCACATTGGCATTGGCAGCATCCTCTGTCCAGTCTCCCGCCTTATAATAACCACCCTTATTGCTTGCCTCAGAAGAAGTAGCATAAACTTCACTTTCAAAACCATTGGCATAATCTTGGCTAACACTAGAGGCTGGCTTGCTAAATGCTCCATCCCAACTCAGCGTGGTGCTAGGAGAAAGCTTTTGAGCCAGAATATCCTTGATGATATAGCTCTTGCCATTGAATGAAGAGCCTTCAGCTGCAGGGTCGAAGAGCAGGTTGAGCTTTACTTTTACGCAAGTAAACTTCAGATTGGCTGCCACCGTGGTGTACTTATCACCAGCCATATCAATATTGGTTGTCTGCAGATTGCCATAGATATCCTTTGGCTCGTATATCATTGGGATATTGGTGGCGATAGGGAGATTTGCCGTAATGCCATCTGTATATTTCAAGACCTCAGACTTGAGTTCATTCTCATTGCTGATATTGGCTTTGGAAAGAGCCTTAGCCATATTTGCCACGGCATAAATATGATACTTGCCGGGATTGATGCGCAGCTGATAGGTGGCGATATGCTCATCCAGCATGTTGGAAGCGATAGGGGCTGTCAACTGCTCTACGATGGCTGTACCATTGGCTTTGCCGTTATTATCTACAGGAAAGGCGTAGAGGCAAAGATCATTGATCTGGCATTCATCTACTGTAGCATTATAGGTAGGAACCTTAGAGGAACTGCCGCTGAAATCATCGCCGTTCGCACTGAGCACGGTTGGTACCAGCACGTGCAAGTTGCTTGACGAGTTGGGGGTATATCCGTTACCCTCCAACTCGTCGGTACAACTAACTGCAAATAAACTAGTCAACAACCAAACTATGAAACCTATATAGATATGAAATCTTCTCATGATAACTTTGTCTTTTACTTTACTAATATCAATGGTTTAATTTCGACAAAGTGGAATCAGATTATAAGTCGGCTCGCTGTATGCGCTTGCTCCAATCGAGGATGGAGATGCCCAACTTAACGTATTGCCACTTGTCGCCTTTCAGGAAAAAGTCCAGCTTGTAGTCGTATTCTCTGTCCAGGAACTCCTGTGCCGAATAGTTCATTGCTTCGAATGCTCCACGGCCCTGTGCCAGAAAATCGGCTAGGTTGATGCGGACCACTTCTTCGCCCGTCTTCTTGTTCCAGATGCTCAGTATCGCATTCTTGTCGTTCTCGGTTGCTGGATGCAACACGAGGCGGGAGAACATCAGGGCGGCGTGAGCGGTACGCTCCTGTACGGTACCCTCCGGAGTGGTGAACTCGGTGGTCCAGGTCTTGTAAGGGGTGTATGTCAACTCCTCGTCTGGGAGGAGAGAATTGTCGTAATTGATGTAGCCATTGGCATCAGTTATCTGATAACTGAAGTCTTCGGCGTGGATGTCGGCTGGTTCGTCCAGCTGATGCAGACTGATGGTGAGCTGCTTGGTGTCTCTGATGAGACTGATGGTATGGTGGGTAATCTGAAGATCCTTCACCTCTACGGTTTCGTTGCTCAATCCCTGCCAGAGGGTATCGAGCGGAAGAGCCTGGTTTTCTACCTTTCCGGCATTTCTGTCGAGTCGGGCACGGAGTTTTTCGATGCTTTCTCCTGCTGCTGGAGCTTCGATGTGGAATTTGGCACCAGCCTGTGACAGCGCCTCTTCGTATTTCTTCTGGAAGGCGAAGGTGGCGAAGCGGTATTTACCAGGTTGCAAGTCTATGCGCATGGCATAGTTAGGGTCTTTGAGGGGACGGGATTTTCCCTCGTTGGCTGCATCCTGGCGAGCCACTAGGTTGCCCTGCTCATCGAAGACGAACACGCAGACGCCGCCTACATGATCGTTGAACATATCAGCGCGCTGGACGTTGTAGTCGTACTTGAACTGCAAGTCAACTCCCATATCGCAAGGAGGGAGGTCGTCGTGCATCAAGTCGTGGCAGCTGCTGAGCATGCTGCCGAGAGCGACGATGGTTCCGAAAGCAGCGGTACGGCTGATAGCAGCCAAGCTGTCGAATCCCCATTCCATGCGTATATTCTTGATCCAACTATGTAACTTATTGTTTGCCATGATGCTATTTGGTTATTATCAATATAATGTTTCAGAATATCAGGTTATGTTTCTAGCTTCCACTATGGTGAAGCTGAAAACACAACTCGTATGGTTGAACGAAGGCGGGAGCCTAAGCTCCGCCTTTCGTTGTTATACTCGATTACAAATCTACGTTCTGTGAACGCTTAGCCCAGTCGAGGATCTTCACGCTAACGGAGATGTACTTATAGTTCTCATCGTCTGGGTCTGTAGGCTTGATAGTAGGTACATCTGGAGTGCCAGGACCACTAACGCTGTTTACAGTCAACTCATACCAGTTGTTACGGAGTACACCATAACGACCAAGATACTTATTGTTCTGTGTTGCATCGTTATCTCCATAAGTCAAATCTCCCTCATTCCAAGGTGTCAAATCGTTACCAAAGTGCTTGATACGTGCGATGTAATAAGATTCACCTGAAGCATAAGTCGCGATACCAACGATAGGGTCTGTTTCTGTTGCAGCTTTCAAACCAAGCTTTTCATTGATAGTATTAATCTCGGTTGGTGATACTTTAACACCATCATACAGTACGTTATCTTCTGTCAAAATCTTGGTTCCAGCTTTTTCCTCGATATTGTTGCCTGCCGCCTTAAGGTCTAATGTTATCTTGGATGCATCTGCCAGAACTTCTTGAGCTTTAGCCTTAATCTGCTCCTCCAAAGTTGTCTTGCTCCAAAGATCAGTATTATTACCTATCTTATAGAATGTATCGCCGGCAGTGAAGCCATGAGGAGTATATGTGGCCTTGAATACAACACGAGTGGTCTGACCCTGCAGCATATGCTTGATGTCGAATGTATTCTCAAGACAGTACTGTGGTGTTGCAGCATCACCTGTGATAGCTGCATTTGCTTCTAATAAAGTGAATTCATTCTTGCAATCGGAAACTTCTGTATAGTCTTTGTCATAGTTAGGGTCAACACCCCAATACACACGCTTGAAGGCTGTGTTTGTTCCATCAACAAAACGACCTGTTGAAGGTGCTGGATCGGTTGAAGCACTCCAAATTGTTGTAAATGGTGAAGTCAAACCTGCAGTCTTGTGAATAGGGAATGTACTCTTATTAGTAACATCCAAATTCCATGCAGTGATATCAACCTTATCGTTGTTATATTTAGAACCAGTTGGAGTCTGGGCTGTTGGGAGAGAAGCAACAGTTACCTTTGCCAAACCACGCTCTACGTGTATGGTTGTAGCTTTATTTGTTTCTGCTGCCTGCTTGGTAGCATATATCTTATCAATCTTTACAAGTGTGGTAGGTGTACCTGTTGTAAATTGAGGCGCATTTGCCATATAGAAACCATTCGTATTATCTGCGAATTTTGTACCATCTGCATTATTTTCACTATTCCAGTCACTGTATGTCTGGTCGGTTGTTGGCATCTTGACCTTAGGGGCATTAGTATTATCCTTATTGTTCAGAATAGCCAAAGCATAATAATTGCCATTAAGATCAACAGAACTCAATTTCGCTGTGATAGTAGCAGCTGTAGTGATACCATTGCTGCCATCCTTAACCCAAGGAGCCATTGTTCCCAAATCGGCTTTCTCCACGTATGTATACTCGCCTTCAGAAGAGCCTGCCTCCTTGAAAATGAGCAAGGTTACATCCTTGACATCATACTCGTTAGCATCTCCTGGCTTAAATACAGGATCATCTGCTGCACGTGTACCACTTGTTGTTGGCAAGTTGATGCTTAATGTAGCATAACCTACACCAGATTCATTCTCACCTGAACCATTACCACCATTTACTAAGTCGTTGTTGCTAGAGCAACTTGCTGTCATAGCAGCTATCACTGCTAATCCAAAGAAATGTTTAATTCTCATAATCTATATGATTTTAATGTTAGTTATATCTTTTATTGTTCCGCCTTCATTTCCTCGTAGATCTTTCTGATGCGCTCAGCTTCCTTTGAGTTTCCTGCCTTGGCAAGATGCTTCTCGGCAGTTACGAGGTCGCCCTTCTGCAAATCTGTGCAGGCGGCATTGAGATTGGCTGTCTCATCATCAGGGAAGAGACGGACGGCAATATCAAATACCTCGTTGAACTTTGGAGAACCTGGCTCATAGGTCTGTGCCACCAGATACATCTCCTGTAATGACAACTGCTGAGGCTTGGTCTTTAGGATTACCTTTGCCTCCTCAATGTCGAAAGGACGAACGGTATAGGTTACCGTATAGTCGCTGTGGCGCAGACGAGGATAAATCTCACTCATGATGTAGCGATAGCTAGCCGGATAAAGCTTCTTGATTTTCAGGTCCTTTGCATCGGGTGCCAATGATGAGTTGGCAACGGCAAGGATGGCAGACTTATCGGCTAAGTTGCTTGCTTCCACCTTCTTCTTGAATCCCTCCCAGTCTTCCGGGGTGGCGTGATAGGTGAAGAGCTTTTTATCGATAGTGTAGAGATTGCATACATAATTGCGCAGGGCAGCCGCACGGTTGTTGGCGAGTCGCACATTGTTGTCGTAAGGACCATCCGGCGAAGCATAGCCATGAATATCGATATTGGTGATGCTCACATCCTTGTCGTTCTTCACGAGGTCGATGGTGGATGTAATCTTTCTCAGCTCTGTGGCATTCTCACGGAAGTCGGCGAGGATATCGCTCTTGTTGAGTTTGAAGCTCAGGTAAGCTTCACCCTTTTCGGCTCTCACCTTGATGGCTTCAGCCTTTGGCTTCACGTAATGGTCGCGACCAATCTTGGGTATTGGGTTGATGACCGCCATCTGGGTGGTATCCTGATCCATCAGGTTGCCGCATCCGCAGAGGTCTTCCGTCATGGAGAGGTTGAATGCCTTCATCCACTTTTGGTAGGGAAGGGTCTGCGAGAAGAGCACCTGCTGTTCGGTATCATTCCTGCGTCTCACTACCAATGCCTGGCTGTTCTTCAGTTTGCTGCTTTTGCGCAGGTATCTGATGTTCTGGTTTTTGCCATTGATGACAATGGGATTCAGGGCGATGGTATCTTTTCCGGCGATAATCGGAGTGAAAACCAACTGTTGCTCTGATTTGAGCTGCAGACTATCGAGATGGAGGCGGAAAGCAACCTTCAGACTGTCGCTCTTCTTCTGTGTCAAGACGCTGTCTATCAGAATCTTGCCTCCAGCCAACCGTAGCTGCGAATCATCTATCTTCTGGGCTTGGACAGTCAAAGCGCTCTGTGCAAACAGAATGCAAAGGGGCGAAATGACCGCATAAAGCTTCATTTTCTTCATATTCTTCATCTTGTAAAAGAGGGTTTGATTTTGTTTTTCGCTATCTCGGTGATATCGTTCCTAGAATGCGTATATCAGGGAAAGGGCGGCTTTAGTTGGACCTACATAGTTGCGGTGGTCCTTGTCAAGACATTTGTCACATCTTCCGTAGAGCTTGTATGGGCTGTAGATGTATCCTAATCCGATGGATCCTTCGAGATTGAGGTGCTCAGACAGCAGCCATTGGTATCCGTAGGTGAGACCACCACCGACATACCAGCCTTCGTAATGTCTTCCTTTCTCTGTCTTTGGCAAGATGCCGAAAGGCAGGTCCACATTTTTTACGTTGTATTCACCTCCAAGGGCATGGATGCCGAAGAAGTGGCCTCCAAATTTCTGGCAGGTGTACCAGCGGTACTCTGGCATTACGTTCCAGTAGCGCAATTTCTTGTCGCCTGAGAACTTCCAGGGATTCAGGGCGCCGAAAAGCTGAAAAGTGCTTTTCCTGCCCGTGCCTATTTCTAGACCAGCATTGAGCGAGGTGGTTGCCAAACCAAGCAGGTTGGTCTTCAGCGCTACCTCCTGCGCTCGGGTTACTACTGTTGAGAGAATCAGCAGCAATAACATCGGTGTTCGTTTGAACATACTCTGCGTCATCATCATATTTTTACTCTGTTATTTTCTTTCTTAAAGATACTGTTAGCTGTCCTATTCTTTATTGTCATTTACTTATAACCACAGGCTTACCCTTGTGACAAGATGAATGTCACCGGGTTTCCTTTTCGGTTGCAAATATATGATGATTTTCTCAAAGGAGCTACAAAAAAGTGATGAAAATCACGTAAAACAAAATGCAAACGTTTGCATCGTCGTGCGAAATGTGTGGGAGCACAAGATTTGTGAATATGATATAAGTGCCTGATATATAGAAAATAAAAAGCGAAGGTGTAATTTGCACACCTTCGTTTTAGAAATATTGTATTTTGATGAATTTCTTTCGAGCTGTACGGTTGAAACGGGCTGAAAGTCTATAAGCTCCTAAGCTCCACACGCCCTGAAAGGGCAGAAGCTCCTAGCCCAGGGCAACGCCCTGGGT
>OQWE01000768.1_pt1 | contig 10913 bp, 12 predicted proteins | sample 1691591 | NCBI WGS metagenome assembly OQWE01 (sample SAMN03418265, study PRJEB22391) | human gut metagenome | biome: human-gut; feature: organic feature; material: feces | host: Homo sapiens | place: Tanzania | collected 2013-01
GTTGTGGTAGAAGGCAAAAGCATTCATGTCTGCTCCGCCATCGAGTGGCTTCTGAAAAAAGAGAGATAGGCAATCATTTCGACAACTTAAACCAGTAAGAAAATCATGCCATCAGTTGCCAGGACTACGACGAGCTCGTCACGCTCATGCACCACGACAAGAAGTCGCACCACGGAGAGATCCGTTCCGTGCTCCTGAGTGGTTTTGGCCGGCCCATCATCGACCAGACCGTCGACGACGAGGAGGCTCGCCAGGCGCTCGACTTCCTGCGCGAGGGGGCCTAAAGCGCTCACCCTCCTGGCATGGCCGAAGGTATGGCCGAGGTTGAGCGACTTGCGGATGTCCTTCTCCAGCGGGTCGCGCCTGACGTAGCGGAGCTTGATGTTGATGCTTGCCTCGATCATCTTGGCCAGCTCGTGCCAGTCGGGCTGCGAGAGGTCGAAGTTGACGTGCTCAGCCCACATGCGTTCGTCGCTGATGAGCGCATGCTTCAGCATCTCGGCGTAGCCCGAACAGAGGTTCTCGGCGTCGAGCGTGTCGAGAAAGCTGGTGTTTATGATGACGAAGCGTGCGTCGGCGAACGCTCCTATCTCGTTCTTCAGTCCGCCGAAGTTGATGCCCGTCTTGCCTCCCACCGCCGCATCGACCATAGCGAGCAGCGTCGTGGGTATGTTTATGAAGTTGATGCCGCGCTTGAATGTGGCGGCAGCGAATCCGCCGAGGTCGGTTATCATGCCGCCGCCGAGGTTTATGAGCAGCGAGTGGCGTGTAGCGCCGCCCTGCTGTAGCGCCGAACTGCAGCGCATGGTGGCTGAGTCTATCGCCGTGAAGGAGCGCATCGTGACGGAAGACCCCCACGAGCACGGCATACGCAAGGCGCTCAACTTCGGTCATACCATCGGTCATGCGCTGGAGGAGTTCGCTCTGCAGCAAGCAGGGGGTGCAGTTGTCTCCGCTCGGCTATTGCCGCTTGCCAGAGCAAGAACTGCACCAAACAGCAAACTAACACCAGGGGGTGCAGTTGTCTCAACTGCACCAACCAATCAAACCACGGGGGGTGCAGTTGTCTCAATTGCACCAGTGAACAGACCGTTGCTGCATGGCTATGCTGTAGCCTTCGGCTTGATTGGCGAGCTGTATATGAGTGCGCGCAAAGCGGGCTTCCCCACCGAAAGACTGCATCAGACGGCACGCTTCATACGCGAGAACTACGCTCAGACCGAGTTCACGTGCAACGACTACCCCACTCTGCTCAACCTCATGCGCCACGACAAGAAGAACACGTCGGGCGTAATCAACTTCACCCTGCTCAACAACATCGGCAACATACGCATCAACCAGACTGCCACCGACGAGGAGATATGTGAAGCGCTCGACTTCATCAGAGAGGGCTATTGACAGAAGGCAGAGCGGCAGTGATTCAACAGGAATTTATCTTTTACCGAACAGGATTTTATCCTAAACATAACGGAGAATACTCGGAACATAACAATAATATAAAGGAGAAAAACGTTTCTCTACGACTACTTAATACTGGATATTATGAATATAGACAAGATAAAGGAAGTGCTCTTGAAGCGCGACGGACTCTCTAACACACTCGGAATGGAGTTCATCTCTACACCCGATCCCGACACATGTCAGGCTCGCATGAAGGTAGACGAGCGCAACCGTCAGATTTTCGGATTCCTCAGTGGCGGCGCATCGTTAGCACTTGCCGAGAACCTGGCTGGCGTAGGCTCGCTCGCTCTCTGCCCGAACAATATATGTGTGGGCATCAACGTGAGCGGCAGTCACGTGAAGGCGGTGCTCGACGGCGACACCGTGACCGCTACAGCGCACATTCTGCACAAAGGAAAAACGCTGCACCAGTGGCATGTGGACATACGCAACGGGGCTGGCGACTTGATTTCGTCGGTGGAAGTGACCAACTTTGTGATGAACAAACCGAAATAGAATGAGCTACGTATATTTCCGACTGCCACACTCTACGCACATATTCCGCAACCGACTCACAACCGAACCCGAAGAGATCGTTTCGTTCAACGAACTGAACGGACGGCGCGGCTTCGTAATCGCTCCGTTCGCACCGTCGGCTGATTGCCCCATACTCCTGATGTCGACGGATTGGGAGGAAGTGGAGCTATGCTCGGAGAAAGCAGGTTCGTGTTCAGACCAAGCGATGCTGAACGCCGACTGCGATGTGTCTGCGATGCTCATTGACGCCGATTATGAGGAGGAGCGAGAGCGCTACGCCGTCGACTTCCACAATTATCACGGACAACTCTCCGTAGGCGCCTTCCAGAAGATTGTGCTTGCACGCAGCGCACGTCTCACAGCTACGGAGCAGATTTCGCCGCTCACGCTCTTTGCACGCGCCTGCCGTAGATATCCGCGCATGTTCGTCACGCTGTTCTCAACCGAGCGTAGCGGAACATGGATTATCGCCACACCCGAGACGCTCATCGGCGGCACCGACGGTGCAATGCACACGATGGCACTCGCTGGAACGATGCGTCTGAGCGGCGCAAACCTCAACTTCGACGTGGAAGGTGGCGCTATAGGAAAGGACGATATCCACTGGAGCACGAAAAACATTAAGGAACAACGCTGCGTCGAGACATACATCACGGAGTGTGTGGAGCAGTTCAGCGACGATTTCTCCGTAGACGGACCGTATACCGTGCGTGCCGGCGACCTCGTTCATCTGCGCTCCGACATTCGTTTCAGCCTCAACAACTCGGAACATCTCGGCAATCTCATCAACACTTTGCACCCTACTCCGGCGGTATGCGGTATGCCGAAGGCTGCAACACGCGACTTTATTCTGCAGAACGAGTCGGGAGAACGCAGCTACTACAGCGGCTTCACCGGACTTATCGACCCCACAGGCGACACTCGTCTTTTCGTTACGCTGCGCTGCATGCAGATAGAAGGCGGCACAGAGAGCACCGCTTACCGACTTTATGCCGGCGGCGGACTGCTCAAGGACAGCGAGTGTCAGTCGGAGTGGGAGGAAACTGAGGCTAAGATGAACACTATGCGACATCTGTTCAAGCATGTATAAGCACAATACGTGGCATAATCAGTAAGATACGTGCGACAATTATTAAAGTAATGTACAGCAACAAGGAAAACACAAACATACTGACATCGCTGCTCATCGAATGGGGAGTGACAGACGCTGTGGTTTGTCCGGGCAGTCGCAATGCTGCCATCGTGCATAACCTCAGCGAGTGCGGCAGAATAAGCTGCCACCCCATCACCGACGAGCGCTCTGCGGCGTTCTACGCTATGGGCATGGCTCTCAACACGAAGCGCCCTGCGGTGGTATGCGTCACGTCGGGTTCGGCTCTGCTCAACACGGCTCCGGCTGTGGCAGAGGCTTACTATCAGCACGTACCGCTCATCGTCATAGCTGCCGACCGACCGCAGCAATGGATAGACCAGTTGGACGGTCAGACGCTGCCGCAACCCGACGCTCTCAATCGCTTTGTGCGCCGCAGCGTGTCGCTGCCCGAGCCTCGAAACGAGGAAGAACGCTGGTATTGCAACCGTCTTGTGAACGAAGCGATGCACGCTGCCACTTTCCGCCAGCCGGCTCCTGTGCTCATCAACGTGCCCATAACCGAACCGCTCTTCACGTTCGACACAGCCGAACTGCCCGAAGAGCGCCGCTTCCGTATGCTCGACAGCGACGTTACTCTCACCGACGCCACAATAGAGGCTCTGCAGCAGGAACTCTTCAAGGCGAAGCGCCCGCTTATCGTGGTTGGACAGACGGCTGCCGACGGCTTCGGAAGTTCGCCTTTCGACATCGGCGAACTTGCCAAACACTTTGTGGTTTTCGCCGAACCGCTATCGAACAGCGGCGAGACAATCCACTTCGACGAGGCGGTGAGGCATCTCACGGCGCATCCCGAACTCTCTCCCGACTACGCTCCCGACTACATTATATACATCGGCGACACATTGGTGAGTAAGGCTACGCGCCGCTGGCTGCGACAGACACAGGCACCATCGTGTCTTGTAACGCCAGACCCGCAGAATGCGTGCGACCCGCTGATGTCGTTGCGACACATCGTGACATGCAGCAACGCCGACCTCAAGCTGCTCATGCCTGCGCTCTGCGACATTTATACACACAGCGACCGCTACGCCGACAACGAAGCCACATGGCGCAACGAAGAAAGCCGTAAGAAATACTGGAACGATTGGAGAAGTCTGCTCGAAAAGTGGGCAGACTATGCCGAAAAATACGAGCCCGTATACTCGCAGATGGCTGCTGTGAGATGCCTGGAGCAACAGATAGAAAGTGCATCCGTGCGCATCAACACCCACTACGCCAACAGCACTGCCGTACGTCTCGGCTGCATCTACGCCAAACATTATGTCTGGTGCAACCGTGGTGTGAACGGCATCGAAGGATCGCTATCTACAGCAGCCGGTTTCGCCGTATCTAACAAGGATTTGAACGTCTGCATCATCGGCGACCTTAGCTTCTTCTACGACCAGAACGCGCTATGGAACAGTTGCGTAGGCGGCAATCTGCGCATACTGCTGCTCAACAACTCTTGCGGCGGCATCTTCAAGCAGTTGCCCAACCTGCACAAGAGTCCTGTGGCTGACACCTTCGTAGGCGCAAGCCACACGACAACGGCGCAAGGCATCTGTGCACAGAACAATGTGGAATACATCTCGGCGCACAACGCCGAAGATATGAAACGCGGAATAAGCGAACTTCTAACACGCAAGGGCAATCGCCCCGTGCTTCTCGAAGTATTTACGGATGCAGCGATTGATGCTGAAACACTCAGCAGATACTTCAGGGGGTGCACCCAATAACAGTCTTTATTAATTAATAAATACGTACGTCGGCAATAACCATGCTGCCCACGGCTTCGTTGATGCGCTTCACCAATTGGGTGCGCATCATCGTAAGGTCCTGTCGCAGCGCCGGACTGAGAATCTTCACGAACAGCGTTTGGTTTTTGATGAACTTCTCGCCGGTATAGCGCGCAACGCCGGCGCCGACCACTTTTTCCCAAGCGTCGATGGCGCGTCGCTGCAGCAAAGGCGTCTCCAGTCCTTCGCGTCGCAGATACATATTAAGCAAGTCGCTGATCGACTGCACGTCACGTCTGAACATACACGTTTATTTATTAGTAGGTTGGTGAGCTACAATATCGCCGCCCTTAACATCGAACAACTTATAGTCGTAGCTAACGCTATCGAGAATGCGGTCGAGATGCTCGCGGTTGGTGTCGGTAATGAAAATCTGTCCGAATCCATCGCCCGACACGAGCTTTACGATCTGCTCCACACGATGTGAGTCGAGCTTGTCGAAGATATCGTCGAGCAGCAGCAGCGGCGTTGTCTGCGACGCCGTACGGCGCAGGAAGTCGAACTGCGCCAGCTTCAGCGCCAGCACAAACGTCTTTGTCTGTCCCTGCGAGCCTTCGCGTTTCATCTGATAGTCGCCGAGTAGCATCTCCAGGTCGTCGCGATGCACGCCATGCAGCGAGTAGCCCACCGCACGGTCCTTGAAGCGGTCGCGCTGAATGACATCTAGCAGCGGACCGCGCTGAGCATGCGACACATACTTCAGCGACACCGTTTCCTTACAGTCAGACACATGCTGGTATATGCGTTGGAACACAGGCACGAGTCTGTCAACGAAGTCTTCGCGGGCTCGGAATATCGTCTCTCCATGACGCGCCATCTCCTGCTCCCAAATATCGAGCAATGCGGGGTCAGGCTCCTGCTCCATCTTCAGCAAAGCGTTGCGCTGCTGTAGCGCCTTCGTGTAGCTGTTGAGAGCATCGATATACGTGTTGTCGTATTGCGAAATCACGATATCCATCAGTCGGCGCCGTTCCTCGCTACCGCCTGCGATGAGCGTCTGGTCGGCAGGCGAAACGAACACAAGCGGAATGAGTCCGATGTGCTGCGAGAGTCGCTTATACGCCTTTTTGTCGCGCTTCAGCTGCTTCTTCTGTCCGCGTTTCATGCCGCAGTAGACCGCCACCGGCTCGTCCTCGTCGGTAGCATACGCAGCGTCGAGCATAAGGAAGTCGGCGTCGTGCTTTATCACCTGCGAGTCGATAGGATTGAACGCACTACGGCAGAACGACAGGTAGTAGATAGCATCGAGCAGATTGGTCTTGCCCTCGCCATTGCTGCCGAGAAAACAGTTGAGCTTGGGCGAGAACTCAAGCGAAGCCTCCCCGATATTCTTGAAATTGAGTATGGATAAATTGCGTAATATCATGTAATTATATACCCTGTAGACCCATTGCGGGTCGCTGTTATAACTGTAACAACACGTTGTATTACTGCAAAGTTACCCCATTTATTATTGAAAAAAGAAAAAAAGGTGGAATAAATTTCAATATGTGAGATAAAATCAGTAATTTTGCTCCTCGCAATGTGTCACATTGCAGACTATAAACCGATAAAAATAAAAACAAAATAACAAATGACAAACAAAATTGATTTTGGTGCTAACTCTCACGTAGAGAAGACCAACAACAAGGAAGATTTCTTCTTGAAGTTCAAGAAGCAGATAATCACAGGTGTAGTAGTAGTTCTGCTCGTTATAGCAGGCGCTATCCTTTACAACGTTTTCGTGGCTGGTCCGCGTGAGGACAAGGCAAGCACAGCTATCGCAAAGGGCGAGCAGTACTTTAACGAAGAGCAGTTTGACAAGGCTCTCAACGGCGACGGCGCAGGCTACGTTGGTTTTGTGAAGATCGCAAGCGACTACAGCAGCACCGACGCTGGAAACCTCGCTAAACTCTACGCAGGTCTTAGCTTCTACAACCTCGGCAAGTACACAGAGGCTGTGACATACCTTGAGAAGTTCTCTACAAAGGGCGATGCTATGGTAAGCCCGACAGCTACTGCAGCACTCGCTAACGCTTACGCGCAGACTGGCAACGTAGACAAGGCAATCAGCACTCTGAAGAAGGCTGCCGACATGGCAGACAGCAAGGCTGAAGACGTTAACAACAGCATCTCACCGACTTTCCTCCTCCAGGCTGGTAAGCTCCTCGAGAGCCAGAAGAAGAACGACGAGGCTCTGAAGATCTATCAGGACATCAAGAAGAAGTACGTAAACTCTTCTTTGGTACAGAGCTCAGAGATCGACAAGTACATCGAGCGCGTTTCAGAGTAATCGAATAACCAAATATGGCTACATCACTCCATAACCTCTCACAGTACGACATCACCACCATTCCCGACGCAAGCAACATGTGCTTCGGCATCGTGGTGGCTGAATGGAACGAGGAGATAACGGGCGCGCTGCTCGACGGAGCCGTCAAGACTCTCGAGAAGCACGGCGCTCTGCCCGAGAACATCCACATCAAGACCGTTCCGGGCAGCTTCGAGCTTATCTACGGCGCTCACCAGATGGTGCTGCACGGCGGCTACGACGCCGTAATCATCCTCGGCAGCGTGATTCGCGGCGAGACTCCTCACTTCGACTACATCTGCCAGGGCGTAACGGCAGGCATCGCACGCCTCAACACAACAAGCGAGATACCTATCATCTACGGCTTGCTCACCACCAACGACTTGCAGCAGGCGCTCGACCGCTGCGGCGGCAAGTACGGCAACAAGGGCGATGAGTGCGCTATCGATGCGATCAAGATGGCGAAGTTCTAACGAATACAACTTTTCATAACATACAAAAAGTCCGACAAGATCAATACACTTGTCGGACTTTTTTATTATACTTGAAACCCTACATATTTCTTATTATTGCTATCCAATACAACTTGCGATTAACTAAATTATGGTTAGCACTTACTTTCTAAAATATATTCTATACAATACCACTATCGAACAAATCGCTTCTGCAACAACAGCAATAGGTAGGCAATACAGAACAGAATCAATAAAACCCAGATTACAATAATAGAGAAAAAATTGCATAAGCAAGTACATTATAAAAAAACCTGTAGAAACACAATACATAAAAGGTAGCGGTTCCTTTTCCAACCATAATTGTTGCCCACAATGGTTACAAGTGGTAGAATACTTTGTCCCTTTTATTATATACTTTATGCATTTTCTTAAGGATACCTTTTTATGACAATAAGGGCATTCTCTATTTTTCATTGATGTTTTTATAAATTACAAATTTTGTTTTGCTATTTCAGTGATGGCAACATTCGTATTGACCGACGCAGACCAAATAAATAAGCTATTTATGCTGCACGATGCGCTCCTTACACTGCTCCATGAGCCACTTCGGCGTGCTCGTAGCGCCACAGATGCCCACCGTGCGCACGTCTTCCGTAAACCACGACATATCTATCTCGTCGGCACTTTCTATCTGATAGCTGCGCGCATTGACGCTACGACACTCGTTGAAGAGCACCTTTCCGTTGCTACTCTTGCGACCTGAGACGAAGAGAACGAGGTCGTGACGCGAGGCGAACGATGCGATGTTCGGCATACGGTTAGCCACCTGTCTGCAGATGGTGTCGAAGCTGCGGAACGTAGCGCCCTCCTCGATGTGCTGCTGAATGTAGTTGATGACGCGATGGAAGCCATCGAGCGACTTTGTTGTCTGCGAGTAGAGGTAGATGTCGCGCGAGAAGTCGAGCTTCTCCACGTCCTCCACCTTCTCTACCACGATAGCCTCGCCTGCGGTCTGCCCCACAAGTCCCAGCACCTCGGCGTGTCCGCGCTTGCCGAAGATAACGATCTGCGCATCGGGCGCCGTGTCGTACTGTCGTTTGATGCGGCGCTGCAGAGCCAGCACCACGGGGCACGTAGCGTCGATTATCTCTATGTTGTTCTGCTTCGCCAGAGCATAAGTCTCGGGCGGTTCGCCGTGAGCACGCAGCAGCACCTTCACATCGTGCAGGCGGCGCAGGTCGTCGTGATTGATAGTGATGAGTCCCTGCTCGTGCAGTCGATCCACCTCCATGCCGTTGTGCACTATGTCACCCAGGCAGTAGAGCTCGTTGCCCTTGGCAAGTTCCTCCTCAGCCTTCTTTATGGCGGTAGTGACTCCGAAGCAGAAGCCACTACCCTCGTCTATTTCTATTGTCAAATTCATTCCGTCAGAATTACTGTCGTAATACTTCTACGTTCTTTATACCTTATTATTATACGATACGCCGATTGTTTATACGATACCTCGCAGCACTATTCGGCTACAATCTTGATGGTTGTCTTCGGCTGTTTGGGGTCGTTGGTTATCATCAACACACGCGGTTTAGAGCGCGCCATCTTCAGCTGTCGTTTCTCTGCCGTCACCTTCAGTTTAGCCGACTCGCCGGGATGCAGCGTCTGCTTGTTGAGCGACACCTGCAAGCCCACGGTGAACATCTGCAGGCTCTTTATCTTCAACACCGACTTGCCGTCGTTGCGTATCACTATCTCGCCCTTCAGTTTCTTCTTCTGGTCGAAACGGCCGAGGTTGAGCTCTGTGGTAGAGAGGTAGAGTTGCGGCGCGTTAGCAAGCTGCTGCGCCGTGAGATTGTCGAACTTAGGCAGGAGCACAGCCGAGATGCCTATCTCCTTCTCGCGGTTCACCTTGTCGCCGGGGAAGGCTCCGAGGAACACCGATGTCTGCGTCAGACCCATATCGTCGAGCTTGCGCGAGTCGAGCGTCATGGTGATTACACCGCCATGACCAGGCGCAATGTTAGACGGCGACACGTCAGCCTTCAGATATTCCGGCAGATGCATCACCACTGGCTGCACCGCAGCGCTCGTAGAGTTGAAGATATGTATCTTCTTCTGCGGACGGTCGCCGCGGTTCACGTCATCGAACTCCACGTCGTTGCTGTCAGACTTTATGCTGCCCAGCATGAAGTTATAGTTGCCGCCGTAGTCGACCACCTCGCGCACCACGCTGCCACGCACACGCAGCAGGAGCGGCTTGTCGTCGCCCTCGTTGTATATGCCCACGAGTTTGTCGAAATGGCCCATAGTGGCAGCATCGTACGTGATGCTTATCGTGAACTTCTCGCCGGCGCCGATTGCTTCACGCGGGAACGCCACGTCGGTGCAACCGCAACTGGTGCGCACATCGGTGATGCGCACGGGCTTGTTCGACTTGTTCTTCACTTCAAAGTCGAAAGTGGCAGGTGTCTGATACACCACCTGTCCGCAGTCGATTATCTGGTTCGTCGCTACAATGCTCTGCGCCATGGCTCCGAAGAACGGCAGTGCAAGCAGCGCTACGCTTATAAATATCTTCTTCATACGTATGTGTTACTTTTTCAAAGTGTGTGTGTTATCTGTTCTATTCCACGCTCAGAGCTACAGCCTTCGTGCGTGCGCCAAATTCAGGACTGTAGGCGCACTGTACGGTGCAGGTGCCGGTCTGGTATGTGCCCGCGCGGTCTACATAATACTCGGTCTCTACGACGTGCTTTCCCTTAGAAAGACGGTCGAAATAATAGTTCGTAGCGTTGTCCTTCGGCTCGCAATAGCAGCCGTCGCGATAGCCCGAGAGCTGTCCGAGCGGCTCAAGACAAGCCGCACGGCGGTCGGCGAGCTGCACAAAGTCGTAGTCGCGGTCGGCGTTTATGACGATGCGCACGGTGATGCGGTCGCCTACTGCGAGTGTTTCGCCATCTGTAGCTATACGTTTGCCGTTCTTCAGCACCTCGCGCACTACGCTCATGCCCTCCGCAGCGTCAGCAACATCGGCTGTGGGCTGCACGAATTGTGCGTAGACAGCGCCCCATGACGTGCCGTCGGTTTGCTTCTCGATGCTCAGGGTCTTCATCTTTTCGCCTGTCTTGGCGGTCTTAACGTAGCCCATGCCAGCCGTAGCCTTCGGCATAACGAGCGTCTGTCCGTTCAGCTTCAGCACAGCCATAGGCTTGCTTGCGCCAAGCGACTCACCGTTGGCTGCCGTTGTGCTTGCCGGCAACAACTACGCC
>OQWE01000774.1_pt1 | contig 10884 bp, 11 predicted proteins | sample 1691591 | NCBI WGS metagenome assembly OQWE01 (sample SAMN03418265, study PRJEB22391) | human gut metagenome | biome: human-gut; feature: organic feature; material: feces | host: Homo sapiens | place: Tanzania | collected 2013-01
TTATACCATTGTAGACTTCTCATTTATTCGTACCTTTGCACCATCATTTTAAAATGTACTTTAAACATGTTATTAAAATTATATTATTTTCTTATTGCAACACTAGAATAAACGAAATTACTGATACAGCAAAATCCTGAGCAACTTTTTGTTGCTCAGGTACTTATGAAAAAACAAATTGTAGTGTTGCGAAAAATAGAAAAACAACGCATTTACTGCAAAAAGCACATTTTTTTGTTCATTTTTTTAAGATTTATCTTCTTTTAAGAAGAACTGGCAGAACTCCTTTAATTGTTGTTGCATTTTTTCTTGAGGAATTAATATACGCTTATATTCCGCCACCATCGTCGGACTCATACTGCGACTCATAGCATATTCAACAACAACCTTGTCCGCATCAGGACATAAGATGATGCCTATAGAAGGGTTCTCGTTGGAACGTTTCACGTCACGGTCAAGAGCTTCCAAATAAAACTCTAATTGTCCAAGGTCTCGAGGATGGAATTTGGTTTTCTTCAATTCCACCGCAACAAGTGCCTGGAGACCGCGATGAAAAAACAGCAAGTCTGCCTTGAATGATGATGCGCCAACCCCTTTGACATGTTGTTCTTGTCACTCAATAAAGTTTCATAAGTTTGCGTTGTAATAGCTCTTTGAAGTTCTTTATGGCTTAATCTTTCTTTGTGTGCATAAAGTATATAAAAGAGCCGTTCCTCAAAACTTCTACATCTGCCCAATATGTCATAATGATTTGATAATGTGGTCAGAAAAAGAATCTTTGGGAATTGTCCAGATGGCATCTGGACAATTTGTTTGCTCATTGTTGGTTTAAAAGAAAATCGTAACATTGCTGCTATAATAGAAATATTAATAACATAAGGATTATGAAGCAGGTAGATTCTTCCAAGTTTACTCCGCAGGAACAACGAGAGTACGAAGCCGGCAAAATGGCATATCGTGATATCAAGAATTCGATAGATACTGCTAGGCGTGAAGGAAAAGAAGAAGGACTTGCTGAAGGAATGGAGCAGGGAATGAGCCAGCGTTCAAATTCCTATTTGTTGTTATTGGGATTTGTTTATGTAAAATTGCCAACGTTTAATATATATAAGGTAACTACTTTGCTTGGTAGTTACAATTTAATGAATCAGTGTTAAAGAAACGTAAAATAGTACGTTGGTTTTATTATTTTCAGCTGTTTTTTTCTTATTTTTAATTAATTTCTGTATTTTTGCATTTAATTTAATTGACTGTCTGATCTTGTTATAACAAGATTCTTTTGTAGCAGCAGCTTCAACGGACATTCTTTACTAAATGGAGTCTTTGATAATAGAAGACAACATTTGAGATTTTATCTTCTACTGAACTAACTGTAGAGCAAAATGAACGCATTGCCTAATGCAGACAACCGAAGAGGCGGTAAAAATCCCTCCAGTGTTGGACTTACCTCCGACACCTCCCCCGAAGTTCAAGGTCTAAAGACCAGGAACTCCCATACAGGGGTGTCCTCGGATTGTGTTTCAAATGGAAAGAAGCAATGGTTTGTTCTGCGTGCTACTTATGGTAGAACAGAAAAAGCCCTTGAATATTTTAAAGCCAAGAATGTAGAGACATACTTGCCGATGCATTATGTCATTAAAGAAATAAATGGGAAGCGAAAACTCGTTCATGAGCCTTTGCTTCCCAATCTTATTTTTGCATATATGACTCGCGAGAAGTCGCATGAGTTTGTAAAGAAGCCATCCGTTACTGCTTCTTGGCTTAAATACTATACAGACAAAACTAAAGAAGTAGAGAAAGGTACAGGAAAGAACCCTCCTGTTACGATTCCCGACAATGAAATGACAAATTTCATCAAGCTGACAAGTGTAAACAGCGAGCATATTATGGTAGTACCACCAAAACGTTGTCATTTCAAAAGTGGTGATCTGGTCAGAGTGATTGATGGTCCGTTTACCGGAGTCGTTGGACATGTTGGAAGAGCTGCTGGACAACAGCGAGTGTTTGTCGTTCTTGAAGGTGTTTGTACTGTGGCAACAGCCTATGTACCAAATGACTTTATTCAAATTATTGAAACATTTTAAGCTTAAAAGAAACTAGTCATGCAATATACTGAATTTATCCATCCTGAAGATGCTGCAGCACTGAAGGCATTAAAGGCCATACCAATGCTTTCGACAATAGTGAAGAAAGTTATGGACATAGGTGCAGAGCAGTTACAGACAGGATTAAATATGGCCTCAAAGGTAAAGCTCTCTCCCACACAATTGCCTCGGCTCTATAATATTCTGCCACCAATATGTGAACAGTTGGAAATTAAGGAGCCAGAATTCTATCTGGAAATGAATCCGGCTCCAAACGCTTATGCTTTTGGTGACACGCAGACTGCAATCACCATCACTTCAGCCTTGGTGGATATGATGTCAGAAGATGAACTGATAGGAGTGGTTGCGCATGAATGCGGACATATAGCCTGCCGTCATATGCTCTACCATACATTAGCACAGGTGATTGCCAATGCTTCAGGAATGTTTGAGACTTTGGCAAAGTTAGCTGTTCCTATTCACTATGCATTAATGTATTGGCAACGCAAGAGCGAATTGAGTTGCGATCGTGCAGCGGCCTATATCGTTGGTCCGAAAGCTACGGCATCGATGTTGGCACGCTTGGCAGGTGGTCCGAAGTCTATCACCTCAGAACTCAACCTTGAAGAGCTAGCTGAACAAGCTGACCTCTATGATGCTTTCTGCAAAAACGGATTATGGAACAAGACATTGCAGACTTATGCCGTAATGGATCAAGACCACCCTTTCACTTCCGTTCGCGTCAGAGAAATGCTGAAATGGACAGAAAGTGAAGATTATCAATGTATGATAAAGAATAATCCTGTATGTCCTCATTGCCATAAGGCGATAGACGCTTCATGGAAGTTCTGCCAGCATTGCGGACATAAACTATAAACAAAGAAAAATACTCATATAATGAATATAGCTCCATTTTTAGCAAAAGCCTGTCAAGAGCTTGACAAGGCGATGCAAGGCACTCTCGACGGAACCAAGATTGCCTGTATCAGTGAGACTATCAGCGGTTATGCCATAGCTGCAGCTATAGCAAGTGGCGTGGCTGGTGTTGCCCCTGGATTTGCAGGAGTGGCTGCGGCATTGACCCAAGCAGGTTTCGTATGGGCTACATACGTCAAGATCAACAAGACTCTCGGCATCTCTATGTCTGAGAATACAGCAAAGTTCATCGGTTCTGCTGTTGTCACAAACTTGATAACAAGTGCAGGGGCCTTTGTTGCCGTGCTCATAGGTTCATCTATCGTTTCCATTATTCCTGGTGGTCAAGTAGTTTCTGTAGCTATGAATGCTGCCCTTGGTTATACCATTGTATATGTCTCTGCTATCATATATCTGAAACTCATTACCCGAATGATGCAGCCCGACGGCACCCTAAAAGTTTCTGAATCCGATGACACCAAACACATCATCCGCAACATCATCAAGGAATCAAATATCAAGGATATGGTTAAAGAGGGCAAAGCCGCCTACAAGCAAGCAAAGAAAGATGGCAGCTTCGACAGAGCAAAAAATGCGAAGAAATGCCCGAAGTGCGGGGCGGAAGTGAAGGATGGGCAGAGGTTCTGCTCTGAGTGTGGAACAGCATTATAATTATGAGTTGTATGAGTCGCACAAACAATGAGATATGGATATTTCTTTCTCATTCAGACAAAGATTATGAGAAGGTACGACTTGTTCGTAATATCCTTGAAGAGGAAGGGTTACGACCATTAATGTTCTTTCTATTATGTCTTGAGAATGAAGAGGAAATTAACGACCTAATAAAACGTGAGATAAATTGTCGTACACGTTTCATTCTTTGTGATAGTGAAAATGCTCAAGCTTCTAAATGGGTACAGAAAGAGATTGAATACATTAAATCAAAGGATAGAATATACGAAAGGGTAGATTTGAATGCACCTATTGATAAAATAAGGCGGCAACTAAAACTTTTTGCCAGAAAAACTCGATTGTTTGTTTCATATAATAGAGAAGAGTTCGAATTAGCAAAACTGTATGCACTTCGGATGAAAAAATATGATTTTAATGTTTATATGGATATGCTTTGGGATTATAAACAGCCGTATATGCAGAATTATGCAAAGGAGACAATACGGAATCTTGAAGATTCTACTAATGAAGGGACCGTAGTTGCTTTTGTCAATAAAAGAATTTTAGAAACACCCGACAATATGTATGGCTCATGCCGATATGAAATTATTAGTTCTTTACAATTATGCAAAAAGAAAGGGATTTCCCCAAGTATTCTAACGTTTACTAAAGAATCCTCTTTGATAGAAGAACTTTATAGGGATAAGGCTCTGTCGCCAATATGTAAAAGAAAAATTTATTGTTTAGACTCGATGTCTTTAAAGCAGAAGTGCGATTTTGCTGTAGAACAAACATTGCATACTTTAATGACGAAAGGAACAATTTTCACATTGGCATTTAATCTAAAAAATGGAATTAATTGCATAAAAGATGTAGAAGAAGCTGATTGGATATATAAGACCTTTCAAAATAAATGATAAAGATGAATTATGATATTTTTATATCCTGCAAGAGTGAGGATTATCCTGTTGCAAGAAAAGTATACCAATATTTAAAAGGGCAAAAATATAGTGTCTTTTTGGCTGATACAGAATTGCGCAAGAAAGGTAACGCTGAATATGGTAAAATCATAGATGAAGCATTGGATACGGCAACACATATGATAATTATAGCTTCAAATCCAGAATACGTTCGTTCTACTTATGTAGAAAGTGAATGGCGTATTTTTATGGAAGAGAAAAGGGTTGGAAGAAAAACAGGAAATATAATTTCGCTCATAGATGGGATTGACATTTGTGATTTACCAATAAGTTTAAGACATTTTCAATCTTTTAATTTTAAAAATATTGAGAGAATAAAAGATTTTCTTCCATTAAAACAGCAAAAGAAAAATCATTCAATACCATCTTTTTTCCCTCTATATGGAATAGTCTTAGGAGAAACCAAAGTGCAAGAACTTGACCCTCTGAGATTTAATATCGATTATGAAATGGAAGATGGTACTATTTGGATAAAGCCAGACACAGGGTATGAATCCGAAGATCTTACTTTTTATGCTGATTCTCAGACTTCAGTAATTACAGATGTAGAGATTGACGGAGAATATGGTTTCCCCTTAAATTGGAAAAAATTAGGAATGTCATGGGATATGTCTTATAATCAATTTATGGATTTTTTTAAATCTATAAATTTTGATGTTAAAATTCTAGAGAATCCTCATAAAGAATTTTGGGAAGAAAAGAATTATGAATACTTAGAGGCTTGTTTTAAGGCTTCCGTACCTAATGAAAAGTTATGCTTTTTTTTAAATTTTTCTTATGGCGATAAAGGTTTTGACATAAATTCTCCAGAAACTCTTTTTGAAATGGTAGTTTCAACTAAAAAACAAAGTTTAATTTATGAATTGGAAGGGTATGATGAATATCAGCCATAAAAGAGATATAAACAAATGACAGACCAAGAAATAATATCATCCCTCATCGCTCATGACCCTAAAGTGACGGCGCAATTCTTTTTCATGGATTGTCGCCCATTGTTCCTTAGCGTCATTAGGCGAGTGTTCGGGACACAGATCGTTGATTACGATGAGATAATCAGCGAAATATACATACTCCTTATGGAGAACGATTGCAAGAAGTTGCGCACGTTTAAGTTTGAAAGTACACTTTACCAGTGGCTAAAGACCATTGCCATAAGGCATTGCCTGTTGCTGAAGAGTAAAGCGAAGGTGATAGATGACGAGAGCCAAGAACCTCTTAACAATAGTCATCGTGAACTATCGTCGGCAGAAAGCTCACAAGCACGAATGGATATGGAGACTCTACTAAGGCAGATGAAGAACCAACGTTACGCCTTGGTAATACGTCTGCTGATGATAGAAGACAAGACACCGGAAGATGTGGCACGGCAACTGTGTGTGACCGTGGACAATCTCTATAATATCAAACGTAGAGCGATACAAGCTCTCACCGAAGTTGCACTTAAAGACAAAAAGCATTATGAACGATAAGCATATTATTATATCAGATGAACTGTTGTCTGCCTTCTTGGACGGCAACACGTCTGCTGAAGACACCATGCGTGTGTTGAAAGCTGCAGAACAAGATGAAAATTTACAGGAAATCATCCGCATTGCAAGTGAAGTGGATGAAGATATGGCATCCTTGAAACCAGCCATAACAAAACCTGTCCCCATGACTGCCATGGCAGCCAAGCAAAAGGAAAACTATCTTTGCGACATAGAGTGTGAAGAGTTCATCCTCCATCAGTTTGGCATAGAGACGACCCACAAAACACTCCTTGACGAAGCCTACCGCAACTGCTGGCTAAAAGACAAAGGTATGCCACTATATAATATAGGGAGACTCTTGGAGAAGAACAATCTGTCTGTCAGCCGTCGCTATGACTCTACAACTGAAGACATTGCTCGCCTTTTAGCAAATGGCAACCAACTGATAGCCGTAATTGACAATACCCAATTACTTCATGACGTAGCAGAAGACACCACACAGCCCAATCATGCCGTAGCTATCAGTTCCATTTCCATAGAGTCTGATGAAATAACGCTCTTCAACCCTTATACCGAAGAGAAACTCACCACCCATCCCCTTTCGTCATTCGTTAAGGCTTGGTCACAATCCAACCATTATCTCGTTGTAGTGAACACCACCGACCGCTTCGTTTACGAGCCATATCCAATAAGTCTTGATGACGTACAGCTCGACGACGACCTTACCGAACTGCAAGAAGCCATAGCTGAGAATGCTCACGAGATATGGGCAAAAGCACGCACCGACCAAGGTTGGACATACGGTCCTGAGCGCAACGACCAGAAGAAAGAAACGCCCGACATGGTACCTTACTGCAATCTGCCAGAAAGCGAGAAACTATATGACAGAGAAATGGCGATGCAGACGCTGAAATTGGTGAAGAAGTTGGGATTTGAAATTGTAAGAAGAAAATAAAAGAGAATGAATATGAAGCAACTAATAGTAAATCCGTCTGATACAATTCAAGTTTTGACAGATCCTTCAGAAGAGAATGAAGTCCATTCTTTTTCGTCTCATATTGCAGAATGTTTTTCAAAGTGTATTGATTCTTGTTCTCAGAAAATATTGGAATCTAATTGGTTGGATGGTGTTAACATAGTTATAGCTTTATTGGCTATCTTATTTGCTGTTTCGATATGTAAGCCTAAAGTAAAAGTCATGCTATTCCGCCATTTGAAAATCCAAGCGTTTTTGATATGGGTGTGTGGTGTGATTCTTTACATGGTAGGTTTCAATGAGCATGGCAGTGCAGCAAGTAATGTCGCTTTGTTGCTTCGTTCTAGTCTTTCATCAATGGAGATGTTCGTGTCTCATTCCGACTTGATAGAAGTGAATGAGAAATTTCATGATAATCCTACCTATATGGCATTGTTTGCATTAACCCATTTCTGTGCCGTTGCCATTAGTGCTATCTTCATTCTTCGTTTGTTTGGCTTCCGCTTGGTTTCGTGGGTGAAAGTGATGAAGGCGTATATATGTAGCTGGTTGCCATTGAATTGCAATTATTACGTCATGTTTGGTGTGAATTCCAATACGCTGATGCTCGCAAATAGTATCCACAAGAAAAGAAAGGAAGAGAAACAGCGTATTATATTCATCAACATGCCTGAAAAAGGGCATAGTCATGCAGCTACACGTTTTTCTTTCAGTCATTTCTTTCATTCCGACAGCAATGGAATTGATAAGTATCTGGAAGATATAGAAATGATGGGGGCATTGCTTTTCAATTCTTCTCGTTCTTTTGACAATCCTATTCTGAAACATAGTATAGATGATGTATTCAAAGTATTCCAAGCCTTGGATTTCTCTTGGATAGTACGAATCCCATTGCTGAATTTGTTGCGGAATTCTGCTACAAGAAAAAACAAAAAGTTCAATGGGAGTAATGTTGAATTTTTCTTTTTGTCAGATGAAGAAAAGGATAACCTCATAGCAGTTACTGTGCTGCAAAAAATACAGAAGAAACAGATAGACTACAAAAACTTTTCTTTCAACTGTTATTGTCATGCAAGAAAAAGTCAGAACAATGCGGCTATGCTCAACGAAGGAGCTTTGGCATTCAAGGTGCATATCATTGACACAAGCAATTTGGCTGTATTAGATTTGAAACGAGATAATAGATACCATCCAGTAAACTTTGTTGAAAAAGACACTAATACAGGCACTGTTAAATCAGCTTTTACAGGCATGGTTATAGGTTTCGGTGAAACGGGGCGTGATGCCTTCCGTTTCCTCTATGAGTTTAGTTCTTTCACAAAAGACAATCAAGGTAATCCAAGTGCAAAGAAGATACATGTTATTGACAAAGACATAGATGATTTGAAAGCAGAATTCCTTGTGGAAGCTCCAGCTCTAAAAAACAACTCGGAGATAGAATGGTGGAATGTTAAATCTACCCATTCGGCAGGATATTGGGATAAGTTGAAATCTGTAATCCAAGAGCTGAATTATGTCGTGATTTCCGTGAAGGACGATGAGGAGGCTGTTGACATTGCCACATCAATCTTTGAATACGCATATAGATATAGAGAGAATCTTAATCGTTTTAAGATATTTGTACGCTTGCGTAAATCCATGCGTGAAGATTTCTTGTGTATACACAAGGAGTTCTTTGATATCATCATTCCGTTTGGCTCTGTGAAAAAGGCATTTTCCTATGATGTAATCAATATGGATGTACTTGAGAAATCCGCAAAACAATTTAAATATCGGTATGACATCGTATGTAACAAGAAAACCTACGTTCCTTCAGTTGATGATGAAGAGAATGCTGCAGATGCTTGGCTGAATCGTCGATTGACTTATCTTAATGAGACCGATAGATTGAAGCGCAAGGAAAATGAAATCAAGGTGTGGTATCAGGAGGAGCAAGACCGTTCCAACGCATGGCACGTCTACACAAAGGTTGCCCTTGCCAAGGATGGCATCACATTAGAGACGTTGTTGCTTGATTCCAACAAACAACTTCTGCATAATCTCTGTGACTGCGAGCATCTACGCTGGAATGCGAAGATGGAGCTTCTTGGCTTTGTGGCTGCAAAGGAAGAGGACACACTATTGTTAGAAGATAAACCTAATGGTAATTTACGTGGTGCTTGGAAGAATTTCAGGCTTCGCCGACATGAATGTATTGTAGATTGCCGAACCTTGCATTCTAAGCCTGTGCTTGCAAATACCATTCAGTATGATGAGTCAACGGTAAGGTTGAGCTTTGAGGTGAATGATGAAGATATAGACAAGAAAAAATAAAGTTCAGTATAATCACATGGTGTTCAAGAAATGATGAACATTGTTTATGTATAAACGTTATGCAATAGAGTTCAAGAAATGAGAACCGTTTGACATATGTAGAAATAGAAGGATGGAACAAAAGTATAAATACTTCGCATTTATCAGTTATAGTTCGAAAGACTATAAGTGGGGGAAATGTGTACAGAGAAGACTGGAAGGTTATCGTATGCCAGCAACTTTGTGCTCTGAGCATGGATGGAAACGCAAACCTATTAATCCTGTTTTCTTTGCTCCTACAGATATACAGCCAGGTCCTTTGACTGATGAACTGAAAGCACGGCTTATAGACTCAAAGCACCTAATTGTTATTTGTTCTTCTAACTCTGCTCAATCTGATTGGGTGGGTCAAGAGATTGAGTATTTCTATAAAGAGTTAGGAAGAAAAAATATACACTTCTTTATAGTAGATGGAACACCGCATACTGGTGATAAAACAACCGAGTGCTTCAATCCTATTGTTGAAAAACTTGGTATGCCAGAGATACTCGGTGCAAACATTCATGAGCAAGTAAGTCGTTGGTCGTGGATAAATAAGGAACGAGCATACGTTCAACTTATAACAAAGTTGCTCGGTGTGGAGTTTGATAGCATTTGGCAACGCCATCGCCGTTTATTGCAAATACAGATTGCATCCTGGCTGTTGTCCATGATTGCTCTTTTGATTTCTTTTGCTCTGGTATTCTCCATGAACTCACCTTTTGATGCAGAAATCACGCTCTTGGATTCATCAGGAGCCAAACAGTTACCTTCTGTTCATGAAGCCATTGTGAGAATTGAAAGCTTACCGGAAGAAGGAGGAGAAAAAATAGTGAGTGATACTTTGCATCAGGGAAGAGTGCTCGTCTTCAAGGACTTGCCGCACCATCTCTTGGATAAAAAAGTACGTATGAAAGCAGATGCTCCTGATTTCTATCCTCTTGATACGATAATCACACTTTCCAGAAATTTGACAGTCCGCCTCCATCGTAATCCGTCCATTTATGGTAATATTCAGTTCTGGCTATTGCATGCCGATGCCACTCCTTGGGCGGATCAGGAAATCAGTATTGCAGGTCAGAAAGTCACATCAACGTGTTATGGATATGTCCATCTCTTCATTCCCCTACCCCTTCAGTCACCTTATTATATTATTAAAGGTATAGAAAAGCTGGAGCAAGATACACTTTTCATGCCTCTTTCTGAAAATACTGTTTTAATCGAATCAGGAAGATAAGAAAATGGGAGCAGATAGCATTGCTCTCCAGAAAGCAGCTATTCTTTTTAAACATGATTTATCATAATATATATATGTACAGCGAATGCTATAAGCATTCATAACTAATGAATACGAATTTAAAACTTTGCAATATGTCTAAAGATAATTTCCTTTTCAAACGGGGCATAAAGACCCCCCGCCAAGCGAAGAAATTCTTCTCACCGGGTCTCATCCTTTC
>OQWE01000777.1_pt1 | contig 10834 bp, 8 predicted proteins | sample 1691591 | NCBI WGS metagenome assembly OQWE01 (sample SAMN03418265, study PRJEB22391) | human gut metagenome | biome: human-gut; feature: organic feature; material: feces | host: Homo sapiens | place: Tanzania | collected 2013-01
AAAAAGGGGATGTTCTTCAAGTTGGAGGTCAATATAAGACTTACGAACAGGTCGCAAACGAATTGGCTATGATGCAAGCAAGAGGTAACAACATCGAAAGTAAGCCGAAGAAAAGCCAAAAGGAGATAGATAAGGAGAAGAAGGCAAGAGAGAAAGCGGCTAGGGATGCTGAAAAGGCTAGGAATGATGCCGAGACAAAGGCGGGTAATAAGCGCAAGGCTGAGGCGCTTTCAACTGAGACTGAGACATATTCTTAATCCATGCAGGAAGTTCACTATCATCATAGTTAACCTTAATATCAAGATGCAACTTTCTACTGCACAACTTTATTGTCTCTTGGATTTCACTATTCAAATCCTTGAAGCTCTTCTTTGCCTCCTTGGCGGATGCACCGGCGGCCTTCTGGCGGGGTGCATTGTCAAAGCCGACTGCGTTGATGCCGAGAGTTGCGACCGAGAACGGCGTGAAGAAGATAGACGAGGTCGTTTTGGATATCGGCGAGCTGTCGCTCATCATCCCGAAGTATGTCGAGGAGATATATCCCGTTGCGACCGAGGGAACGATACTTGAGGGCACGAAGCTCATCATGAATGTCATACCCGGCATGGCCGAGTGCGACGACTGCGACGAAATTTTCAATGTCATCGAGCACGAGGGCTACTGCCCGAACTGCGGAAGCTTTGAAAAATCCATCCTCACCGGCCAGGATTTCACAATCAAAGAGATCCATGTCTCCGAGGAATAAACAAAAAACCTCACGATTCAACAGAATCGTGAGGTTTTTCTTATCAGCGTGATTTATAGCGGTACATTGTTTGTGTCTCGACTTGGGTGGTGTCAGTCTTATATGCCGGGGTCTCCGACCAGTCTGACCAGCTGCCCCAGCGGGAGTAGATGTAGGTCTTTTTGCTGGACTTATCCTTGTGGCGGTAGAACACCTGGCTCTCGACCTTTTTCGTGCTTGACGAGCTTATGGGCGTGGTCGTCCAATTGCTCCAGTCGCTCCAACGCTCATAGTGGTATGTAGGAATCTTGCTACGGTCGCAGTAGCGGTAGACCGTTCTTGTGCGCACTTCCTTTGAGCTTGACGAGGACTGATAGCTGTCGCTGTAGCTCGACCAATCGGACCATCTGTAGTAATAGTATGTGGTGGTTTTGCTTCTGCTTCTGTACTGGGTCTTGTATGTCGCGGCGGTCGTCTGGGACTCCTCCCAATAGTAGGCCTTGCCGTCAACAACATACCTGTCCCAATAATACATCTTCTTGCTGCTGTTCCATCTGCCGGTGCCGATGGTGTTGTTGGTGCTGGTGTAGCCCCAGTCGGTCGCTGTCGGGGCCTGACGGGAGGTGTACCAGCCGGAATACTGAAGCCTCCATGTTCCACCGTAAAGCTCCTTGCCCTTCTTGTCGTTAAAATGAGCCTTGCTGCCGTTGGTGTAGCGCCCGTAGCGGTACTTGGTCTGCGCGGCGGTAACCTGAACTCGTCTGGTCTCGACTTCGTTGGATGAGGTCTGACTTATTGCACTGTCGCTCCAGCTGCTCCAATCTCCGTAGGATACGTTGGAGTCGTACTGCGTCCAGCCGCTCAGCGATGAAGATGTGCTGCTGGTCGTATCCTTTGTTCTGTAGCTGTATTGGGTCTTGGACTCGACCTTTCGTGAGTCGGAGCTTGAAACATAGGAGGTGCTCCAATCGCTCCATGCGCCGTAACCGCTCCACGAATAGGTGGTGTCGGTCAAGGTCCAGCCGCTCAGCGAGGAGGACGAGCTTGTCGTTGTCTCAAGCGCCTTGCTGCGATAGCGGGTCTCTTTTTCAACTTTGCGGGTAGAGCTTGCGGACACGGGCGTTGTGCTCCAGCTGCTCCATGCGCCGAAATCGCCGCTGTCAACGGTTTTTTCAAGCTTCCAGCCGCTGGGCGTTTTCGAGCTTGTGGAGCTCTTAGTCTCCTTATTTCTGCTGCGGTAGAAGGTCGTCTTTTCGATGACGAACTGCTCATCACTGACATCCTTGGGCAGAGACTTTGACCACTTTGTCCAATTGGCTTGGATCACAGCCGGCGTCGGCTCGACGGTAGCTGTCGGTTCAACGGTGGCCGTCGGTTCGGCTGTCGGCTCGACCGTGGCTGTCGGCTGCGCTGCCTGCTCACCGGTGGCTATGGGGGCGGGGACTTTTGATGAGCCGTGCATAGCAAATGCCGTAAAGCCTATGCCGATCGCCAAAAGAAGAGCCGCAGCAATTATAAACGGAGCTTTCTTTTTCTTTTTTGGTTTGTCCTCAACTGCCGTTGCAGTTGTGGGTGGAACTTTCTCCTTGCCGAGCTCGCTGAAATTGTTCTTGTTTAAGGGCACAGTGCTTCCCAAGGGCTGGGTCTTTCCGTTTAGACCGTTCAGGAGTGCGGTCTTGTTTAAGGGTTCTGTTTGACCGCCGAGCCCGTGTAAAGAGACAGTCCTATCATCCGCCAGCGGCATTTCGGAGGTCGGGGAAGCGGCGTCACCCATTACGATGGTGCCGGGGATGAATGCGTAAACAGGCAGCTTACCGTCACGAATCGCTTCCAGATCCTCACGCATCTCGGTTGCCGAGGTGTAGCGCTCCTTGGGGTTGTAGGCGCAGGCCTTGAGCACCACGGCCGCAAGCTCGGTATCGGCGTTGACGGGAGCGGGGATGGCCTCACCCTCGAGCCTGCGTGCGAGTGCAGCGTTATTGTCGCCGTAGGTGATCGCAGCGGGAGGCTGGGGCAGAAACGGAGCCCTGTTGTTGTTGAGATAGCGGTACAGCACGATGCCGAGAGAGTAGATATCGACGGTCGGACCGTACTTTTCGCCCTTATAGACCTCTGGAGCCATGTAGGTATATGTGCCCTTTTTGGACAGGCCGCCGGTCGTTTTTTCGACCGTCCGTGCGATGCCGAAGTCGCCGAGCTTAAAGTTGCCGCTTGCGGAAACAAATATATTTTCCGGCTTTATGTCACGGTGGATGATGTTGAATTTACGGCACAGCTCAAGTGCACTGCATATATCGATGCCAAGCCTTATGACATCGTCCCGCCCAAAGCTTTTCTTGTTGCCAATATACTTCATCAGCGGGGTCAGCAGCTCCATCTGAATAAGAATATCCCAGCCGATGCCGGTCTCGTGTTGGATAACCTCGTGATCCTCGTAGCTTACTATGTTGCTTTCGCCCTTGAGCTTCGACATGAGCTTGATCTCATTTTTGAAATCGTCAACATTGCCTCTGAAATAGGCGGTGACGCTCTCGTCATCCATGCCGTTGTCCTTGAGCGTTTCTATCTCGGACGGGTTCTGCGGCACGGTGATAGCCTTCATGGCGGCCTTATAGACCTCACCGTCGTATTTATCGACACGCTCGATCTCAAATACCTTGCCGTAGCTGCCCTCGCCGATCAGCTTCGAGAATGTCCACTTCCCGAAAAACGGCTCATATTTTCTGTAATAAGAACTCTCCATATCCTCACTCGCAATTCTGATAAAATAATTAGAAAAACTGCAAAAAACCTTATGGAATGCCAACTTTTATTATACCTATCATGTAATTAGCTGTCAACAACTCGGAGTGGGAATATCTTAAAAAATCTTTGCAAAAAAGGAAGCAAGCACGGTTTGCGCTTGCTTCTTGACGATTGTGGACTTATTTCACTTCACCGTGCCACCGGAGGCGGTGATGGCGGCGAGGGCGAGGGTGAGAGTGGGGTCGAGGTTGGGGTAATCTAAACCATACATTTCGAATGCGGGAGGGAGCTCCGTGCAGCCGAGGATGAGGGTCTGGGCACCTGCGTCCATGAGCCTGTCCAGCACCGTGCGGACAGCTTGCGTGTCATAGTCTGTGCGGCCGGCTTTCACGCCGGAGTATATCATGTCCATGAGCGCCGCCTGACCTTCGGGGTCGGGGAGGAGAAGCTCGATGCCGCTGCCTTCAAAATGGCGCTGATAAATGCCGCTTTGCACTGCACCGTCGGTCGCCAAGAGACCTGCCCGAGCAACGCCCCGCAGCTTGAGCTCCTGCACGGTGAGCTGTATCATGTTAAGCACCGGCACCTGCACTGCGGCCTGCACCTCGTCATAAAAGCAATGTGCCGTGTGACAGGGCATGACGAGCACCTGCGCACCGGCCCGCTCGAGCAGGCGAGCGCTGCTTTGAAGCTCACGGACGGGACTTTCGCCGCCGGAGAGCAGCGCAGCGGTGCGGTCGGGGATGTTGGTGTTCGAGTCAATTATCGTGCGCACATGCGCCTGATCGCAGTCGGCGAGCGTGCGCTCGACTATCTTACGGTACAGATCGACGGTCGCCAGCGGCCCCATGCCGCCGATCACGCCGACTATCTTTTTCTCGGTTTTCATATCGTTATCCTTTTAAACGCAAAGCTCCCGCAAGCTGCGGGAGCTTTAAAAATCAAGCTGCTTCAGGTTTCTCGGTCAGGCACACGCCGACGGCGGTGAACACGGCGGCGGCAAACGCAAGCGAGTGCACCGAGCCGAACACGACAGAGGCGATAAGGCTCACGGCACCGAGTGCGGCAGCGGCGACTGCGAGCGTTGTCGCAGGCTTGAGCTTGCCCTTTTTGAGCTTCACGAGCGCAATTATGGCAATGACGATGGCAAACATGTACGCAGCATATGTGACGGAGTAGGACACGGTGGCACGCATGTACTCGCCGTGCAGCTTGCTTTCGTGCGTCTGTGCCGCTGCAAGGATAGCCGCATTGTCATCCTCGGCACTGCCGTAGCCTGCATCGATGAGCTTTTCACGGCTGCGCTGAGCCTTCTCGGCGACGGTCTCGTACTCCTTGAGCTTGTCGCTGCGGGCATCGAGCTCCTCCTTGGTCTGGTCGAGCTCGGCTCGCTTATCGGTGAGCGCCTTCTGCTCGGCATCGAGCTTTTCCTGCCCGCCGCTTATCTCCTTTTGAAGCTTGCTGACCTGCTTTTCGCCTGCATCGAGCTGCGATTTTGCACTGTCGAGCTCCGACTGACCCTTCTCGAGCTGCGACTTTGCGCTGTTGAGCTGAGCCTTGGCTTTTTCGGCCTGATCGAGCTGCTCTTTTGCGGTGTCCAGCTGCTTTTTTGCGCTGTCGAGCTGCGACTTCATTTCACTAAGCGAATCATCGGTGACTATTTGGCCGGTCGTTGCGCTTACCATCGTGAGCGCCATGATATGGGGAACGCCCTTATCCTCAAGATCGGAAATGGCCTTGGTGAGCTTGTTATAAGCCGCCGCACTCTGGTCATACTGGCTTTTTGCGCTGCTATAAGCGCTCTTTGCCTTGTCGAGCTCCTTGAGCTGTGCCTCACCCTCGTTCACGGTCTTCCAGCCCTCGTCGAGCTGAGTCTTGCCGCTGTTGTATGCAGTCTTGCCGGAGGAAACTGCGTCCTTCGTGACATTATACTGCGCAAGCTTTTGGTTATAGCTCATGACATCCTCATCGAACTTGACCTCCTGCGCATCGCAGTCGGCAACGGCCTTGTCATAGGCCGCCTTGTCCTCATCGTAGGACGCCTTTTCGCGGTCGTAATCGACTTTGCCGTCGGTAAGCTTCTTGTCGTTTTCCGACAGGGTGTCGACAATGGCCTTGAAATCGTTATACTCGCCCTGTACCTGCCTGAGCTCAAGCTTGTCATCGGATTTGTTGAGGATGCCGACCATGAAGGCGACAACGAGCAGGATGACGGCGATAACGAGAGAAATCGTTCTGAATTGTTGTTTTCCGAGCATTAAATCACCTCATTGATGCACAGATTATATTACAAATCAAGTATTAACTCAACAACATTTTGTAAAGAAATAAATATGAAAGAAGCTGTGGAATTTTTGCCATTGATATGGTAGAATATTAGCTGACCGGTGTCGAGCCACTGTCGGTTTTGGGAGGCTGCTTTCCGCCCATGCTTCGCTAAACCCCTAGTCCATATATGTCCATTATGCCCGTCGGGCTTTATCTTTGCCTGAACGAAAATCAGCTCTCCCAAAACTGCAAGGCATCTGCCAGTGTGCCCTTCCGGTGCTTTTCGTCTTTTTTCGCCTTGCCGGGCACAAAGCCCGACTGTGCCAAAAGAAAGCCGAAAATCCCTCGAAAAACACTACTGACAGACGACAGTGGCTCGACACCGGTCAGCTATCTCAAATCGTTAATGAGGAAGTTTTTAATATGGACGCAAAAAAAATAAGGGGCTATGCCGAGCTTATCGTGCGCACGGGTGCTGCCGTGCAGCCCGGGCAGGATGTCGTCGTATGCGCCGAGCTCGACCAGCCGGGCTTCGTTGAGCTCATCGTCGAGGAGTGCTACAAGGCGGGCGCAGCGCAGGTGCGTGTCGAGTGGTCGCATCAGGCGCTTCAGCTTCTGAATGTAAAGTACCAGAGCGTCGAGCGCCTCGGCACCATGGCCGAGTGGGAGAGACAGAAGCTGCTCCACCGTGCCGAGACGCTGCCTGCGATGATATATCTTGAGTCGTCCGACCCGAGCGGGCTTGACGGCATGGATCAGGAAAAGTGGGGCAAATCGGTGCAGATGCGCTGGAAGGTCATAAAGCCCATCCGTGATTCGATGGACAACAAGTACCAGTGGGTCATCGCCGCCGTGCCCGGCAAGGCGTGGGCAAAGAAGGTGTTCCCCGATATTCCCGAGGACGAGGCGGTCGAGAAGCTTTGGGAGGCGATACTGTATACCTCCCGTGCCGACGGCGACGGCATCGCCGCTTGGCGTGAGCACAACGCCGACCTTAAGCGCCGCTGCGATTATTTAAACAGCCTCGACCTGCGCTCACTGCACTACTCGTCCTCAAACGGCACGGACTTTACGGTGCAGCTCATCCCCGAGGCGCAGTTCCTTGCAGGTTCGGAGAAAACTCTCGGCGCCGGAGTTGAGTTTAACCCCAACATCCCCAGCGAGGAGGTCTTTACAAGCCCCATGAAGGGCAAGGCCGAGGGCATCGTGTATTCAACCCGTCCGCTGTCGTACCGCGGCGTTATGATAGAAAACTTTTCAATCCGCTTTGAAAACGGCAGGGTAGTCGAGGTTCACGCCGAGAAAAACGAGGATGCGCTCAAGACCATGGTCGCCATGGACGAGGGCTCTGCCATGCTCGGCGAGTGCGCTCTCGTACCCTATGACAGCCCGATAAGAAACAGCGAGCTTATGTTTTACAACACCCTGTTTGACGAAAACGCCGCCTGCCACCTTGCACTCGGTGAGGGCTTTACAAACTGCGTAAAGGACTACGACAAATACACTCTTGAGCAGTGCCGTGAAATGGGCATAAACTCCTCGATGATACACGAGGACTTCATGATAGGCTCGCAGGATCTTAGCATCGTCGGCACCTGCGCAAACGGCGAAAAGGTCGCTATCTTCAAAGAGGGGAACTGGGCTTTTTAAGATGGAAAAAGAAAAACTGAGATACAGCGTAAGCAGAAAGAATATATTTGTAAAGCTGTCGGCGCTGCTGATGGGCCTGTCGGCGGTGCTGCGGCTGTTCGGCTACTGGGGCTTCTGGGCGAATAAGGACGCTGCGTTTATCTATACGCAGATAGCGCTGCCGGTGCTGTGCAATGTGCTGTTTATCGTCATTATTTTGTACATGGGCAAGCGCCTGTTTTCGCTCACGGCGATACCCGTGCTGTTAGGCGTGGTGTTCTTTATAATTAAAGCGCTCGGCTTTGACAGCATCCTGCACACGGTGCTGTGCATCCTGCTGTACCTTCTCGTTGCGATGCTCTACACCGGCACGGTGTTCGGCGTTATCCGCACGAAGTGGCTTTTGCTGCCGCTGTTCGGCCTGCCGTTTGTGTACCACATCCTCGTCGAGGACAGGAACACATTTTTGGCAAACGAAAACGCCATGAGTCTTGCCGAGTGGCTGCCGGAGATATCGGTTCTGTGCATCATGCTTGCGCTGTTTTTCATCACATTTGCGATGAAAAAGCGTGATTTTTCAAAGCCCGAGCCGGACGAGCAGGAGATAATCGACATATTGGTGCAGAACGAGGAGCCTGTGCCGGAAAAAGAAACCGCACCGAATGAGACCAAGAAAACGGAGGAAGAGCATGAGCAAACTGACGGACAAGATAAATGATCTGGCTTCGACCGAGGAAAAGACCGTCGTTGTCAAGCGTGACGATATAGAAAACGAGCTTCGCCGTATCGCCGAGGAAAAGACCGTCGTCGACGAAAAGCCCGTTTTTGATACAACGCTCGATCCCGAGATCGAGGCGATATTGCGAGAGACCGAGGGCTATGTGATAGACCCCGAGGACACACAAGAGCCGGATGCGGATGTCGATACCGACCCCGAGCCCGATAAGGCGCCCAAGCGCCGCCCGTCCGAGGCGGCAAAGCGTGTTATCGAGGAGACGCAGGATGAGCGCAAGACCCGCAGCAAGAAGAAGGTGATCATCATCTGCGCCGCCGTTGTGGCAGCGCTTGCACTGCTGTTGGCCGGCATTTTGATACTCAAAAATTCATCCGGCGACCGTGAGTACAAGCAGCTTTACAATCAGGCGCAGTCGCTGTACTACGACGGCAAATATGACGAGGCGCTTGAAAAGCTGCGCAGCGCCATGGCGATCGACAAGACCGACGACTGCCTGCTTCTGATGAGCCAGTGCTACGAGGCAAAGCTCGACTATGTTAACGCCATCGCCATTTTAGAAAGCTCGAGCTCCGGTAATGAGACGATAAAGGAGCGCATCGAAATGCTCAAAAAGGCCAAGGAGGCCTACGAGAGCGGACAGGTCGTGCTCATAGGCGACACGCAATATGATATTAAAACGACCACTGTGCTCGACCTGTCGGGCAAGGGCATGCGCAGCGGCAGACTGACCGACATCGGCAAGCTCACGGAGCTTACGAGCCTGAAGCTTGCGGATAACGAGATAGACGATCTGAGCTTCCTTACCCCGCTCACAAAGCTCGTGTCGCTCGATTTGAGCAACAATCAGATAACCGATATTACCCCGCTGTCGCAGCTTAAAACTCTGCGCACCCTGCATCTTGATAACAACGATATCAAGGACTTCACCCCGCTTTATGACCTGAACGACCTTACCATGCTCACCATCGGCGGCATCGAGGTCAGTCAGAGCCAAATAAAGGATCTCAAGACCCGTCTGCCGAGCTGCCTTATCTACAATGATGATGCAAAAACCGACATTGTTGATGTTCACCTCGGCGGCAAGACCTTCAAGAGCGATGTTACAAAGCTTGACCTGAGCGGCTGCTCGATAACCGACCTCAGCCCGCTTGCCGTGTGCACGAGCCTTGAGGAGCTGGATCTTGGCGGCAACTACATAAGGGATATCAGCACGCTGCTTGACCTGCCGAAGCTTAGAGTGCTCGACCTGTCGAGCAACATGATAAGCGACATTCGCCCGCTCATGAGCATGACGACGCTTGAGCATCTGAATCTTGCCGATAACAAAATAACCTCCGTCACGGCACTGTCGGGACTTAAGCAACTTAAGGAGCTTGTCCTCAGCAGCAACGAGCTTGACGGCACGCAGGGTCTTGCAAAGCTGAGCAACCTCAAGATACTCGGCCTTAAAAATACCGGCATTTCCGACTCCGACCTTGAGAAGCTTTATAACCTCTCGAGCCTTGCAAGCCTGTCGCTTGAAAATAACCCCGACCTCACCGAAGCGGGCGTGAGCAAGCTTCAAAAGAAGCTGCCCGGCTGCAAGATAACGCACTCGGAGCTTACGAAGAAGATAACGCTCGGCGGCAAGGAGTTTTCCGCCACGGCCGAGACCGTGGATGCATCGAGCCTCGGGATAAGCGACATATCGGCGGCCTCGGGCTTTAAGAGCGTGCGGCATCTTGACCTCAGCAGCAATGTCATCACCTCCGTTTCGGCGCTTTCAAAGCTCAAAACGCTTGAAACGCTCGACCTTTCGGACAACAACATCAGCGACGCAAGCCCCCTGTATTCGCTCAAGAACCTGCGCCTGCTGCACATCGAGCAGAACGGCCTGTCTGACGATCAGATAGCCCATTTGAAGGATGCCTTGCCCAATTGCACTATTATTTTTGAATAATTATTTAAATTTAAGGCAATTTCAACAAAATGCACTTTATTTTTGACCAAACTTATGCTACACTATAAACAAGCAGGAAGATAAGCTGACGGAATCCAAACCGCTATCGGTTTTGATTCCGTTAGCTTAAAACTCACTGCTAACGCAGAAAGGAGCTGACACAAATGAAGTTCACTTTTACCGAGAAAAAGATGGATGCATCCGCAGACCTGCGTGCCTATGCCGAGCGCAAGGTCGGAAAGCTTGACCGGTTGTTTAAGACCGAGAGCAATGCTTACCTCACCTTCAGCACCGAGCGCGGCCGCTTCCTTGCCGAGATAACCATCGAAAACAACGGCCTGTATTACAGGGCAAGCGAACTTACGAGCGACATGTACGCCTCCGTCGATTCCGGCGTTGCCGCAATTGAGCGGCAGATCCGCAAGAACAAGACCCGTCTTGAGAAGAAGCTCAAGGCCGGCCCGATCGAGTGGACGGATACCGGTGTCGGTCCCGTGGACGAAGAAGAGGAAAGCGGCGATTTCACCATCGCTTGCCCGTGATGGTGAATTTCATTCCATCCAACTCCTTTCGTGGTTGTGAGCATATTATACCACACAAAAAGGAATTTGCATAGACAAATTGTTAATTCTGTCCGACTTTCTTCTTTGCCGCGAGACGCTGGAAGAATTTCACGATCTCCACGATCGGAATAACGAGGAAACCCATGCCGATAGCGATGATATACTCATTAAATTCCACACTGGTGAAATCGAACGCCGCGGCGATGAACGGCACCTCGCACACGAGAGAA
>OQWE01000778.1_pt1 | contig 10827 bp, 9 predicted proteins | sample 1691591 | NCBI WGS metagenome assembly OQWE01 (sample SAMN03418265, study PRJEB22391) | human gut metagenome | biome: human-gut; feature: organic feature; material: feces | host: Homo sapiens | place: Tanzania | collected 2013-01
TAGATATAGCTGTCTTTTGCTATTTGAAATTGATTATCAGAAGAAAAATCATTTTCTGAAGTGATTTTAAGCAGTGCTTTACCAGCATTGCTCAGTTTTCTTCCATCATCTATTAACCCAATATCAACTAAGCCCGAAGTTTTTTCACGAGCGTCTTTTAAACTAAAGATAAGTCCTCCGTTACTGAGGAAGTCCTAATAACAAATTATTGAGGAGAGCACGGTTATGCCGAATGTGATTCCGTATAAAAGCTTTTGCTGTCCTCTGATAATTTTTTGGAAAGGGTGATTTTATGAAAAAGCTCATCACTATTATGCTCTCATTTGTCATGGCCCTGTGCTTCAGCATCTCCGCCTTCGCTGCAGAAGTAATTGATGTCGGTTACTACGCAATTCCCAAAGACAAATTCTCTCCTACGGACCCGCTCATTATGAATCATCTTGTAAGATATGATTATCAAAATTCCCAGTATTATCGTTTCTATCATGTATACGCAACACATACTCATGAGCTGGATGAATATACGGCAGGTCGTGACTACATCAGCCTTATCATCAGCACCACCGCAATGGCGCACCCAGTTGAAAAAACTGCTTATGGCTGGGAAGAAATCGCCACCCATGATTTAGATACAGGTATTATCTGCACGGGCGTTAATGTAAAGCTCGCCGCTTGTGGCTCCATATAGGCCAGTGTTACCGGCTATGATATTGTCCTCGGCAGAGAAGTTGCTGCGTATAGGCGGAAGTATCGACACACGTCCACCCGATAGACCCTTGGCAAAATAGTCGTTGGCCTCGCCCTCAAGCTTGAAGTCGACACCCTTTACAAGGAAAGCTCCAAAGCTCTGTCCGGCAGATCCCTTGAACTTGACGTTGATAGTCTTGTCGGGCAATCCTGCCTCGCCATATTTCTGTGCAATCATACCGCTGAGCATAGCACCCACAGCACGGTCGGTGTTCTTTATAGCAAAGTCGAGCGACACTTCATCCTGACGTTCAATGGCCTTCTGTGCGCCACGTATGATATGCTGGTCGAGCACATCGCCAAGTTCATGGCGTTGCTGTGCCGTGTGATACAATGAGCAATTGTTAGGCTCCTTGAACAGCAGGCGACGGAAGTCGAGCAATGCCGACTTAGGATTCTTCTCGTCCTGCTTTGTTATTATCAGTTCGGTGTGTCCCACAATCTCGTTGAGACTGCGGTATCCCATCTCAGCCAAGTATTCGCGCACTTCCTGTGCCACGAAGGTGAAGTAGTTGACCAAGTATTCTGCCTTGCCGCGGAACAGCTTGCGCAGTTCCGGATTCTGTGTGGCTACACCCATAGGACAGGTGTTGAGGTTGCACTTGCGCATCATCACACAACCGAGCACAATGAGTGCGGCTGTGCCAAAGCCAAACTCCTCGGCACCAAGCAAAGCCATGAGCACAACGTCGCGACCAGTCTTCAGCTGACCGTCGACCTGTAGTCTAACCTGACTGCGCAGACCATTCTTTACGAGAGTCTGCTGAGTCTCCGAGAGTCCTATCTCAGGCGAGATACCCGCAAAGCGCATGCTTGATGCAGGTGAGGCACCAGTGCCACCCTCGGCACCAGATATTACAATAAGGTCGGCCTTGGCTTTGGCAACACCGGCAGCGATAGTGCCCACGCCACTCTCGGCAACGAGTTTCACGCTGATGGCAGCCTTAGGGTTCACGTTCTTGAGGTCGAATATGAGCTGCGCCAAATCCTCGATAGAGTAGATGTCGTGATGAGGAGGAGGCGAGATAAGCGAGATGCCAGGGATGGAGTGGCGTGTCTTGGCAATCACCTCATTCACCTTGAATCCAGGCAACTGACCGCCCTCACCAGGTTTAGCGCCTTGTGCCACCTTGATTTGAATTTCCTCGGCATTCACGAGATATTCGGTTGTAACACCGAAACGACCCGAAGCCACCTGCTTGGTTTTGCTCGACAGCGACACGCCATCCACAGTCTCGTGGAAGCGTTCGCTGAGTTCGCCGCCCTCTCCAGTATTAGAGCGTGCGCCGAGCTTGTTCATGGCAAGAGCCATTGCCTCGTGAGCCTCTTTCGACAAAGCTCCGAACGACATGGCACCCGTCACGAAGTGTTTAACAATGTTCTCGACGGGTTCTACCTCGTCGACTGGTATCGGATTTTGTTTGAAGTCGAAGAAGTCGCGGATGAAGATTGGGTCTTCCTTCTCGTCGACATACTTCGTGAATTCTTTATATTTAGCATAGTTGCCAGTGCGTGTGGCAAGCTGCAATGTTGCGATAGTCTCCGGGTTCCATGCGTGGCGTATTCCATCCTTGCGCCAGTGGAACTGTCCGAGGTTGGGCAGGAAGTCGAGCTTCTTCTTGTTCTTGAAAGCCTTGTCGTGTATGTTGATGGCATCACGTGCTATAGTCTCCAAGCCCACGCCACCGATGGTGCTAACCTCTGTGCCGAAGTAGGCTTTGAGCAGAGCTTCCGACAGTCCGATGCTCTCGAATATCTTGGCTCCACGGTAGGAGCGTATTGTGGAGATACCCATTTTAGCCATAATCTTCAGCAAGCCCTTCTTGACAGCCTTGATATAGTTGGCCTCGGCAGTGGCGTAGTTCTCCTGAATCTTGCCTCGCTTCACGAGGTCGTCGAGTATGGCATAGGTCATATATGGGCAAAGAGCCGAGGCTCCATAGCCCAGGAGCAAGGCTGCATGCATCACCTCGCGAATCTCTCCGCTCTCTACAATAAGGGCTGTCTGCACACGCTTGCCTACAGAAATCAAGTAGTGGTGAACAGCACTCACAGCGAGTAATGACGGGATGGCGGCATGAGCCTCGTCGATATCACGGTCGCTGAGGATGATATAGTTGTAGCCGTCGTCAACGCTTCGCTCGGCTTGCTTGCAGAGTTCGTCGAGCGACTCACGCAGTCCTTCCTCACCCTTGCTGCATTCAAACACCATCGGCAACTTCACAGTGTTGAAGCCCTTATAGCGGATATTGCAGAGAATGTCGAGCTGAGTGTTGGTGAGGATAGGGTGGGGCAGGCGCACCATCTTACAGTTAGACTCGTCGGGCGAGAGAATGCCCGAGCCTACACGACCAATATATTCCGACAGCGACATAACAAGCGACTCGCGTATGGAGTCGATGGCAGGATTGGTTACCTGTGCAAACTGCTGGCGGAAATAGTTGAAGAACACCTGCGAGTGGCTTGAGAGAACAGCCAGTGGAGTGTCGTTGCCCATTGAGGCAGTAGGCTCCTGACCGTTAGTAGCCATTGGCACGATTGTTCCGTCGACATCCTCCTCGCCGAATCCGAACATCAGTTCCTTGCGTGTAAGGTCGTCAACCGAGTTGTCTACCTTGCGGCCTGAGTGGAGTTTCTCCAACTGGATACGGTTGGTTGACAGCCATTGGCGGTAGGGATGCGCACTTGCAAGACGCTCCTTAATCTCGCCATCGTAGTAGATTTTACCCTCCTGAGTGTCGATAAGGAGTATCTTGCCTGGTTGCAGGCGTCCCTTTTCGGCAATCTCAGTTGGGTCAAAGTCCATGACACCCACTTCGGATGCCACGACCATTGTGTCGTTCTTGGTAATAGTATATCGTGCTGGGCGCAGACCGTTGCGGTCGAGCATGCCTCCGGCATATCGTCCATCGCTGAAGAGAAGGGCGGCAGGACCGTCCCATGGTTCCATAAGAATTGAGTGGTATTCGTAGAAGGCCTTGAGGTCTTCGGGTATAGGGTTCTTGTCGTTGAAGCTCTCCGGCACCATTACAGCCATGGCATGAGGCAGCGACAATCCGCTCATCACGAAGAACTCAAACACATTGTCGAGACTTGCCGAGTCGGACATGTCGGGCTGTATGATAGGCGATATGCCGCGTATGTCGCCTAATGCCTCGCTTGAGAGCACACTCTCGCGGGCCTTGAACCAAGAGCGGTTGCCGCGGATGGTGTTAATCTCTCCGTTGTGAGCCAAGAGGCGGAACGGCTGAGCCAGACTCCATGTGGGGAATGTGTTTGTGGAGAAGCGCGAGTGTACAAGAGCCAATCCCGATGTGAAGTAATTGTTTGTGAGGTCGGGATAATATTGGCGCACCTGCATCGACGACAACATACCCTTATAAACAATGTTGCGGCTTGAAAGCGAGCAGATGTAGAAGTCCTTGTCTTTTACGCGGTTCTCTATCTTCTTGCGTATTATATATAATGTGCGCTCAAATGTAGGCACTTTGTCGTCTGTAACACCCGTGATGAACACCTGCTTGATGGCAGGCTCAGTCTCAAGTGCCGACACGCCAAGACAGTCGGGATTGGTGGGGACAGAACGAAGGTGCATCAGCGACAATCCCTCGCGCTCTATCTCCTCAATCATTATGGATAGAATCTCCTGTTGCTTTTTCTCGTCTTTGGGCAGAAAAACAAGACCGGTGCCATACTTTCCTTTTTCTGGCACAGGTATTCCCTGCAGCAATATAAACTCATGCGGAATCTGAAGCATAATACCCGCACCGTCACCAGTCTTGTTGTCGGCACCCTCGGCACCACGGTGACGCATGTTCTCAAGCACGCGCAGAGCGTTGTCTACTAACTCGTGGCTTTTGTTACCATGAATATTCACTACCATGCCCACACCGCACGCATCGTGTTCGTAGGCGGCATTATAAAGTCCTGAAAATCTCTCGCCAGTCAACGCATGATTGGCTTGATGGTCTTGTGTTCTACCCATCTTAATTGCTTTTAATTAGTAAACTATTAAAATCCCTATCAAAGTGATTGCAAAATTACAAAATAAGTTTCAAAAAGTAATCATTAACATTCGGAAAAATGAAAACTTTTTGATGTATGATAAGAAATCGCTTACGATATGAAATTTCTTATAATGCTTTTGATTATAAATCGTAATGTATTTCGCGTGTTATGCTTTCGAAATGATATTTCTGGCGAGGCGTTTTTAAAATAATCGTAGAAAATGTGGCGTAAACAATGTGCTTATAGTGCAAATAAAGACTAAAACTTTTGTCATTTCGCCAATTTGCAGTACTTTTGCAAAATAAACTGTACAAAAAATCAGATAAATGAAGGATATTTGCTGCATAGGCCATATTACAAAAGACAAAATCATCACGCCGCGACAGACCGTATACATGGCTGGCGGCACATCATTCTATTTTTCTTACGCTTTCAACCATTTGCCAAAGAATGTGTCGTTTCAGCTTGTCACCAAGCTTGGCGAGCCGGAGATGAAATCAGTTGACGACATGCGTCAGGTTGGCATCGACGTGCTCACTTATCCGAGCCGTCATACTGTGTACTTTGAGAATAAGTATGGCGAGAACCAGAACGACCGCACTCAGCGTGTGCTTGAGCGTGCCGACCCCTTTACGGTTGAAGAGATGCAGGATGTGGAAGCGGGTGTTTTTCATCTTGGATCTTTGCTTAGCGATGATTTCTCTACCGAGGTGGTGAAGTATCTTTCCACTAAAGGACGTATTTCGATTGATGCCCAGGGCTATCTGCGCGAGGTGCGTGGCGAGAAGGTGTATCCCATCGACTGGGCTGAGAAGCGAGAGATACTTGCGCATACACATATTATAAAGGTGAATGAGCACGAGATGGAAGTTATCACTGGTCTCACCGACCCGCATGAGGCTGCCCTCCGCTTGGCAGAGTGGGGCGTGAAGGAAGTGTGTGTGACGCTTGGCAGCGAAGGCTCTATAATCCTTGCCGAAGGTCAGTTCTATACCATTCCTGCATACAAGCCACGCGAGATAGTTGATGCCACTGGATGTGGCGACACTTATTCGGCTGGCTATCTCTGGTGTCGTGCCCAAGGCATGGGTTATGAGGAGTCGGGCAAGTTTGCAGCTGCTATGTGCACATTGAAGCTCGAGCATAACGGTCCGTTCGACAGGAGTATTGAAGACGTGAAGCAGGTGTTGTCGGCTGCACAATAGAAATATCTTACAAGGTACATATATATAAATGTCGGGCGGTCTTCGCTCGACCTAAAATGATGAAAGCAACCAGGTGATTATGGAAAAATTTGCAATTTCTTAAAATTTTTCTCTCATTTCTTTCTTCATTTAAAATATTATTTGTACCTTTGCACCCGCAATTAAGCGTTATGCGGCAATAGCTCAGTTGGTAGAGCACAACCTTGCCAAGGTTGGGGTCGCGAGTTCAAGTCTCGTTTGCCGCTCAATAAAGGGACACACAGGTCGCCGCAATGGTGGAATTGGTAGACACGAGGGACTTAAAATCCCTTGGCCAGTAATGGCTGTGCGGGTTCGAGTCCCGCTCGCGGCACTTATACAATGTTGATTACGGAAGTGGACATTCATTGCGAATGTTCACTTTTTTTATTTTATACGATTTTATGACTTACGAAGAAATATGGCATCGTCTTGCCGTGGTATATCCCGATGGTGAGGCAAAGGCGCAAGCCAGGATGCTTCTTGAAGATAAATTCGGACTTTCGTTTGCTGATATTCTCTGTGGTGGGGTAGAGCAGTTGTCTGCCGACGACACTATGTGGCTTGCACGTGCCGTGACTCGCATAGAGCAGATGGAACCGATACAATATGTGCTTGGCGAGGCATGGTTTTGTGGCAATCGTTTTGCGGTGGGCGAGGGAGTGCTTATTCCCCGTCCCGAGACAGAGTGGCTTGTAGAGCGTGCTTGTTGTGTGGCTCGCGAGATGAATGTTGCCTCACCGCGCATTCTTGACATAGGCACCGGTAGCGGTTGCATAGCTGTGAGTTTGAAGAAGGTGTTGCCCAATGCTTATGTAGAGGCATGGGACATTTCGGAGGCTGCACTTGCGATAGCCAAGGAGAATGCTAAGAAACAAGAGGCTGACGTAGTGTTCAAGCAACGCGACGCACTTGCCTTGGCCGATACAGACACTACTGACTCCACCGTGCGCCAATGGGACATAATAGTGAGCAATCCACCTTATATCTGCGACAGCGAGCGCAAGGATATGGACGTTAATGTCTTAGATCATGAGCCTGCGACTGCTCTTTTTGTTCCCGATGATGATCCTCTGCTTTTCTATCGCTCTATAGCCCGATATGGCAAGGAGGCTCTATGCCCTAACGGACATCTGCTCTTTGAGTGCAACACGCGCTATGCTGTGGATACAGCCGATATGATGCGGCAGCTCGGATATCAGAAGGTTGTGGCTGTGGACGATTGCTTTGGAAAGCCGAGGTTTGCGGAAGGAGTTCTTAAGCTATAATTATACGCATCTTCGGCAATTTGATATATACCATTTAGCAATATTCTAATCAATATAAAAAAAACAATGTTTCAGAAACCCAAAAAGCAAGTCAGCGAGCAGGAAGCTCTCCTCAAACTCTCAGCTCTCTGTTCGCAGGCAGAGCACTCCTCAGGCGAGATGATCGACAAGATGCGTCGTTGGGCTATGCCCGCCGATGCTATGGAGCGTGTGCTCAACCGCCTTATTGATGAAAGGTTCGTTGATGACGAGCGTTTCGCCAGTTTCTTTGTGCGCGACAAGATACGCTTCGACCGTTGGGGACGTCGCAAGATAGAGCAGGCATTATATAAGAAAGGTGTGGCACGCGACATTAGCAGCCGTGTGCTTGATGCTGTGCCTGATGAGGATTATGAGGCTGTGCTCAGCGAACTGCTTGTGTCAAAGCGCCGCACAACAAAGGCCGACAGCGACTATGAGCTCAACTCCAAGCTCATACGTTTTGCCCTTGGACGAGGTTTCGGTATGGATATAATACGCCGTTGCATTGACGCGGCTGATGAGTATCCCGAACCCGATGACGACTTTGAGCCATGATACAATTGTTTTCCGACATTATCGACCTTCTGTCTCCCCGCTGTTGCGAGTGTTGTGGTTGCCGACTTGCCAAAGGCGAGAGTTATCTCTGTGCCGGATGTTTCGCATGGTTGCCACGGCGCAGCGATGTGTTTACTCCTATGGACAATCCCTCCGCACGCTTGCTGTGGGGTAGGATGATGATTGAGCGTGGGGCGGCATGGGTTGATTATGTGCCACACTCTCCATTCGCCAATCTTATTTACAAGATGAAGTATGGCGACCGTCCTGACATAGCGACCTATCTTGGCAAGGTGGTAGCAGGGGAATTCTCGCCTCACGGCTTTTTCGAGGGTATCGACCTTATCCTTCCTCTTCCCTTGCATCCGGCTCGTCGTCGTCAGCGTGGCTACAACCAGAGCTGTGAGTTTGCCTATGGCATTTCTGCTGTGACGGATATCCCTGTGGCTGACGACATTATTGTGCGCACTCGAAACACGAAGAGTCAGACGCTTATGTCGCCAACCCAGCGAGCTGGCAATATGGTTGGGGCTTTCGCCGTGAAGCATCCCGAAAGGTTGAAGGGAAAGCATGTGTTGCTTGTCGACGACATTCTTACCACGGGAGCGTCGCTTGGAGCCTGTATTGAGGTGCTGGCGAAGGTTGACGATGTGAGAGTGAGTTTTCTCACAATAGGCAAAACTCTTGATTGAGCGGAAAAATCAATATAAAGTTAAACTATTCAGGATACATCACATCCAAAAATAACGATGATAATATTTATGTACTTAATATCAAAGATTTGCAATTAAAAACAGAAAATGAGATGAAACGTTTTTTCTTACTTTGTGTAGTCCAGTGTCTCTTCGCTGTTGCCCTTATGGCGCAGGGATTGGTTAAGGGAAAAGTATTGGACAAGCAGAACTCAGAGCCTCTTGGTTTTGTCACTGTGAAGGTGGCTGTGCAAGGTTCCGAAAATTTTGTTGGTGGAGGTATGACCGATGCCAACGGCAATTTCGTTGTGCGTGGCTTGAAAGACGGCAGTTATACTCTGTCGCTCAATTATATGGGCTACAAGGATATTACGCGCCAGTTTACTATCTCTCCCGACCATCGTGAGGCTCAATTCAAGGCTGTATACATGTCGGAGAATGCCAAGATGCTTAGTGGAGTCACGGTAACCGGACAGCGTGCTACCATGAAACTTGAGGTAGACCGTAAATCATTCGACGTGAGTCAACTTATTAGCAATGCCGGACAGTCGGCTTCGGATGTGCTCGACAATGTGCCTTCTATCGAGGTTGACAACGATGGCAATGTGTCATTGCGTGGCAATTCGAGTGTGGAGGTATGGATTAACGGCAAGGCATCGGGACTGACATCCGACAACCGTGCGCAGATTCTGCAGCAGCTGCCTGCCGGGCAGTATATATATAAGGTGTAAAACTGTTGCTGCGTCCGCCTCCGTGCATAAGCATTCCGCTCACGGAGAAGTCATCCTTCTTTGTGGCATGCAATGTCACTCCGGCACGTGTGAATAGATTGTTGCCCCAACGGCTATTGTCGCCGTTATAAGTCTGGTTGTAGGTGTTGCTGGTCTGCTGGCTCTCTGCATGACCATCGCTTGAGCGATGGCGATAGCCAATATTAAAATAAGAGTCGAGCAACCCACTATTGTAATTGATGTTGAAACTTGTGTTGGCACCACCACGCGAGTTGCCTCCAGCCTGAAGCGAACCATAATAGCCTGCCTTGCGGTCTTTCTTGAGCACGATGTTGATGATACCCGCCGACCCTTCAGCCGAGAACTTGGCCGAGGGGTTGTCGATGATCTCTATGCGCTCGATGCTCTCTGCCGGCAGCTGCTGCAATATCTGCGCGCGGTTGTCGCTGGTCAGACCGCTGGCCTTGCCGTTTATCCACACTTCTACACTCTCGTTGCCGCGCAGCGAGATGTTGCCGTCGTTGTCTACTTCGACCGAGGGTATGTTGTCCAGCACGTCTGAGGCAGGCCCACAGCACCCCACTCGAATTTGTCAACATCCTGGTGGTTGCCCAGAGCGACACCACCAAAATCATAGGCAGCGCCATATCCGACGCCGACGGCAAGTTTGCCGTGCGCAACCTGAAGGAAGGCAAGTACGTGGCACAGCTGTCGCTGTGGGGCTACAGCTCACGCGAACCCTTGAGATACTCTTCGGGCCAGAGATGCTTGGCATAGGTGTAGCCCTTGAGCTCATAGATGGCGCGCAGACACTCCACACGCTTCACAAAGTTCTTGAAGTCCTTCTGTCCGGGCTCCATCCACTGCACCTCGCTCAGCGCACCCATTCTGGGCAGCACCTGATACTCAGCCAGAGACTCCGACACGATATACTCGCTCCACAGGTTGGCCTGCACGCCCAGGTTTTTTTTTTTCTGTTGGTCGCCGCCGATGAGCAGAGGCTCGTTGTGGTTGTTGGAGGTCTGGTAGTAGTCGAAGTAGGCGTGGCTGTTGGGCGTCATGATGACGTCGTGACCCAGAGCGGCTGCCTGGGCGCCGGGTTCGGCTCCGCGCCATGACATGATGGTGGCCGACTGGTCTACGTTGCACTCCAACAGCTCGTCCCAACCTATGATTTTGCGGCCTTTAGCAGCGAGATACTTCTGCACTTCGGTAGCGAAATATCCCTGCAGACGGTCTTCCTTGCTCTGCTTGTTGCCAGCCACGATACCCTTGTCGCTTATCATCTGCTGGCACTTGGGGCATTTCTCCCAACGCATCTTGGGAGCCTCGTCGGACGCACCCCGCTTCGCCTATCGCGGCATGCACCTCGACTGCTCGCGCCACTTCTTCTCAGCCGACTTTGTCAAGCAGTATATCGACATGCTGGCTCTGCACAACATGAACCGCTTCCACTGGCATCTGACCGAAGACCAGGGATGGAACATCGAAATCAAGAAGTATCCCCGTCTGACCGAGGTGGGCGCATGGCGCAGCGGTACCACCGTAGTGGGGCATTTCTCCCAACGCATCTTGGGAGCCT
>OQWE01000779.1_pt1 | contig 10827 bp, 9 predicted proteins | sample 1691591 | NCBI WGS metagenome assembly OQWE01 (sample SAMN03418265, study PRJEB22391) | human gut metagenome | biome: human-gut; feature: organic feature; material: feces | host: Homo sapiens | place: Tanzania | collected 2013-01
TGGGTAGGGATAAATTGAAAAATGCTTCCATACTGCGAAAGTACGGAAGCATTTGTATGGATGAAAAGACAAAAGCCTTTATACGGATTATTTATTCTACGGTGAATGTTGTTACTTTCATTCCGTTTTTTGTGTTTTCATGATTAGGATCGCCAATGACTATACCATACTCACCTGCAGTAAGGTCTTCCAAAACTATATAGTAAGAACTCTCACCATATTTCTTGGCTTTATATTCAACACTTGAAAGGTTGTTACTCTCAGTCTTTGACAAAGTACCAGTCTCTGCCAACTGGTATCTACGCTCTTTACCTTTAACTTCAAACTTAAAAACAGAAATAAAAGAGTTAGGATCTGTCTTGTTATCTGCTGCTTTTATTATAAGACGAGTTGTTGAACCACCAACAGCTTTACTGGTTGACTTAATACCCTTAAGTGTCAATCTTGATTTTACCTTACCAATACCTGTAAGATAAAGGCTTGCTCCTGCCTTTGTTTTAATAGTACCATTCTCACGAGACAATTTAACTCCTTTGCTATCAGAAGTCAGAAGAAGTGTCTCTTCTGCAAACTCTGGCTCTGTTACTGTAACATTTTGTGCAATTACTCCTGTAGCAGTAAAGAAAGCCGCAATAATAATTAAAAATAGTTTCTTCATACCTATTGTTTTTTAGTTTTTGGCAAAGATATAATAAAATTCCCACAGTACCCCCCCCTGAATGTTAAATATGATTAATTCCTTTAGAAGAAGTATCCTCCTGCTTGTTTTTTGTTTTTATATCCATGGTTTTTCAAATAGTCTGGCGGTGTCAGATTGTTTCCAGTTTTGGAAAATGTCTTTGGTTGTGTGGTTGTGGGATAGGAGAATACCTATAACTCCCGAAAAGCGTGCAGAATATCCGATTGCCACACTCGCCGTTGAGATTGCTGAAGCAAAGGTTGGGCTTAAGCCCAAGGAAGGGAAGCTGAAGGTGGAACCCTTAGAGGAAAGGCGTTAGAAACAGGGCGCAGGAAAAGAAAAAGAGGGGGGAGGGGGAGGATACATAATTACTTTCAATTTGGAAGGAATCAGAAAATTGTTTACCTTTGTAAGAAAATGAAATCAGATAAAATGGGAACAGAATTAATACCACAGGACGGTGACACTATAATTTGCCTAAAAGTAGGCAAAATAGATAGGGAAGATTTGTATGAGATGACACGCAAGTATTGGAAAATGAGTTTGCAAAGGGCATCAAAAGCAAATCATGTCCTTGCCGTTGTGGATGGTATTGTAAAAGAAGACTACATCCCTCAAGATTGGAAATATACAGACAATCCAAAGTATGAGGGACGTATTGAATTTGTAGGGAATAAATGTTTGAATTCTCCTTACGTTGGGAAAAGCGTGGCTTCTTTCTATGGGAAGAGCCAGAATCCGGTAAAGTATATTAATATGTAACCGCTCCATGCCATACTCTGCATTTCGGGGAAAGCCTGTAACAGTTTATCAGGAATTTTATCAGGAACTTTCTTTATCGGTTCTCGCTTGTGCGCTTCGAGAGCTTTCTGTATTTCCCCAAGCATAAAGTCTATAAATGGTCCGGAGTCGGCAACATTGCTGTTGGCAGTAATTGCGTCGTAGTATTGCTGCTGGTTGGCATACACTATGTTTTCCACCGACCTGCTTCACTGCTTCACCCTAATGACCGATTCGGGTTAAATGGGCACGCTGCTTGCCCAACCGGGGCACGCTGCTTGCCCATCATGGGCAACGTGCTTGCCCCAGTTGGGCAGAATCTGTGTCAGACGTCTGCCCAATAAGTTAACCCAAAACGGTCATTAGGACGTTTACTTTATTTTTCATGACTGCTTGCTGCCTTTTGCCTTTTATAAGGCGTCTTTTGCTTGTTTTTAATTTGCAATAGCTCGCTATTACTCATTAAAAGACAAACAAAATACACTCTTCTAAAAGAGCAAAATACAAGCAAGCCCTAATGGCCGATTTGGGTTAATGTTGTAATACCATATTCCTGTTTCCAAGATTCTGCCGACACATGTAATTTCTCGATGCAGATAATTCCTGACAGTTTCAAACCATCCAGACGGTTGAAAATCATCCTGACAGTTTCAAACCATCCAGACAATTGAAGACTACTGTCAGGTAGCTAACTGCCTGTATGCCAATGCGCTATGAAGAAAACCTGATGGTCTGACAGTTTTCGCGTGATTTCAGATGATATGGCAAAATCTTTACATTTGCCGAGGTTTTGCTGGAAAACAACGCCCTGTGCCCCGTGTTTGTCAGTTTAGCTTCGTCATGTGGTAGCCGAGGCGTTTCAGTTCCATCGACATGCCCATGAGATACATCTGGTGGAGTGCAGACACATACCCCTGGAACGCCTCGGGAGTGCCAGGCTCGAGGTGCTGGTGGTAGAGCAGGTTGTATGTGCGTGAGGCGCATTCGCCCACGATCTTTGTCATCAGGGCGTGGTCCTCCCCGGCGAGCAGCAGCACTTTCTCGCAGATGTAGTCGTCCATGTGGTCGAAGTCGCGCTGGTCTCTCAGATATTTATACAGGTCGCCTATTTTGCTGTAGAGTTCCCAGTCGGTGTCCCAATATTTTGCTATCGCCATTCCGATGAACATCATCCATCCGAGCGATACGGTGGGGTAGGCGTTGAACTCCCTCATCCCGTCGGGCAGATAGCTCTCGCCGATTTTCTGCCACAGTTCTTCGATGTCGGGTGCCTCAGGCAGACGCTCGTCCACTTTTCCGATGGAGAGCAGGTATTGGTGGAGGTCGGTGTGGAACAGCTGTTCCAGATTCTTTATGTCTTTCTTCAATTCCATATATATATGTGTTTCTTTTTTATGCTTGTGAGTAAGTGTTATATCTTTGCTGAGCCGGTTATCATGGTTGAGGCTCAATAGCTTGATACAAAGGTAAGATTATATTTTCAAATATCGGCATTTATTCCGCCGATGTGCTATATTTCGGGATTTTTTGTGTAAGTTTGCATTAGTAATGGAAAAAAAGAACTTGACCATTTTTGACGGAGTAAGGATTTCTATTCTTATGCCCTGTATTTTTGCCTGTTTTGAAATTTGTCATCGGTCACATAGCCCGCTATGCTCCCTCTTCCAAACTCCAAAACCGACAAAAATACAGGTCAAAATTTGATCAAGTTATTATTTCACCATTACTTATAAATTTATATGCGAATGAAAACACTATTTATTGCTTCTGCCTTGGCTACGACGACCGTGTGGTTCCGGCCCATTCGTTCAAGTTCGCTGCCCGTCTGCAGGAGTGTCAGGCAGGCAAGGCCCCAGTCCTGATCCGTATCGACAGCAAGGCAGGTCATGGCGGCGGCAAACCATTGTCTAAGGTGATGGAAGAGACTGCCGACATCTACGGCTTCATAATGTATAACATGGGGATGAAGATGAAATAATGGCCGATTTCGGTTTGTGCCCTGATGACCGATTTGGGTTGAATGAAAGTCCTGCTGACCGATTGGGGGATAAAAAAGCAGCAAGAGAGGAAACAGATTCCAGCCCTTGCTGCCAGTGTATGTTTGGGGTTACCCCTCGATTCGGGATAAATACGGTTATTGTTCTTCAGTTTCCTTCATGTCGTTTTTCGCCATGTTCTGATACATCGACGGAGTGAGACCTACCATCTTCTTGAACACGTTGATGAACGTGGTGGGCGATTTGAAGCCGACGCTTTCGGCGATGCCCTTTATCGTGAGGTTGCCGTAGTTCTCCACGTCGATGAGCCTTTCGCGTGCCAGCTGAATGCGGTAGGTGTTTATGAAGGCGTTGAAGTTCTTCTTGAACGAGTCGTTGATGACCTGCGACACATATTTGCTGTTCGAACCCACGAGTTCTGCAAGTCGGTCGAGCGTGAAGTCCGTGCGGCAATATTCCGTGGTTTCCTCCATCACGCTTACGATTTTTCTGGCTATTATCTTCTGTCCCTCCTCGTTCAGGTTGCTCGTGTGGTATTTTGCTGCAGCGTCGTCGGTGGCAGCAGACTTCGTTTCGGTCTTGTCGTGCTCCTGAAGTTCGGCTTGCAGTTTGCGTATCAGCGAGCTTTTCTCCTCGAGTTCGGCAGTGGTGTCCTTGTATAGCTGTTCCAGTTCCTTCTGCATGTTCAGATTGTCCCTGTTCTGTCGGAAGAGGTTGAGATAGCTGGAGTGTAGCTTCTTCTTCTGGCGGTTCACGATGGTGAGGAAAATGCCTATTGAGAGTGTGAAGAGCAATACTATGCTGAGGGCTATCCATTGGTTGCGAATGGTGCGCGCTCTCTCCAGTTCCTTTTCGTGCAGGGCGTCAATCTCCTTGGCAGTCTTCTCCACTTCGTGAAGGAAGAGCTTGTTTTTCGCCATGTCGAATTTCCTCACGTTCTGTATGGAGTCTTTGGAACTTATGTATATCGCCCTGTATTGGCTTGCTGTCTTTATGTCGCCCTTCTTCTCATACAAGTCGGCAAGATCTTTTATTGAGGAGATGAATGCCGGTAACACATCAGTCCTCTTTGCCTCCTCGTAGCAGATACGCAGATATTTCTCCAGAGAGTCTCTGTTGCCGAGCCTCTCGTATATCAGATAAATCTCCTGATAGGCAAAGCATCTGAATCTGGCGGGCAGTTTGTGTTTCTTGGCAAAAACGGCAAGTCTTTTGTATCTCTCGGCCTGGTTGCTGAATTTGCCTTCCAGCATTTCTATGCGGCCTTTGGTGTATTCGGTCATGAAGGCGTAGGTGGCGTCTTTTCTGTCTCTCAGCCGTTCCGCTTTTTCCAGATATTTCTTTGCCTCGCTGATGTCGCTCTTGTTCGTATACATGTTTGTGAGATTCGTGAGAATCTTGTATTCCGTTATCTTGTCAGGATATTCCTTGCAGAAAGTGAGCGCCTTCTTGTAGTAGTTTATGGCTTTCTCGTAGTCGAGGTAGTAGGTGTATATGCTGCCAATCACGTTATACAGCTGGGAATTGTATTTCTTCTCCTTGCACATCTCGCTCAGTTTCACTCCCTCCACTTCCGTGTCGAAGGCTTTGGAGTATTCGGCGCGGTTCATGTATAGTATGCCGGCCTTCACATGGGCAAGGATGCAGGTCTGTTTCTCTTTCTCCGGCAGGTCTTTGTTGAACCTGTTGCATACCAGGGTGTAGAGCACGATGGCTTTATCCTCGTTGCCGGCGTTTTCCAACTTTGCCGCTGCCGCCATGATCTTCTCGCTTGGCATCTTGTCGTGCTGTTTGGCAAATGCCGAATACTTGGTGATGGCAGCCGACGAGGCGTTCGCACTCATGGGTGCAGACACGGCGATGATGATGACAGATAATACACGTAGTAAAAGATTTTTCATTTTGTTTCCGATTATAGTCTCAGAAGTCTAAGGTCATGATTGTATTCGCTTCTTCGACATTTTTAGTGTTTCCTTTTGCAAAGATACAAATTTATATCATGTCTTCAAATAAAAAATGACATTCGGATGAATGAATAATGAAGATTTCATTACCTTTGCAGACGGAAACAAAATAACAAACAAATATATTATATGGGAGGTATCTTCGGAACAATTTCAAAGAAAAGCTGTGTGGCAGACCTGTTTTATGGCACCGACTACAACTCTCACCTCGGTACACGCCGTGGTGGTATGGCAACATTTTGCAAGGAAAAGGGCTTCGTGCGCTCTATCCATAACCTAGAGAGCTCATATTTCCGCACCAAGTTTGAGCCTACTCTCGACCGCTTCGAGGGGGCTACATCGGGAATCGGCGTAATCAGCGACACCGACGCACAGCCGCTGATAATGAATTCCCACTTGGGAAAATTTGCCATCTGCACGGTGGCGAAGATACTCAACAAGGATGAGTTGACAAACGAGATGTTGGAGAAGAACATGCATTTCGCAGAGATGTCGTCGGGCAGCACAAACCCTACGGAGCTCGTGGCGCTGCTCATTATCCAGGGCAAGACCTTCAAGGAGGGTATAGAGAACGTGTATCGACACATCAAGGGATCGTGCACGATGCTCCTGCTTACCGACCACGGCATAATCTGCGCACGCGACAGCTGGGGACGCACTCCGATAATCATCGGAAAGAAGGATGGGGCATATGCGGCGTCGAGCGAATCAACCTCGTTCCCTAACCTTGATTTCGATACAGTATATAATGTGGGACCGGGAGAGATAGTGAAGCTCACCGCCGACGGTATGGAGCAGATAAGAAAACCGAACAAGAAGATGCAGGTGTGCTCGTTTCTGTGGGTGTATTACGGATTCCCCACATCTACATACGAGGGAAAGAACGTGGAGCAGGCGCGTTTCGACAATGGCTTCAACATGGCGAAGACAGACCCTGTGGAGGTGGACTGCTGCAGCGGTATTCCTGACTCTGGAACGGGAATGGCGATGGGATATGCGGCTGGCAAGAATGTGCCTTATCAGCGCTGCATAGCAAAATACACTCCTACATGGCCACGCTCCTTCACTCCGTCAAACCAGAGCATGCGTTCTCTCGTGGCAAAGATGAAGCTTATCCCGAACAAGGCGATGCTGCAGGGCAAGAAGGTGCTCTTCTGCGACGACTCCATCGTGCGCGGCACCCAGCTTCGCGATAACGTGAAGGTGCTCTTCGATCAGGCTGGCCTGAAGGAATGCCACATGCGCATTGCCTGTCCGCCGCTCGTATACGGATGTCCGTTCATCAACTTCACGTCATCGAAGAGCGATATGGAGCTTATCACCCGTCGTATGATTCAGAAGTTTGAGGGCGACCCGAACAAGAACCTCGAAAAGTATGCCACCACCGACTCTCCGGAGTATAAGCGCATGGTGGACGAGATTGCAAAGGAACTGGGACTCACCACTCTGAAGTTCAATACCATCGAACAGCTCATCGAGGCTATCGGTCTGCCGAAGTGTCAGGTGTGTACCCACTGTTTCGATGGCAGCAGCCAGTTCTCGCTCGAGACATTTGCCGACGAGGATTGATTGTAGCCTCCTACATGAATTTGAATAGACAAGCGATTGTATATAACAGTAAAAAAGCGACTTCCACAAGAGAGTCGCTTTTTTCTGATTATATATTATTCCCAAACGGTATTCCATAGGGATTTAGCACAATAGAAGTACTGCTGTTATCATTACAGGTATCTGAAGACAGATTATTACAGGCCATTTGTAGTAATTATCAAACATACGCATATAAGAGTATCGGTTTGCCGTTGTTTCTTCTAAAGATCCTTTTCAGCATTTTGTATTTCAAAGGACTCAATATGAAACATCCCTTACTTGCTCTTGACAATAGCGGTAAAGGATAAGTCGGTATTTCGCTTACTGTAAAATAAGGATGCATCAGGATGCTTTTCTTTTTCATGAATGTGTAGGCTTGTCTTGGCTTTTTGGTTGCAATTTTTTTACAGTCCGTCCAATATGGTGTAGTGCTTTCTTGTTTTAAGAGATATTCAGAAATCTTATACAAGCAATGTGGCGTGTATTGAATCCTTTATGAAGGATTTACGCAAGATGCTGTAATACAATACGTTGGAGAAAGAATAAGAAGGATGGAAGTGTGGGGAATGCTATGGTGATGAGAGCGATAAACGGGGCTCGAACCCGCGACCCCCAGCTTGGGAAGCTAGTGCTCTACCAACTGAGCTATTATCGCAAATCTTTTCCCATGAGTTTATCTTCTGTTTAATCGCTATGGAGCCGATACCGGGACTCGAACCCGGGACCTACGCATTACGAATGCGTTGCTCTACCAACTGAGCCATATCGGCTGATTAAACAGCCGGAACAGGGCACTGTTCCGAACAAGTGGTGCAAAGGTAACAATTATTTTCTGACGAGCAAAATCTTTTGTCGCTTTTCTATTCTTTTTTTGAGTCGTCAAGAACTTTTTTCAGATATTTTCCCGTTATGCTGTTTTCGCATGCCGCCACCTCTTCAGGAGTGCCGCAGCATACGAGCTGTCCGCCCTTGTTTCCGCCGTCGGGACCGAGGTCTATCACGTGGTCGGCATATTTTATCACATCCATGTTGTGTTCTATCACAATGATGCTGTGTCCACGCTTTATCAGCTGGTCAAACGAATTGAGCAGTTTCTTGATGTCGTGGAAGTGCAGACCTGTCGTCGGCTCGTCGAAGATGAACAGTGTGGGGTCAGCCTTTTCCTGTCCGATGAAATAAGCCAGTTTCACTCTCTGGTTCTCTCCGCCGGATAGGGTAGAGGAGTTCTGCCCGAGTTTGATATATCCCAGTCCGACGCTCTCCAGCGGCTTCAGTCTCTTCACGATGTCCTTCTGGTTGTTTTCCGTGAAGAATTCTATTGCTTCGTTGACTGTCATGTTGAGGATGTCGTCGATGTTTTTTCCGGCAAATCTCACTTCCAGTATTTCCTTTTTGAAGCGTTTGCCGTGGCAAGCCTCACATTCCAGTTCCAGGTCGGCCATAAACTGCATCTCCACCGTGAGCACTCCCGTTCCCTTGCATTCCTCGCATCTGCCGCCCTCGGCGTTGAACGAGAAGTATTTTGAAGAGAATCCCATCTGCTCAGCCAGCGGCTGTTCGGCGAAGAGCTGGCGGATGGCGTCGTAAGCCTTGGTGTATGTCACGGGGTTCGACCTCGTGCTCTTGCCGATAGGGTTCTGGTCCACCATCTCCACGTGTTTTATCGTCTTTATGTCGCCGAATATCGATGAGTATTCACCCGGCATGTCAGCCATTTCGTCGAGCTGTCGTTTCATGGCAGGGAAGAGTATGCCCTTGACGAGCGAGGATTTTCCCGATCCGCTCACTCCCGTCACCACCGTCATCACGTTGAGCGGGAATTTCACTTCTATGCCCTGCAGGTTGTTCATTCTCGCTCCCTTTATGCCAATGAAGAGGTTCCAGCTGCGTCGGTTGGCAGGCACTGGTATGCGCTCCTCGCCGAGCAGATATCTGATGGTGTGGCTTTCGGGATATTTCTTTATTGTGTCGCTTGTTATCTTCTGCGGGTCGCCTTCGAACACCACTCTGCCTCCGAGTCGTCCGGCGTCAGGACCGATGTCGATTAGATGGTCGGCAGAACGTATGATGTCTTCGTCGTGTTCCACCACCACCACCGTGTTTCCCAGCGCCTGCAGGTCTTTCAGCACGCTTATCAGTCTGAAGGTGTCGCGGCTGTGCAGTCCGATGCTTGGTTCGTCGAGGATATACAGCGATCCCACCAGACTGCTTCCGAGCGATGTGGTGAGGTTGATGCGCTGGCTCTCTCCGCCGCTCAGCGTGTTAGACTGTCTGTTCAGCGTGAGGTATCCCAATCCCACTTCCACAAGGAATCCCAGTCTGTTTTTTATCTCTGTGAGCAGTCGTTTGCCCACGGCGGCATCGTGGTCGTTGAGGCTCAGTTCGTCAAACCATTTCTTCAGGTTCTCCACAGGCATGTCCACGAGGTCAGAGATGCTCATTCCCTGTATCCTGACGTAGTTTGCCTCCTTTTTCAGTCTTCTGCCGTGGCATTCCGGACATACCGTTCTGCCGCGGTATCTGCTGAGCATCACGCGGTATTGTATCTTGTACTGGTTTTCTTTCAGCATCTGGAAGAAGTCGTCGATGCTCACCCTGTCGTATTTGTCTCTGCTTTTGTCGGATGGCAGACCGTGCCACAGCCAGTCTTTGTGCTTCTGCGACAGTTTGTAGTATGGTTCGAAGATCGGGAACTTGTCTGTTGCCGCTCTTCTGATGAATTCCTTTTTCCATTCGCCCATTTTCTCTCCGTGCCAGCATTGCACGCATCCGTCGTATACGCTGAGCGATGAGTCTGGAATCACGAGTTTTTCGTCGATGCCGATCACCATTCCGAATCCCTCACACATAGGGCAAGCTCCGATGGGGGAGTGGAAAGAGAACATGCCGTCGCTCGGCTCTTCGAATGTCATGCCGTCGGCTTCGAAGCGAGTTGAGAAATCATATACTATGTTTGCCGGCATGATGGCGATTCGGCATGCCCCGTCGCCCTCGTAGAAAGCCGTCTCCACTGAGTCGGTGAGTCTCGACAGCGTATCGTTGTCGCTTTCCCACGCTATGCGGTCTACCACTGTCCAGATGTTCTCGTCCTTTATGTTCTCGTCCAGTTTGTCGTCGTTGAGCAGGTCGTCGATACGCTGGAAGTCGCCTTTCACGAACACTCGTGTGTATCCCTGCTGCATGATCATCGTGAGCTGTTGCGAGAGAGTGCGGTCGGCGATTCTCACCACCGGTGAGAGCACCACGAAGCGCGTGCCTTCAGAGAAGGTCTTCACCTTGTTTATCACGTCCTCCACGGTGTGTCGTTTCACCTCGTTGCCGCTTATCGGCGAGAAGGTGTGTCCGATGCGTGCGAAGAGCAGTCGCAGGTATTCGTAAATTTCTGTGCTGGTGCCCACGGTAGAGCGGGGGTTGCGCGAGGTTGTTTTCTGATCAATGGCAATGGCGGGCGAAAGTCCCTCAATCGAATCGACATCCGGCTTTTCAAGTTGGCCGAGAAACTGACGGGCATAGGACAGAAGGGAATGCACGAAAAAGTGATGGCCGACGCGCGCAAAGGCGGCTATAGCCGCATTCGTGTGGACGGAAACCTTTATGACCTTTCCGAAACCATTGCGTTGGATAAAAATAAAAGACACGATATTGAAATCGTGGTGGATCGTTTGGTACTCAAGGACGGCATGCGCTCGCGCCTGGCCGATTCGGTGGAAACTGCCCTGAATTTGTCGGATGGCTATTTGATTGTGGTGACGGTGCCGCGGGAACAAGAAAAGGAAAACGAACTGCGGTTTTCGCAAAAATATGCCTGCGAGGAGCA
>OQWE01000781.1_pt1 | contig 10813 bp, 12 predicted proteins | sample 1691591 | NCBI WGS metagenome assembly OQWE01 (sample SAMN03418265, study PRJEB22391) | human gut metagenome | biome: human-gut; feature: organic feature; material: feces | host: Homo sapiens | place: Tanzania | collected 2013-01
AGCGCGAGTGGCTCGCAGTTTTTCAGCCGAGAACTGAGATATATCCGCTCGTGCTCGGTCACATCGCCGAGCGGCGTCCAGCGCCCATGGTCGAGAGCAGCCTCATAGCTTTTTACATCGTAATATTCAACATACAGCCGCCCGTCGCGCCAGCGCTCGTCGTAGCCGCCGTAGGTATTTACTTTCCTTATCATAGCATCCATAGATAAAGCTTTGCGTATTCCTCCGAGGAGCGGTCGAAGCTGAAATCGGCCTCCATAGCCTGACGTATGAGCGACTGCATAATCTCGGGCTTGTGGTAGCATTCAAGCGCGAGCAGCACCGCATCCTTCATCTCGTGGGCGTTAAAATCTGCAAAGGAAAAGCCGGTGCCCTCGCCGGTGTAGCGGTTGTAGGGCTTTACCGAATCCTTGAGGCCGCCCGTCTCGCGGACGACAGGCAGCGTGCCGTAGCGCATGGCGATCATCTGCGAAAGACCGCAGGGCTCGAAGCGCGAGGGCATGAGCAGAAAATCAGCTCCGGCGTACACACGGTGTGATAGCTCTTCGTTATAGCCTATAAATGCGCACAGCCTGCCCTTATAGCGTGTCTCGGAATTACGCATAAAGTCCTCATAGTCCTTATCTCCGCTGCCGAGCATGAAAAACTGCATGTCGTTATACTGCATGAGCTCATCGAGCATGCGCTCGACAAGGTCAAAGCCCTTCTGCTCGGTCATGCGGGTGACCATTGCGAAAATGGGCGCCTCCGCACGCTGCTCCAGCCCGAAACCGCGCTGGAGTTCAAGTTTACATAATCTTTTTCCGCTCAATCTGCCCTTATGGTATCTTGCAGGCAGTGCCGGGTCTGTGTACGGGTTAAACACCCTGGTGTCAATGCCGTTTATGATGCCGGAAAGCTCGCTTGAGCGAGCCGAGAGTATGCCCTCGAGCCCCTCGCCGAAGTAGGCGGTCTTTATCTCCTGCGCGTAGGTGGGGCTTACGGTGTTTATCCTGTCGGCAAAAACACATCCGGCCTTGAGGAAGCTTGCACAGCCGTTGAGCTCCATAAACTCCGGTGTGTAGTATTTATCCTCGACGCCGAGCAGATCCTGAACGTAGTCAAAGCCGAATTTTCCCTGATACGCAATGTTGTGTATCGTAAGCAGCCAGCGCAGTGAGCCTTGTATCGCGCCGCCGTACTGCGTCTTTGCAAGCATCGGCAGCATGGCCGTGTGCCAGTCGTTGCAGTGGACTATATCGGGCATAAAGCCGAGGTTCGGTATAGCGTCGAGCACGGCGCGTGTGAAGAAGGCGTACTGCTCGCCCTCGGCCTGGCCGCCGCGGTAGATTTTATCGCCGAAATAAAACTCGCTGTCGACAAGGTAAATACAAACGTCGTCGAGCATGAGCCTTTCTATGCCGCAGTACTGCGTGCGCCAGCCAAGGTTTACATAAAAATCGAACATGTGTTCGACGCGGTCAGCGTACTTATCCTTTATGCAGCGGTGGTACGGAGTGATGACCCTCGCGTCGAAGCCGAGCTTTTTAAGCGCCTTCGGCAGCGTTCCGACGACGTCGGCAAGGCCGCCGGTCTTGGAAAGCGGCGCACACTCGGCCGCCGCAAGCAAAATATTTGGAAGCTCTTTTCGGCCTTTTTCATTTAGAATGCTTCTGAACTGCTTTTTCATTTTTATCAGCCATCCTTTCCGGAGTGTATTCAAAATAAACGGTCGAAAGCGGCGGAAGATCTATCGCCGCACTGTAGGGAAGCTCGTCAAAGCCGATATCGCGGCTGTGTATGATTTTCGGGTTATGTAAACCATTTCCGCCGTATTTCAGATCGTCGCTCGAGAGCAGCTCCCGCAGAGTACCGGGCTTGGGCAAGCCGATGACAAAGCGGCGGTGCACATTCGGGATAAAGTTGCAGGCGCAGATGAGGTAGCTTTTGCTTTCGGGCTTTGCCGAGCGCAGGAAGGCTATTGAGCTGAGCGCGCTGTCGTTGACATTCAGCCACTTAAAGCCGTCCCACGACTTGTCTATCTCGTAAAGCGCGGGGCAGGTTCTGTACAGCCTGTTTAATGCGGCATAGTATTCGCGCAGCTTCTCATGCATGGGATAGTCCAGCAGCAGCCAGTCGAGCTCCTGCTTATAGTTCCACTCGATAAACTGTCCGAACTCAGAGCCCATGAAGCACAGCTTCTTTCCGGGATGTGCAAACTGATAGCCGTACAAGGCGCGCAGCGTCGCAAACTTCTGCTCGTAGCTGCCGAACATTTTGTCCAGCATCGATTTTTTTCCGTGCACCACCTCATCGTGCGAGTAGGCGAGGATGAAGTTTTCCGAAAACGCGTACATCATGGAAAACGTCAGCTTGTCGTGATTACCCTTGCGGAACAGCGGATCGGTCGAAAAATAGTCAAGCGTATCGTGCATGTAGCCCATGTCCCACTTGAAGCTGAAGCCGAGCCCGCCGACCGAGGGCGGCATTGTGACCATGGGATAGGCCGTAGACTCCTCGGCGACGGTGACGGCGCCGGGAAAGCTCGACAGAACAGCGGTATTGAGCTTTTTCAGAAAGCTGACCGCGCCCAGATTGATATTGCCTCCGTCGCGGTTTTTTGTGTATTCGCCCTCCTTGCGGCCGTAGTTCAGGTACAGCATAGAGGACACCGCATCGACGCGGATGCCGTCGATGTGGTACTTTTCAAAGAAAAAGCAGGCCGAGGATATGAGAAACGACTGCACCTCCGGCATGTCATAGTCAAATATAAGCGTGCCCCACTCGGGGTGCGAGGCCATGCGCTTTTCCTTGCATTCAAAAAGGCGCGTGCCGTCAAACTCGGCAAGGCCGTGCTCGTCGCGGGGAAAATGCGCCGGTACCCAGTCCATGATGACGCCTATGCCGGCCTTGTGCAGGGTGTCGATAAACTCGGCAAACTCGTCGGGCGTTCCGTAGCGGCTTGTCGGCGCAAAGTAGCCCGTCACCTGATAGCCCCACGAGCCGGGGTAGGGGTATTCCGTCAGCGGCATCAGCTCAATGTGCGTATAGCCCATTTCCGTGCAGTATTTTGCAAGCTCCGGCGCGATCGAAGCGTAATTCACGCCGCCCTCCGGCGTTTTCCATGAGCCGAGATGCATTTCGTATATAGACATGGGGCTTTCAAAGCAGTTTCTTTTCGCACGGCTTTGCATGAAGTCCTCGTCGTGCCAGACGTGTGAGCCTGTCCACACCATGGACGCGGTATTCACGCCCGACTGCGACCACTGCGCAAAGGGATCGGACTTCCACATGGTTTTGCCTGCGGCCGTAGTCACGCAGTATTTGTACAGCTCGCCGTTACAGAGTCCCTCGACGAAGCAGTACCATATGCCGCCGCGCTTTTCCATAGGCGTACACTCCGGATTCCAACCGTTAAAGTCACCGACGAGAGATACGCTTTTCGCGTTCGGCGCCCAGACGGCGAAGCGGTGCATTTTCGCCTCCTCAATGTACCGGCAGCCAAGAAGAAGCCAGGCCTTCTGCGCGCAGCCGGTGTTAAACAGGAAAACATCGTCCGACGGAACATATTTGTCTATAAGCTCTGAACAGTTCATATCAGCACTCCGCACATAATAATTACTCAACCTGTATTATAAAACACCGTCAGGGAAATGCCAACAAGTTTTTTTGCTTGCATCGTGCGCGGAAACATAATAAAATAAAAAAGAAATAAGCGCAGGAGGTGCGGTATGTTTTCATTCAACCACTTTAACTTCAACGTGTTCGATCTTGAGCGCAGCCTTAAGTTTTACGATGAGGCGCTGGGCCTCAAGCCCGTGCGCGAAAAAAACGCCGCCGACGGAAGCTTCAGGCTCGTCTTTCTCGGCGACGGTGTGACTGATTTCACACTCGAACTCACATGGCTGCGGGATCGTGACACGCCCTACGATCTCGGGGAGCAGGAGTTTCACCTCGCATTCGTGGCCGACGATATGGAAAAGGCTCATGAAAAGCACGCTCAGCTCAGCTGCATATGCTTTGAAAACCCGAAAATGGGCATATACTTTATCGAGGATCCCGATGGCTATTGGATAGAGATAATTCCGCCGAGAAAGTGAAGGGCGGATAAAAGATATGAGCATGATATGTGATAACATAAGCCGCGGAGAGGACGGTGTGCTCCGCTTTGCCGGGCAGGATACGCAGACGCTTGCCGAAAGGTACGCAACGCCTCTGTATCTCATGGACGAGGACAGGCTGCGCCGTAATTGCAGAGTATACCGCCGTGCGTTTAGAAAGTATTTCGGAGACAATGCGCAGGCGCTTTACGCGAGCAAGGCCAATTCCTTTAAGCGCATTTACGAGATAATGCGCGAGGAGGAAATGGGTATAGACGTCGTATCGAGCGGCGAGATATATACGGCTGCGGCAGCCGGGTATCCGATGGAAAACGCGTATTTCCACGGCAATAACAAAACGGACGCCGATATACGCTTTGCCATGGACAAGGGCGTGGGCTGCTTTGTCGTCGATAATCAGGAGGAGCTCAAGGCTATACAGAGGGAAGCGGCGATGCGGGGGATAACGCAGAAGATCATGCTGCGCCTGACTCCCGGTATTGATCCGCACACCTATGAGGCGGTGTCCACTGGAAAGGTCGATTCAAAGTTCGGAGTCGCCATAGAAACGGGACAGGCCGAGACCCTTACGGCCTCGGCACTGGGGATGGAGCATATAGAGCTCAGGGGCTTTCACTGCCATGTCGGCTCTCAGGTCTTCACGGAGAATGTTTTTGAAAGAGCTGCGGTGATCATGCTCCGGTTCATAGCGCATATAAAGGGAAAGTACGGCTATCAGGCGCAGGAGCTCGACCTCGGCGGAGGCTACGGCGTAAGATATACTGACACCGATCCGTATCTTAACGTTGAAGAAAAAATAGCTCAGGTGGCGCAGACCGTAAAGGAAGAATGCTCCTTGCTCGGCATAAAAATGCCGGGTATACACATGGAGCCGGGCAGAGCAATAGCAGCAGATGCCGGCATGACGCTGTATACCGTGGGTGCCGTAAAGCATATACCGGGCTATAAGACCTATGTCTCGATAGACGGCGGCATGACGGATAATCCGCGCTATGCGCTGTACCGCTCGCAGTATACATGCCTTGCCGCAAGGCAGGAGAAAAACGCCGAAATGATGCGCTGCTCGCTCGTCGGACGCTGCTGCGAAAGCGGAGATATAATTCAGGAGAGCATTCTTCTCCCCGCGGACATAAAGCGCGGAGATATCGTCGCCGTGTGCACCACAGGCGCGTATAACTATTCCATGGCATCAAATTATAACCGAGTCCCGCGCCCTCCGGTAGTTATGCTCCGCGGCGGCGAAAGCTATGCCGCTGTTCGCCGCGAGAGCCTTGAGGATATCTGCCTTAATGATCTGTGAGCTCCTCTATCTCAGTTACCGAGACCTCGAACGCGGTTTTTTCGACCGGCTCGCTGTCTATGAGCTTTATGTAGCTGCGGCTTTGTATGCGTCCCTCGAGAGACACCGTCGTCCCCGTATCCCAGTAAGACGCTTCGCGTGCTCTGAGCCCCCATGTTATGCACGGAAGATAGTCCGAGCGGCCGTATTTGCGATTGACGGCAAGCATCAGGTCGCAGATATCCCGCCCCATCGGCGTTACGCGCAGGTTCGGCGGCTTGCACAATGTACCCGTCAATCGAATGAGGTTTGAGTCCTCGCCGACGCAGGGACAGATATCCTTTGCAAAGACCGTTATGACGAGCTTTGCGCCCTCTCCGCTTTTGTTGTTGAATGATCTCAGCTCACCCGTGACGCAGAGCTTTTCTATATCCGACGCCTCAACGGCGCTCAGAAGCTCCGTACGCGCTATTATGTTTATCGTGTCCGTAGCGCCGGACAGCCGTGCGACCTCGAGCGGAAAGGTGTAGAAGCTCTCGCCGCGTGATGCGTGCGAAAAGACCGGCGGCGCAATCATTGCGCCTATGAGCTGTGCATAATTCGTGCTTGTGTTCTCATCCATATATTCATTCCTGTCCTTGTCAATGGTTTTTGTTAGAGTATATTAAGGACAAACGCTTGAATATGCCGCTAGGATGAAATATAATGATGTCAGTATTATTTATTTCGAAAGGGACGAAACTCATGAATATAAAAGAACTGCTCGCTTACTGCGACCATACTCTGCTTCGCGTCGACTGCACCGAGGCAGAGATAAAAAGGCTTTGCGATCAGGCGATAAAATACGGCTGCGCGTCGGTCTGCATCCCGCCCTGCCACGTTCCCGGTGCAAAGCGATATGTCGGAGACAGAATGAAGATATGCACTGTCATCGGCTTCCCGAACGGCTATATGTCTTCGGCCGCAAAGGCCTTTGAGGCCGCCGACGCTGTGGCAAACGGCGCCGACGAGATCGATATGGTCATTAACCTGTCCATGGTCAAGGACGGCTGCTGGGAGGACGCCGCCGAGGATATCAAGGCCGTTCGCCGCTCCTGCCCCGGCAAGGTGCTCAAGGTCATCATCGAGTGTTGCCTGCTGACCGATGAGGAGAAAATGCGCCTTTGCACCATCGTATCCGAGTGCGGCGCGGACTTCATAAAGACCTCGACCGGCTTCAGCAAGGGCGGCGCTACACGCCATGATGTCGAGCTCCTGCGCCGATGCAGCCCGGACAGCCTTCAGGTCAAGGCGGCAGGCGGCATAGCCTCGCTTGAGGACGCGGAGGACTTCATTGCCCTCGGCGCCACGCGCCTGGGCACAAGCCGTATAGTCAAGCTCGCAATGGAGCTTGAGCGTGAAAATGCCGATGACCGCGACAACGGCGAAAGCTACTGAGAAAAGGCGGTGCGCAGATGCGTAAACCGGGCAGACTGCTCAGCATAATCGGCTTTATCCTATCGGCGGCGCTCCTGGCTGCCGGCTCATATTTCATCGCTCCGCGCTCACAGAGCTGGGCAAGCGTCTGGAGCGTGCTCACGGGCGGCGCGGCGGCGTATTTTGCCTATTATGCATTTCATAAAAGCAGCGACGATTAAAAGCATTCACGGCGGAGCGCCCCCTCTGCCGTGAATTTCCCGAAAAAAGCCCTTGACAATCAGAGGGCGAACTGATATATTAATTAAGCTGAAAACAAAGTAGGTACGGCATCCCCGACCTCACCGGACCGCAAAAGGCGCGCTTCGGTCAATAGCATTGCCCAAAAGGGGCTTTGTTTGTGCGGATGCTGTCAGGCATCCGTTTTTTGCATTATGGAGGTGTTTTACAATCGCAAGCGTGAATCATGAGATCAATGAAGAGATCCTCGACAAGGAAATACGCGTTATCGGCGACGACGGCGAGCAGCTTGGAATAATGTCCTCGGAGGCCGCCATGAAAATCGCGGAGGAAAAGGAGCTTGACCTGGTCAAGATATCCCCTATGGCAAAGCCCCCCGTCTGCAAGATCATGGATTACGGAAAGTACCGCTTTGAGCAGTCCAAGCGTGAAAAGGAAGCCAAGAAGAACCAGCGCGTCATGGAGGTCAAGGAGATCCGCATGTCTCCCGGAATCGGCGAGAACGACCTGAACACGAAGCTCAAGAGCGCGCTCAAGTTCCTTGCTGACGGAGACAGGGTCAAGGTCTCGATCCGCTTCCGCGGCAGAGAAATGGCGCACACTCATCTGGGCGAGGTCATTCTGCGCGACTTCGCGGCAAAATGCGAAGAGGTTGCAAACCTTGATAAGGCTCCCAAGCTTGAAGGGCGCAATATGTCCATGTTCCTTTCGCCGAAGTCTGCCGCGGCAGTCAAGAAGGCGCAGAAGGAAGCCGCCAAAAAGCAGGCCGAGGCTGAGGCCGCTGCAAAGGCGGAGGAAAACAACTGACAGGTTATTACAGACAGAAATTCTGATAATAGCAGCATACGGAAGGAGAAAACAACTATGCCTAAACTTAAGACCCATAGCGGTGCTAAGAAGAGATTCAATCTCACCAAGACCGGTAAAGTAAAGCGCGCACATGCGTTCAAGAGCCATATCCTCACCAAGAAGGACACCAAGCGCTGCCGTCGCCTGCGTTCCGGCGTGATCGCCGACGTTACCAACGAGGCAACCATCAAAAAGATGATCCCTTACAAATAATAAGGGCTGACTGTTACTGATAGGAGGAATTACAAATGGCAAGAGTTAAGGGCGCAATGATGACCCGTAAACATAGAAATAAGATCCTTGGCCTGGCAAAGGGTTACTGGGGCAACAAGTCCCGCCACTACAAGATGGCTCAGGAGCAGATGATGAAGTCCGGCCGCTATGCATACGTCGGCCGCAAGCAGAAAAAACGCGACTTCCGTCAGCTGTGGATCACCCGTATCAGCGCGGCATGCAAGGCAAACGGCATGAACTACTCCACCTTCATGCACGGCCTGAAGCTCGCCGGCATCGACATGAACCGCAAGATGCTGTCCGAGACCGCTATCCACGATCCCGCCGCCTTTACCGCCCTGTGCGAGAAGGCAAAGGCCGTAAAGTGATTTAATTTGACCGAAAAAAACTCCGCATACACTGTATGCGGAGTTTTTTTACGCATTTTCGGTATCAACGGCCTGCTTTGCCTTCCCGGCCTTTTGAATGAATCCTATGAGCTGGCCGGAGAGCACGACCGTCAGCAGTGAATAGATGATCTTGTTAAACGGGATATACGTAAGCGACAGGGCGAGAACGACGAGATCCGACAGCAGATACACCCACTGTATGCCGATCTTGAACAGGTGCGACAGGCTCAGCGCGAGCGAATCGTCGCCGGTTGGGGCGGAGTTTGCCCTTACGCACAGGCCGACGCCGACACCGACGAACAGCGAGCCTGCTATCGCCGCGAGAAGCGGCATCTGCGCTATCTGCGGCCAGAGCGGGGGAAAGAGCTCAAATATCGCGTAGAACGCTGAAAAACCGCCGCCCGCGATGACGGAGTAGGCGATAAATTCCCTGCCCAGCAGCTTAAAGCCGAGCAGGTAGCACGCGCCGTTGAGCACAAGGCCGCTTATCGACGGGGAAATGCCGAGCCAGTGCTCGAGCAGCAGCGTAAGGCCGAGGACGCCGCCCTCGGTCACGCCGGAGATGGAGTGAATGTTATACAGGCCGAATGCGAGTATCGCACTGCCGAGGATTATACTCAGGCAGTTTTTCGGCTTTAAACGGGGTAACAATTTTAACAAAACCTTTCTATTTATTCTTTATAATGCTCTCGGAATATTTTACGAAGCGCTTAACGGCGGGGGAGGAGTGCCGGAGATAGTTCAGCGCCATGCCGAAGCTTATGCTCCTCGGCGGGGAGATGGGGAGCTTAACGATCTCACAGGGCCAGTTGCGCGTTATGAGCTCGTTCATTATGCTTATGCCCAGTCCCTTTTCAACCATTTGCAGCGCCGAAAAGCTCTCAACCGTTGAAAAGCGGATGTCCGGCTCGATGCCGAACTCATCAAACAGCGGTATCCAATCATACGGGAACGGCTCACGATAGCTCATGAAGGCGACGTCTGCCAGCTTATCGTCGAGCCATTTAACAACCTCGGTGCGGCAGCCCTCAAGCATGGTTATTTTGATCTGCGGATAGTCGCTTTGAAAGCGGCTTATGACCTCCGGCAGCCAGTGCGTTGCTATGCTTGAGTACGACGCGATCGTCACGCTGCCGATGAGAAGCCCCTTCGTGTCGGCCGCGAGCGAAGCGGTTTTCGGCGTAGTCGCCATCGCTTTTGCAATTGGCTTTACCCTGTTTGTAAACAGGCTTACAAACGCCGTGGCATAAGACTGAAGACTTATGCAAAGTTTTAAACCCATAGATTTCCGACCTTGCTGAGAAACGGCAGGGTCGGATTTTTTGTCAGGCGTTCGGCTCCCGTCAGCTTACAGCTTATGCATAACTCCGAGCTGATAAAACGCGACGGCGCTTGCCGCGGCGACGTTTAATGAGTCCACACCGTGCGACATCGGTATGCGCAGCGTGTAGTCACACTTTGAAACAGTTTCGGCTGCAAGCCCGTCGCCCTCCGTCCCGAGGACTACGGCGAGCTTTTCTTCTCCTGCCGGGGCGGGATCGTATATCGGCAGCGATCTGTCCGTCAGAGCCATTGCCGCAGTTTTAAAGCCAAGAGAGGAAAGCTCCTGCAGCCAATTCTCACCGAGATACGTCCACGGCACCTGAAACACCGTGCCCATGCTGACTCTCACTGCGCGGCGATACAATGGATCGCTGCCCTCGGCAGTCAGAAGCACCGCGTCCATGCCCAGCGCCGCAGCCGAGCGGAAGATCGCGCCGATATTAGTCGGATTCATCACATTTTCCAGAACCGCTATGCGTTTTGCATTGCGGCAGACCTCCTCAACGCTGCACAGCTCGGGACGCAGCATGGCGCACAGCATTCCGCGAGTCAGGTGGAAGCCCGTAAGCTGAGTGAGTACTTCAAGCTCTGCCGTGTAAACGCTTATATCCTCCGGGCAGCGCGAAAGAAGCTCCCTGGCCTTGCCGTCGGCGTGCTTTTTCTCCATTAAAAAAGACAGCGGAACGCAGCCTGCGTCCAGCGCACGCTCGATGACCATAGGGCTTTCTGCAATGAACATCGCATTTTCAGGTTCGCGCCTGCAAAGCAGCTGGTTTTCCGTAAGACGTGCGTAAACATCCAGCTCCGGCGCGTCAAAATCCCGTATCTCAATAAAATTTGCCATAAAAATGACTCCCCTTATGCTTAAGAAAAAATCGGAGCAAGCCTTGCATCGCTTGCTCCGAGATGGTGCCGGTGGCCGGACTCGAACCGGCACGACGCAAGCATCAGTCGCAGAAGCGCCCTAAGTTTACATAATCTGA
>OQWE01000783.1_pt1 | contig 10799 bp, 7 predicted proteins | sample 1691591 | NCBI WGS metagenome assembly OQWE01 (sample SAMN03418265, study PRJEB22391) | human gut metagenome | biome: human-gut; feature: organic feature; material: feces | host: Homo sapiens | place: Tanzania | collected 2013-01
AGGGCACACCTTTGAAATAGATAAGGAAAGCGATGACGAAATCGGCTTCAAGGCAACCGCATATTACACCAACAGCAACGAGGCATACAAGGGTGATTATTTCTACACCGCCCCGGACAATCCCGAAGATTATACCACACAGGAATTTCTGTTTGTACTCTGGAAGGAAGATGCAGGCTGGAGATTTAATACCTTCCATCTGTTCTTCTGATTTTGATATAGCCCCCTTTATGAGAAAATGACTTGAGCAAAATGCTCAAGTCATTTTTGTTTTGGGGAAACGGCGATTGGGCACAGGGGAATCACCTCTCGTGTGCAAGAAAAAGCAGCGGCGCAAGCGCCGATTGGGCGCAGTCGCGCCAAAAATTCTTCTTAGACAATATCAGTCATTCGCCAGTTTGGAACTCTCTCGGCGAAACAGAGGATTTCTTCCTTACTTTTTATGCTAAAAAGTAACAAAAACTTGGAACCCGTTTCGCAATGGGTTCCAAACCTCCGCAGACGAGGAAAGGGACACAAGGTTTCCCTTTCCAAACCCTTCCCCACAGTGCCGGAAACGGCAGGAAGAAAGGCGGCGCAGGTGCGACCGAAAAGTGGCGGTGTAGCGAATCTCCAGAAACTGTAGAAAAAGCGCCGCCACACAGCAGCAAAAGCTTAAAAAAACATATTTACTCAAGCCGCCGAAATTTCTGACCTTACCTCGCGCCGCGTATGGAATCCACCATGCCGCCAACCCCAATAAAATACTTCCGATACTATAATATACACTCATCTGCATTTTCTCCTTTCCGCAAAATATGCCGTCTTTTCCATTACTGCCATCTGCTCCAACCATTTCTTTTTTGTGCTTTCACGCCCTTTCTTTGTTTCGTTTCTCTGATTGAACAAAGAATTATCGCCTGCATCTATAAAGCTCCTTTATTCCGGCTATAAACGACATAAGAATGATGATTATGTAAACAATTCTCATTCCAATGGAACGTTCCGCCCAGTTGTCAACCGCAATGAGAGACCACAGTATGAATACCATTCCAAGTTATACATATCCTACTGAGGTGAAGGAGAATACGGAGAATGTAATTGTAGGAACGTTCCGCAGCAATATTTTGGGTACTTTCACTGGTAAGGGAACCGTGACTATCTATGGTGGTGGTGACCGTTGTGCAATTCATAGCGATTTCTCTAAATTTGAGGGAATCCTGAAATTGCAGGGTGCCAATTCTATGTGGCGCGAAACCGTCACTGATATGCCTCTTACTGATGTCGTGATTGACGGTAAGTTATCTCTTTATCGCATCAACAAACGATATGCTGCGCAGAGCAATAAGGGTGGTACCTTGGGTTCTTTGGCATCTACATATTCAGATGCTCAGTTGGGAGCTGGTATATGGACAATTGGAGCCAATAATCATGATGCTGTATTCAATGGCAAGTTGGTTAGTGGAAGTACTGTGACCAAGGTTGGTTCTGGTACATGGACACTGAACAGTGGCAAGAATACTTCGAGCATTGCCGTGAATGCAGGAAGAGTGATTCTCTTCTCGGGAACTTCTGGCAGTGTAAGCGTAGCTAAGGATGCTGTCTTGGCATTCGGTGATGGTACTACCAGATGTAGTGCTCCTAAAGTAGGAACCGATTTGGTGGTAAATGGAGGTAAAGTGGCATTCAATGTGGATGTTTATCGCAACGACCAGTTCACATCAGTAAAGAATGTGGTTCTCGACAACGCTGTCATCTCGGTAAATACTATTAATGGCAAGACATTGACTGTAGGAGACGAAATCACGCTTTTCAAGAATTTTGAGTCTATCACAGGTACATTTACCGTACAGAGCAACGACTATGAATTTGATACCAGTGAATTCCTGACATCGGGTAAGATTCGTGTAAAAGCAATCTCTACAGGCATTGACGGCATTCGTATGGATGGTAATTCAATAGAGACCCAGTATGATTTGCAAGGACGTGCTTATGATAAAGATACACAATTGCGTGGAGTAACTATTGTAAAACAGCAGAATGGCAATCAAAAAAAGGTGAGAAAACTCATCAATAAGTAAATACTGCCATCAGACGATTTGATTTTTAACCCAAAAGTATGGTAATGTCGGTAAAAATACGTAATTTTGCAATGTAACAATTATTAAATCAAAAATAAGCAAACATGAAATATTTCGTAACTACTGTATTAACCTTACTTTTGGGTTTTTATGTTTCCTGGGCTCAGCCTTTCAGCCAGTTGGTGAGTAGAAACTTATCAGCAAAGGATGGGTTGTCAAGCAATCAGGTATATGATATTTTGCAAGATAAACGTGGCTATTTGTGGTTGGCCACGACTAATGGTATCTCTCGTTATGATGGATACTCTTTTCTGAATTTCAACGTACTCAATGCCCCTCTTCCTAAACAGGTGCAGGCCTCTATGGGTCGTATCAACTATGACTCTAAGAATGATCTGTTGTGGGCAATAACATCCAATTTTCATGTCGCTTGTTATAGCATGCAGGGAACTCGTTTTCTGGATTATACGGGAAAGGGAGATTATCTACGTCAATATATGTATTGCCTATTTGATGATGGCATTACCTGGCTCTATGACAGGAAAGAAGGTATCAGGCGCATAGAGTATGCCAAGGGACAATTTGTATGTACAGACTTTAATAAGTGGAATGGACATGCCTTTGCTGAAGGTGTTACAAGTCTCTATCTTGACGCACGTCATCATGCTTGGGTAATCTGCAAGAGTGGACTATACTATCTGCCTGGAAATCAGGCTCAACTCAAGGTGAAAGGTGAATTTGTGTCGGGACAGCTTATAGATGACAAGATGGCTTTCTTTACTAATCATGGAGTATTCTATCTTTTCGATGCTCATGGAAAACTATTACAAAAGAAGGATATGAGCACCTTTTTTCCTGTCAACTTTGACACAAATGTGAAGAAAAGCAAGGTTTCCATCAGCTGGAACCACAAGTGGGTTCTCTTTACCGACAAGGCTACCTTTTCGCTCGATATCCAGACCTTAGAGGTAACAAAACCTGCTGATTGGCAGATGCAGGATGCTTTGCTGCTGGAAGAGAGTCATGGATGCAGCTTTGTATCATCTAAAAAAGGCGATCTGATTATCTTCTCGCCGCAAGGCATCTATCGTCGCATCAACCTCTTGGGAGGAGTAAAAGATCAGGGCAACCGAAATCGCAAATACGGAATCTGCGCAATGAGTGCTTCACGTTATCTCATCGTTTCGTATGGCAATGGTGCCTTTTTGTATGATATTGACATGGGCGTACTTGATCATGTCAAGGTGAATGATGAAAGACATCTTATCCATTCTGATTTCCTGACCAGTGCTTTGGTTGATAGAAATGGTAATATCTGGATCAGTGAGGACGAAGGTGGAGTGGTGTGCTTATCAAAATCCTTCAATTCCTTTATGAGTTATCTTTATCCGTCATCCTCCTTACAGGTGGGTGGTAACGACAATGCTGTGATACGAATACTCTATGATGCTAAGGGAACTCCTCATCTTGTGTGCAAGAACAAGCGGAAATATCCTTTGTTTGTTCCTCATATGAAAGTTGGAGTTCCTACAGATATTCCATATGGCATCTATACCTCTTTTAGAGATAGTAAAGGACATTTTTGGGAGGGAACTCGTGGTGGTGGACTCTATGTGGATGGTAAACTTTGTATGGAAAAAGGAAAAAGCAATACCCAGACCATCAATGATATTTATAGCATCGCCGAGGACAAAATGGGGAGAATATGGCTGGCTACCATTCGTTCGGCTACGGATGGTGGTGTGGTTCTTACCCATTATCAGGGCACAGCTCCACTGGATGTTCAACGTTTTCTCTTTTCAGATCCAAGTCAGAACAGTATTCATTATTTTAGCATGGATAGCAAGGGGTTGTTGTGGCTTGCCACATCGGGTGGCTTGTGTCTCGTAGATACAAAGGAAAAGAAAATCTCCTTGAAATCTTTCCGACATTTCAATATGGCAAACGGCAAGTTTCCTTGCAATGATCTGATAGCCGTGAGGTGTACTTCTCGTGGAGACATCTGGGTGGGAGGTATAGGCTCAGGCTTGATCAGATGCAAGTATGATGCAAGGAACGAGGAACTGACCTATGTGCAATATACCACTGAAAATGGATTGGGTAGCGACAATGTGTATAGTATTCTGGAGGATCCTTCTGGAAATATCTGGGCGGGTACGGAAAACGGATTGGCACGAGTGGATATCCGCACGGGGCGTATAGATAATAATATATTGAATGATGACGTGCAGAGCAATTCCTATCAGGAAAACTCTGCGTTCAAACTCTCCGACGGTCGTTTGCTTTTCGGTACAAATAATGGTATGGTTGTGATTGATCCTTATGCGGCTTCCATCGCACGTGTCGCTACGACTCTTACGCCTATCATCACTGATGTGATTATCAATGGGCAGACTATTTACAGGATGGATGAAATTGAGGGTATGCCAAGTTCCTGGAAATGTCTGAATCTCAAGAATGACCAGAATTCCATCACCCTCTCTTTTTCTAATTTCGATTATGCCGAACCTGAAGCTTCGGTTTACCAGTATTATCTGGAAGGAGTGGATAAAGAATGGAATTCGGTGACCAATAAGAACGCTGTGAGCTATAATGCCCTGCAGCCGGGTGACTATGTGTTCCATCTCCGTTCGATGGGTAGGGGCAACAAGTGGTCGAAGGAGCGCATACTGAAGATTCATATTTGCGAACCATGGTACAATATGTGGTATTCGTGGATGGCTTATCTATTTGTAATGGCAATAGTGGGCTATTATGTATTGCGCAACCGCAAGGAGAAGTTCCAACTCAATCAGAGAATGAAGATGGAAAAGCAGGTCAACGATTTCCGCATCAACTTCTTCACACATGTCACCCATGAGTTTCGCACGCCGCTTGCCATCATCCAGAGTGCTGTGAGCAAGATAATGGATGAGAAAACGGGAGCTGTATCCCGTGCTTCGGTGCAGACGGCGGTGAGGGGTACCAAACGATTGTCAAGACTTGTCACACAACTGATGGAGTTCCGGAAGATCAGTTCCGACGGTTTGCGCCTTCAGGTGCTGGCTGGCGTGGATATCATAGGTTTCATACGAAACATCTATCAGGATTTCTGGTATGCGGCGAAGCAGAAGGATATTGTAATGAATTATCAGATATTTGAGAAGAAATATGAGATGACGTGCGACCGCCACATCGTCGAGACCGTAGTGTATAACCTCCTTTCCAATGCCGTGAAATATACTCCGGCAAGGGGCGAGGTGAATATCAAAATAGAGACTGACGAGGCTCATGATGTACTCCGTATCATTGTGTCGGATAGTGGTGCTGGCATCTCGGAAGAGCAGCAGAAGAGTCTGTTCCAGCCATTCATGCATGGTTATGTATCTCAAGGCGGTATGGGCATCGGACTCTATGTGGCGAAAATGATGGCAGAAACGCATCATGGTTCGCTCGATTATCGAAAGTCTGAGAAACTGGGCGGAGCGGAGTTCATTTTCTGCATCCCTTTGAGCGATGACTGCTATACTTCAGAGGAATATCTCGATACGATGGCACTTGCCGACAACAGTATGAACGAACAAGAGAAACAGCAGGTGGAGGATGTAAAGGAGATGTTGCCAGAAGCATTGAATAATGTGACGGTAGCTGTAATTGAGGACGACCCTGATATGCTCGACCAGATACGTTCAGAACTTGCCGTATTCTTCAAAGTGGTAACCTATAGCAATGGTAAACAGGGTTTGGAAGGTGTACTGGCAAACAAGCCGGCATTGCTCGTTTGCGACGTGATGTTGCCAGATATGAACGGCTATGATATAGTGAAGCAGATCAAGGACCAACCTGGGGGTTATGCCCTGCCTGTTATCATGCTGACTGCACTCAATGACGAGAAACATCAGATTAAGGGCTATAAGGCTGGAGCTGATGATTATATGGTGAAGCCAACTAATTTCAATCTCCTGGTGGCAAGAATCATTCAATTGATTACCTGGTCGCAGAATCTGCCGAAGGCAACAGATCTTGACCTCAGTGTAGAGAATCATTATGCATCATCTATAACTTCTGCCTCTACATTAGGTTCTTTATCTTCTGCAGCTACTTCTAAGATAGGAAAATCTGTAAAGCAAGAAGTTGTGACCAATTCGCTTGTTCCTCCTACAGCCAAGATAGTAGAGGGTATTGTGGATAAGAATTTCTTGAAGAACTTTGAGTCGTACGTCGCACAGAATATGTCAGATCCAAACTTTACCATCGATAGTTTGACAGAAAAGATGCACATGGGACGCACCAAACTCTATGGCAAGGTGAAAGAATTGACTGGTGAGACACCGAATAAGTATATCATGCGCCAGCGAATGAAAAAGGCTTCTGAACTTTTGCTAATGGGCGATTACAACGTAACGGATGTTTGCTACAAGGTAGGCCTTGAAGATATTTCTTATTTCAATAAGTGTTTCAAGAGCTATTATGGTGTTTCACCAAGCAAATATGGTAAATGATGTATATCTGTATGAGGATGGATAGATAAAAAAATTGTTTCTGAACGGAATGAACAAGATTGGAACAAAAAACACTCTTGTTCATTTCGATTTTTTGTTAATTTTGTTGGCGAAACAATATAACCAATAACAACAATGAAGAAAATTATCATGATGTTCTTGATGATGGTTGGGCTGGTAGCTCATGCCTCATCTGTAGATTACAATGTGAGAGACTATGGAGCGAAAGGCGATGGCTTAATGCTCGATCACCATGCCATCAATGCTGCCATAGACAGTTGTGTGGCGCATGGCGGTGGCAGGGTGGTGGTGCCTGCGGGAACTTATCTCTGCGGCAGCATCCGCATGAAGAGTCATGTGGAGTTGCATCTCGCTGCTGGTGCCAAGATTCTGGCGGCTCCTGCTTCGATGAAGGCATACGATGAAGCTGAATCGTGGGAAGGGCCAGCCTATCAGGATGGCGGCCATACATATTTCAAGAATAGTCTTATCTATGCCATCGGCCAGGAACATATTTCCATCACCGGTCGTGGAATGATTGATGGTCAGGGGTTGACCAAAAAGGATACCGAGAAAGGTGGCGTGGTGAACGGCGGCAATATCGGTACGGGTGATAAGGCGATAGCCTTCAAGCTCTGCCGTAATATCCTTATTCGTGATGTCACTATCTATCGTGGCGGCCATTTTGGTATCATCCTGACGGGATGTGAACTCGGCACCGTGGATAATGTAACCATCGACACCAATCGTGATGGTTTCGACATCGACTGCTGTAAGTATCTCTCCGTATCCAACTGCAAGATCAATACGCCTCGCGATGATGCCTTGGTACTGAAGAGTTCATACGCCTTGAAGAAGCCGGTAATTACCGAGCATATCGCCATTACCAACTGCGTGATTACGGGTTACAAACTGGGTTCTCTGCTTGATGGCAGTTATATTCCGGAGCCTGTGAGCTGGGTATGTGGCCGATTCAAGCTGGGCACGGAATCGAATGGTGGATACAAGAACATTTCTCTAAGCAACTGTACCTTCATGTATAGCAGCGGTCTGGCCTTCGAGGAGGTGGATCAGGGTATCATGGAGAACATCACCGTGAGCAACATCACGATGAACCATGTGCATCATTATCCTATCTATATCACCACGGGTTGCCGCAATCGTGGTCCTAAGGAACGCACCACGGTATCTACCGGTCGCGACATCATGATTTCCAACATGGTGGCAAACGATGTGGATTCTCTGGCTGGCATCATCGTTACGGGTATGCCTGATGAGCCGCTCCGCAACATCACCCTGAGTAATATCCAGTTGCAGTTCCGTGGTGGTGGCAGAGCAGAGCTTGCTAAGCGTGAATACAGAGAGCAGGGCAAAAATTACCCAGAGCCAAAGTTTGCCAAAGAAACACCTGCCTATGGACTTTTTGCCCGCCACGTGGATGGCTTGGAGGTGAACAACGTAACCTTCCGCACCATGAAGCCTGAGTATCGCCCAGCAGCGATGCTGGTAGATGTAAAGAATGAAAACATCACGAATCTGAAGGCAGATTTGCAGAAAGGCGCTAAGCTGATAGTGAAAAAATAAATAAAACAAATGGGGTTGTATCATAAGTTCATGACACAATCCCATTTGTTTATTTCCATAATTTCTTTTTCTCTATGAGTTGGAACATCTACTAAATAAGGATTACTCAGCAGGTTGCTTCTTAGCAGCTACAGGCATTATGCTTATGGCTGCAAATAAAAACTGATGTATTTCTTCATCATGTTTTTGATTAGTTATAATGTTAATTGATTTATTTTTGCAAAATTACGCAATCTAAAATCAAAAGGTATGGTCAAATTATTCAAAACCACGCCTTTTTGTGTCATTTTCAATGAACGAACAATATTATTTTCATTTTAGGATAGAAATTCGGCTTAAATGAGCATAAAATCAGCAGTTTTTTTGTATATTTGCACAAGATAGTAATGGATATTTCTATCACTCCATAGAGCAATCAGATTTTGACAATTTTCAACTTATCATCATAATGAAAGCATTTACATATATTAAACAAGGTGTATTTGGTTTCACCGAAAAGGAGAAACCTATCCTGATAGATGAACACGATGCCATCGTGAGAGTAACCATGAGCAGTATCTGTACCAGCGATCTGCATATCAAGCATGGTTCTGTTCCTCGTGCCGTTCCCGGAATTGCTGTGGGACATGAAATGGTAGGTATTGTGGAAGAAGTAGGGGAGAAGGTTACCCATGTGAAACCAGGCGATAGAGTATCCGTGAATGTGGAAACATACTGCGGGGAATGCTTCTACTGCCAACATGGATATGTGAACAACTGTACTTCTCCTCATGGCGGTTGGGCTTTGGGCTGTCGTATTGATGGCGGGCAGACCGAATATGTAAGGGTTCCTTATGCCACTACGGGCTTAAATAGGATTCCTGACAATGTAAGTGATGAGCAGGCACTCTTTGTTGGAGATATTCTTGCCACGGGTTTCTGGGCTACGAGGATTTCTGAAATCAAGGAAGAAGATACGGTGCTGATTATCGGAGCAGGACCTACGGGAGTGTGTTGTTTACTTTGCACGCTGTTGAAGAATCCGCAGAAAATCATCGTTTGCGAGAAGTCTGAAGCCAGAAGAGCTTTTATTCAGGAGCATTATCCGCAGGTCTTGGTGGTAGAACCTGAGGATTGCGAGGCTTTCGTCAAGGAACAGAGTTTGCATGGTGGTGCGGATGTGGTGATGGAGGTAGCAGGCGGTCCTGATACTTTCCAGTTGGCATGGCAATGTGCCCGTCCTAATGCAATAGTCACCATAGTGGCGATGTACGACAAACCTCAGCTCTTACCTCTCCCAGATATGTATGGCAAGAATCTTATTTTCAAGACTGGCGGTGTAGATGGTTGTGACTGCGAGGAAATCCTGCATCTGATATCTCAGGGCAGGATAGACACCACTCCTCTCATCACCCACCATTTCCCTCTTTCAAAAATCGAAGAAGCCTACGATATCTTTGAAAACAGAAAGGATGGAGTCATTAAAATAGCGATATATCCGGATAAGGAATAAAGCATGTTGTAGATCGATAGCCCTTTCACGGGCTATCACTATGACGGCAATACATTGTTGCCTACTGGCTATAATCAATGGCGTAAAGACATAGAAAACCTGATTGATACTGCAAAGTTGAAAACAGCTATCAGTGTCAATATGGGAACATTGTCGCTATATTGGAATATAGGGAAACAAATTATAGAGAAGCTGGAACAAATAGGAAGGGGAAAACAGGTAATAGCCCAATTATCAAAAGATCTTTGCTCTCGTTTCCCCGATGACAGAGGGTATTCGGAACGCAACCTAAGGAACATGAAAAGATTTGCTGAAGCGTATCCGACTTTTCCAATTTGGCAAGTGCCACTTGCCAAATTAAAGGAACTGCCAATTCTGCAAGAGTCGCTTGCAGAATTAGAGAATGAAGGCAAGGAGGTTGTGCAAATACCGCTTGCCCAAGTCGGTAAACACGAAAATAGAAGATAAACACCTATAATTAGTGTTTACCTCCTACTCGATGATAAGGAGAGAGTTATATATATTATATACCTCGATTCTCAATCTTTATTAATTTATAAGATACACCTTTTATTCTATAATAGAGCACAAAAGTACCAGAAGATATTATTCTCATCCCGTCTTTTTCGTGTGTAATTTGACATATATTAATTTTGATTATTACCCTATTCTTTTTATAAATAAGATATGGATTCATCTTATATATAGGTGAACTTTCTCCCAATCTCAAAAAAGGAACTTTAAAAGAAATATTTTTGCTTATCTTGTCTTGTTCTTTATTTAAATTCGCTTTTTCATCTAAAATAAGATAAAGAGTATCAGTCTTTTCCAAAACTTCATCCTTTAGTAATTTTTCGTATAATACAGATATGGCATTGCCATATATTGATTTATTACTTTTACATTGTGCTTCTACATTAATATAGAAGCACAATGTTAATATAAATAGTATTTTCATCGTATAAAAATTACTTTGCAATATTTATAGGGAATACAGCATTTACTCCGTTTCCGTCTCTAGAAAAAGAACCAGAATATTCATGGTTGTTTTTATCATCTTTTATAGATTCTAACATTACTTTTAGTCTCTTTTCTTTTCCTATATATACAATATTTTTTGATGTAAATCTGGATCTGCAGTTGCACCCTTCATCGTCGGCACTCCCGGCGGTGTGCCGAGCT
>OQWE01000791.1_pt1 | contig 10722 bp, 12 predicted proteins | sample 1691591 | NCBI WGS metagenome assembly OQWE01 (sample SAMN03418265, study PRJEB22391) | human gut metagenome | biome: human-gut; feature: organic feature; material: feces | host: Homo sapiens | place: Tanzania | collected 2013-01
CAATTTCGGCAGGGCGAAATATCGCCTGAGTATTGACCTCGATAACGCCGGATTCTGTCTTAACGCCGCATACGGCGTCGTTTTCGCAGATTATATGCTCTGCGTTCTCGCGTATACGCTGAACGCCGCTGCGCTCAATATTACGGGTCAGAGTCCCTGCAACGTCATTTGCGTTGTCCGACACCGGAAAGACCCTGTTTCCGCGCTCGGTTTTGAGCGGCAGACCGAGTGATTCAAAAAATCTCATCGTGTCTCGAGGCGAGAACTTGCTGAGTGCACTGTATAAAAACCTCCCGTCGCCGGGTATGTTGTCAAGAAAGTCCTTTATGTCGCAGTTATTCGTAACATTACAGCGTCCCTTGCCGGTTATGCGCACCTTGCGGCCGAGCATCTTGTTCGGCTCAAGCAGTATAACATCAAGACCTCGCTGCGCTGCAACAAGGCTGCACATCATACCGGCTGCACCGCCGCCGATGATAACTGCGTCAGCACTGAGCTTTGTCATGTTATACCGCCATGCTCGGTCTGTTCATAGACTTTATTTTCAGACCAGATTGTCTCGAGCCTCTCAAAGGTCTTTGAGAGGTTTTCCTTGTTCTTTATACCGACGGCTATGATTATCGCGTTAATAAGGCTCATGGGAGCTACCAGCGAGTCAAGGAACGATACCATGTCGCTCTTTGCGTGCAGACATACATCGGCTATGCCGTTAAGCGGCGAAGCGGGCCCGTCGGTTATAGCTGCCGTAATTGCGCCCATTTTTTTTGCAAACTCCATCGCGTCGAGCGTATGGCTCGAGTAGCGTGGGAAGCTTATGGCGATAAACAAATCACCCTCTCCAATTCTGATTATCTGTTCAAAGACCTCGCTTGCGGCCGTGTCGTGAATAACGTTCACATTGCTGCGAAGAAGATTTAAATACAGCCCAAGGAAGGTCGCCAGTGAAGTAGATGTACGCATGCCTACAATGTATATATTCTTTGCTTCTATGATTGAATCGACAAACTTATTGAATCTATCCTGTTCGAGTACCTCAAGAGTATCCTGAAGATTCTGAATGTCGCTGCCGATTATAGAACGCACAATATCATTATCGTCGATCATGCTCTTTGCCACTTCAATACGCTGCACGGATGTAAGCCTGTTTCGTATCATTTCCTGCAGAGCCTTGCGCATGCTCGGATATCCGTCATAGCCAAGCTCCGCAGCAAAACGAACAACGGTGGACTCGCTTACGCCGACTATCTTTCCGAGTCTGCCGGCCGTCATGAACGCCGCCTTATCATAGTTATTCAAAATGTACTTTGCAATGATCCGCTGCCCCTTTGAAAACTGATTACTGCCCTTTGAAAGTACTTTAAGAAGATCGTTTTCCATAATAATCATCTCCATGTTAGAACATACGCCTTATTCTACTTTCAATCCGTTGAAATTGCAATAGCATTTTGCAATTTATCCCCCTAAAACTTGCAAATAATCGTGTGTTTGGGGTAGATAACTAAAAGTTTTCAAGTTTAAGAGTTTCATCACATCAGTAAATCTTGCAATTCATCTTCCGTGAGATACCTCCAATGGCCGGGCTTGAGCCCGCCGAGTGAGAGGCTTCCCTCGGATACGCGCTTGAGCTTTGTGAGCTTGAGGCCGGCGCAGTCGCACATTTTTCTGATTTGGCGATTTCTGCCCTCGTGGATGCGGATAGACAGCTGCGTATAGTCCTCGCCTGATCTTATGACTTTGACCTCAGCCGGACTTATTCTGTGCCCGTCTATGACGAGCGGGCTTCTGAGCACCTTGAGCGCCGTTTCACTGCACGCACCCTTGACCCAAGCATGATAGGTCTTATCCGTCTGCGATGAGGGATGCATAAGCCGGTTTGCAAATTCTCCGTCGTCGGTCATGATAAGAAGCCCCTCGGAATACATATCGAGCCTTCCCACGGGATACAGTCGAACGCCTGCGTCCCTGACAAGCTCGCTGACACAGCGCCGGTTTTTTTCGTCCTTTAATGTTGTTACATAGCCACGGGGCTTATACAGCATTATGTACGTCCGCTCGGCAGGCTCGGCTAAAAGTCTGCCGTCAACACAGATAATGTCGGTCTCGGGGTCTGCGCTGTCGCCGAGCGAGGCCGGGATGCCGTTTACGGTCACCTTTCCCATTTTTATAAGCTCCTCGCTCCTGCGGCGTGATGCCATTCCTGCGGCGGATATAAGCTTTTGAAGTCGCTGCTTCATTTTGCTTCTCCTTCGACATAGTACGGTCTGATCGTCGTATCAAATATTCTTAATATCCGCTCATAGGGCGTCAGCCTCTGAGCGGGATCAACCTTTATATTTTTAGTATAAACCAAATTCCCCTGTGCCGCAAGAGAGCCGTTTATAAATACGCTGAGCACTCCAACCTTCTCCCCCTCTATTCCGCCGGCGAATAATATGCGCGGCACTTCAAGCTTAACGTCGAGCTCATCATCCGAGCGTACAAGGAGCTTTATCTCGTTTTCGGGTACGGCCTCAGCGATGCTAACGGCGGCCGAGGCAACATCGAGCGAGATCCTGAAGCTATCGGCATCGTATAACACAATACGATAATCCGAAAACACCTTATCCAGCAGATATTTGTGATCGTTCCAATCGTCGGGGGCGTTGAGTGTTACGCACACAAGTCTCATGCCTCCGCGCTCGGCGCAGCTGACAAGCGTTCTGCCGGCAGCTATGGTATAGCCTGTTTTTACACCGATGCAGCCCTCATATTCGCGCAGCAGGCGGTTATGATTATAATAAGTCACGCCCTTTATGACAGCGCAGTTTGTCGATACGATGCTTTTAAAGGTATCGTTTTTCATGCAATAAGCCGTGAGTCTTGCCATATCGCGGGCACTTGAATAATGCCCCTCGTCATCTAGGCCGTGCGGATTGCGAAACGATGTGTTTTCAAGGCCGAGTTCACGGGCCTTTTCGTTCATTTTCTCGGCAAAGCTGCTCTCATTGCCGCAGAGAGTGCATGCCAAAGCCGCCGCGGCATCGTTTCCTGAGTTGAGCATCATACCGTATAAAAGCTCCCGCACGGTGTAGCTTTGGCCGGGATTTGCGTACATGCTCGAGCCCTCTACGGCGCTCCACTCGGGCTTGATGACGATCTGCTCGTCAAGGTCGGCGTTTTCAATAACGACAATGGCGGTCATGATCTTTGTTATGCTGGCAATGAGCATCCGCTCGTCCGCGTTTTTTTCAAACAGCACATCGCCGGTATCCGCGCACAGGACTATCGCGCTGTGCGCCGACAGCTCGTGCTCCTCGTCGGCGAGAGCCGAAAACGGCAGCAGAGAAAGCGCGATACCGGCAGTCAAAAAGACAGAAATGATTTTATTCATAAAAATAAGCACCACCTTTTCGGGCAGTGCTTATTATTGACGAAATCGGCTTGTTTTAATCGGTCTTCTTATTAGTATTTGCGATGCTTTCTATTTTATCCATGACGTCAGGCACCATGTCAATGATCCTGTCAACGCCGTTTTTCGCCGGAGGTGCGACATTTATCATGCGCACGCCGTCATCCTTGACGACGAGAAAGCCGATCGGCTCTATCTTAACGGCAGGTGAGGGTGGGAACGATCCTGGCATTGGGATTTGAATAAAATCATTTCTGTCTTTTCCTGCTTGCTGCCGCCGAGTGAATCGCCTCCGGCGCCTCCGAAGCCGAAGCTCAGCTTCGATACGGGAATAATAGTCTGGCCGTCGGGAGTAACTATGGGCTCGCCGACGATGTTGTTTACCTCAACAAGATTCTTGATGCTGCTCATTGTTGACTGCATCATTTCGCTCAGTTTGTTGTTCTCCATTGCATACCACCCTTTCACGGATACGCCGTATCCTGTTTTTTATCAGAATTTTCAGAAATCCAAAGCCTGCAGCAAATCCCAATGCCAGGATCGTTCCCACCCTCACGGATGCGGAAAGCTCAAATTCAGCATTGCTTTTGCCGCCATTCATATCAAGTCCGATGTATATCTCTTTCTCTTTAACGCGAAACTCGCTCTCAAAAAACGGTATCGCGGAGCCGACAAATCCGTTTACGGTATTATATCGCATTACGGCGTCATACGGGTCGGGCGCGGATATGACCGCCGTGAGCCTGATGAGGTCAAAATGCACTCCGTTTTTTAAGCGCCTGAGCGCTCGCAGAGCGAGCCCTGCAAGCTCAAGCCAGTCACCCGGCGTAAAGTCGGGCGAAAAGCTTTTTTTCGGCTTTTTCTCATTTTCCGTATCAGTCTCTGTCGGCTCCTCGGGCTTAGGCTTCTTTTCATTCGGAGGATACAGACTGAGCTTATAAAACCACACATGCGCAGATGCCGTGAAGCTGCCCTCCGTGTATGATGCGTACACTCCGAGAGGAATGAGCATGATGGCAGCCAGCAGTATTAAGATGATAATAAGCGCTGTCAAGCGCACCACCCCAACATCCTATTTGAGCTCCTCCATCCGGAGCTGATTATTACCGACCGTGCTGAGCTTTTCAATAGCATCTTCAAGCTTTTTGACGCCGTCGCCGGAGCTGATATCCGGAAGCTCCGGAAGCTCCTCAAGCCTGCTGACGCCCATCGTGCGAAGGAAAACGTCCGTCGTGCGAAGAAGTGATGGTCTGCCCGGAACGTCGAGCTTTCCGCAGCGCTCAATAAGGCCGCGGTCTATGAGTACACCGACGGTGTATGAGCTGTCGACTCCGCGCACCTGGTCGATATACGCCCTTGTGACGGGCTGAAAATACGCAACGACCGCAAGCGTTTCAAGCGCCGGCTGTGAGAGCATCGGCGGCTTGCGCTGCTCAAGCGTTTTGCTTATCACTGCGGCATACTCCGGCGACGAGCACATTTGCAGCTTGTTATCAAGTGTAAGTATGCGCATTCCGCGCATACCGAAGCTGTATTCATCAGCAAGCTCCTTTGCCGCCGCGAAAACCGTTTTCTCATCGACCTCAAGGATAAGTGATATGCGTGCGGCGGGAACGGGCTCGCCCGCTGCAAAAAGTATTGCCTCAACGGCTGACTTTATATTCTCTGTTTCCATTACAAAACCTACTCTGTTATTCTGTCAATGATCTCACCGACATCGCCGCCTGTGAACGAGAGCGTATAGTCGCTCTCTTCGCCTGTGAGCTCAACGCTGCCCATGCTGCACAGCTCCAAAATGGAGATAAACGTTGCAACGATCTCCGAACGGCTGCGGCACTCGGAGTAAAGCTCTGACAGCTTTGCCGGTCCCTTTTGCAGACGGTCGATAAGCTCGCGGCTTTTTGTCCGCACCTCATATACGATGCGCGAGGGCGCGAGACGGTGAGCAAGCTCGGGCTCCGACGGTTTTCCGCCGCGTGTTATAACGGTATACAGCGCACGGAACAGATCCGCCGGCTCGTGGCGATACTCGTACTCGCGCTTTATATCCGGCATCGGCTCCGGGAGCTTTGCGTAATATAAAAGCCCCTTTTCCGAGGCCTTTTTCAGCTCCGGAGTTATTCTCTGCACAGCCGAGTAAATGTCCTTGCACTTTAACTGCTCAAGAGAAGTCATGAGCTCTTCCAGCTCACTGACCTCCTCCTCGCCCGCAAGGAGCGTTCGGGTCTTGATATACAGCAGATGCGAGGCCATCTGCACGAACTCGCTCGTTATTTCAAGATCCATTTTCTCCATACGGTCAAGGTATTCAAGGTACTGATCGAGTATCTCGGATATTTTTATATCTCGTATCTCTATTTTATTTTTCGACAGCAGCATAAGGATAAGGCTGAGCGGACCGTCGAAATCCTGAAGCTCATTTCTGTCCTTAACTACGCCGTCAAGATGAAAAGTAGGATTGTCCATTATCAATAAAACAGTATGCACGAAAGGTCATAGCCCCATTCGGCAAACGGAAGCAGGAATTTGAACGCCGCCTCGGTCACCGTCTGGAGCGGCTGCCCCAAAATATTAGTAGCCACAAGGACGAGCAGAATCAGCATTCCGTAGCGCTCATAGCGCATGAGCTTAAAATACGCCTCATCGCTCATGAGTGAAAACAGCACCTTTGAGCCGTCCAGCGGCGGCACGGGAATGATATTGAATATGGCAAGAGCTATGCTCAAATATGATGTTATGTAAACCATATCAAGCACATCTCCCCAGAATTCGCCTCCCGAGAGCTTGCACGGCAGAAAAATGATACCGTAAATAAACAGCACGACGCAGCAGATCAGGAGATTTGATACCGGACCTGCGAGTGCGGTTATCGCCATGTCGCGTTTGGGGTGCTTGAAATTACGCATATCGACCGGCACGGGCTTTGCCCAGCCGAATTTGAACACGACCATCATTATGAGACCGACAATGTCGATATGCTTAATGGGATTGAGCGTGAGCCTTCCCATATTTTTCGCGGTGTTGTCGCCCAGCTTATAGGCGACATAGCCGTGGCTGATCTCGTGCAGCGTTATGCACACGAGCGCCGGTATGACGGACATGAGCATGTCGGTAACAACCGACCAGTCAAGATTTCGCATTACATCGCCGAATGAATTCATAAAGCACTACCTTAAATATACTTGAGTATCTGCGACATAAGAGCGTCGCGGCCGCTGCCCTTTTCCGCGGAAAATAGAATGAGCGGCGTTTCTTCATCAAGGCCGAGAGTAAGACGAATAAGCTCAAGATTCGCCTCGATCTCACTCTTTTTCAGCTTATCTGACTTATTGGCAGCAACCACAAGCGGACAGCCGGTGCTTTTGAACCACTGAGCCATCGTAATATCGTCGGCCGTCGGCTTATGACGCGAGTCTACGATCATTATTCCGAGGTCTATGAGCCCGTCGACGGCAAAAAACTGCTCCATGAGCTTGCCCCAGCGTTCGCGCTCTGACTTTGATACCTTCGCGTAGCCGTAGCCGGGAAGATCGACAAAGTAGACCTTTTGGTCTATAAGAAAATAGTTTACATGTATCGTCTTTCCCGGAGACTGTCCCACTCGCGCAAAGTTTTTGCGATTTAAAAGTCTGTTTATCACCGAGGATTTGCCGACATTGGACTTGCCTGCAAATACGATATTCGGAAGTGCATCGCGGATAAAGTCCGCCGGTGCTGCCGCACTTTTTATAAACTCGGCTTTGTTGACGTTAAGTTCGGCCATAGCACACCTACTGTCTAATTCCCGGACGGGATTTCTTGCCCGAAACGGGCATAATGACATCGGGCTTGCTATCAGCGTCCTTATGAGCAAGCGCAGTTTCAAGTACGTTATCGACCTTATCTGCCAGCACAAAGTTGAGTGCCTTTCGCACGGCAGGATCGATCTCCTCAAGATCCGGCTCGTTATCGGCAGGAATGATAACGGTGCTTACGCCGCTGCGCATGGCCGCCATCGTCTTTTCCTTGAGACCTCCGATGGGAAGAACTCTTCCGCGCAGGCTGATCTCTCCCGTCATCGCGATATCGCGGCGCACGGGCGTACCTGTCAGCGCGGAGACGATAGCCGTGCAGACGGTGACACCCGCCGAAGGCCCATCCTTGGGTATCGCACCCTCCGGGAAATGTATGTGTATATCCTTTGTCTTGTAAAAATCAGCGTTGATGCCGAGTTTATTTGCCCTGCTTCTTATACAGGTCATTGCCGCCTGACAGGATTCCTGCATAACCTTGCCGAGGTTGCCGGTAAGCTCGAGCTTTCCGCTGCCTTCGACAACGGCAACTTCGACATCGAGCACCTCGCCGCCGACGCTTGTCCACGCAAGGCCGCGCACGAGGCCGACCTCATCGTTCATTCTGCGCTGCTCGGGCTTGAATTTCGGTGAGCCGAGATACGGCTGCAATGCACCGGAGCGAATCGACAAGCTCTTGCGCTCGCCGTCGGCAATCGAAACGGCAGCCTTGCGGCACAGCGCCGCTATCTGACGTTCAAGATTTCTGACACCCGATTCGCGTGTGTAATATGTTATAATCTCGCGTATGGCATCGTCGCTGACCTTCAGCTGTGAAGCCTTAAGACCATGCTTTTTGCGCTGCTTGGGCAGCAAATGCCCCTTTGCGATGCTGAGCTTTTCCTCATCGGTATAGCTTGAAAGCTCAATGACTTCCATGCGGTCAAGGAGCGCTCTCGGTATGGTATCGAGCGAGTTTGCGGTCGTTATGAAGAATACATCCGAAAGATCAAACGGCACTTCAAGGTAATTGTCCCGGAACGTCGAGTTCTGCTCGGGGTCGAGCGCTTCCAGCAGCGCCGCAGAGGGATCGCCCCGATAGTCAGAGCCTAGCTTGTCAACCTCATCAAGCACCATTACAGGGTTCATGCTCTTTGACTGACGGATGCCGGATATGATCCTGCCGGGCATTGCCCCGACATAGGTTTTTCTGTGGCCGCGGATCTCCGCCTCATCGTGAACGCCGCCGAGGGATATGCGAACGCACTTGCGATTTGTTGCTCGTGCGATGCTCATTGCTATGCTGGTCTTACCGGTGCCCGGAGGTCCGACAAGACACAGAAGGCTTCCGCCGGCCTTGGGGGCAAGCTGCCTCACGGCAAGGTATTCTATAACGCGCTGCTTGACCTTTTCAAGGCCGTAGTGATCCTCATCGAGCACCCTGCGCGCTTTGTCAATATCCCGCGTTTCCTCGGTCTTTATGTTCCACGGCAGCTCAAGGCAAACGTCGAGATAGCCGCGGATGACCGTGGCCTCGGTCGAGCCGAAGGGCTGCTTTGCAAGGTGGGACACTTCTTTGAGAAGCTTATCCTCTATCTCCTGCGAGAGCTTCAGGTCGCGGATCCTCTGGCGGTATTCGCCTATATCGTCTGATGTATCATCCTCACCGAGCTCCTGCTGGATTATCTTCATCTGCTCACGAAGATAGTAATCGCGCTGACTGCGGTTTACCTGCTCGTTCGTCGCCTCACTGAGCTCCTGCTCTATGCTCATGACGTTAAGCTCATGGTTGAGCAGCTCAATTAGCATCTCCAGCCTGCGGCAGGGATGAAGCTCCTCAAGGAGCACCTGCTTCTGGCGGTAATCAAGTCGTACGTTCTGCGCCGTATAGTATGCAACAAAGGCGGGATCACGGCTGACAACAAGGTTTAGGAGCATTTCGGGCGGCATACTGCCGGATAGCTGGACATACTCATCAAACAGCCCTACCGTAGTGCGCATGAGCGCTTCCTTTCTGTCAGCAGCGACCTTCTCAGCCTTATCGGGAGCACTTTCAACATCGCCGAAGAAATATGGCTGCTCGGAGCTGATAGACGATATTCTGCCCCTGTAGATTCCCTCGGCCATCACCTTGCACAGCTTGCCTCCGGGCTGACGAACGAGCTGACGGATGCGGCAGACAACACCGTATTCGTAAAGGTCATTGAGCTCCGGCATATCGTTTGCTATATCCTTCTGCGTAACAAGGAATATCTCCTGATCGGAGTTCTGCGCAAAATTGAGGGCCGCGAGCGATATCGGGCGCTCAACGTCAAAGCTCAGGAGCATTCCGGGGAATATGTTAAGGCCCCGCAGCGGCAGTATGGCCATTGCGCGGTCGGGTATTTTCTTGTTCTGATTCATAAGCTTACCTCCTTCTGAGGGATATAAAATAGAAAAAACGCAGCAAGACAGGGCAATGCCCCGTCTTGCCGTGTTGTATCATTTGCGTATTACGTCGGGGCCGGTTCCGTTTTTCACGCAGTCGGCAGTGACAATTACTTTCTCGATATCGTGCTCGGAAGGCACGGTGTACATGATATCGGTCATTATACCTTCCATCACGCTTCGAAGACCGCGAGCGCCGATCTTCATCTCGATAGCCTTATCCGCTATCGCTTCAAGCGCGTCCTTATCGTAGACGAGCTTAACTCCGTCATAGCCCATGAGCGCCTCGTACTGCTTAGTCATGGCGTTTTTGGGCTCGGTAAGTATGCGAACGAGGTCTTCGCGCTTTAAAGATGTCAACGGGGCTATGACAGGCAGGCGGCCGATGAGCTCGGGAATTATGCCGAACTTTAAAAGATCGTGCTGCTGAGCCTGCTTGAGAAGCTCACCGACATCCCGCTCTGTAGAGCTTTTTATCTCCGCACCGAAGCCCATACTCTTTTTATCTGTACGCTTTTCGATGATCTTGTCAAGGCCGTCGAACGCACCGCCGCAGATGAAGAGGATATTCGAGGTGTCTATCTCGATGAATTCCTGCTGCGGGTGCTTCCTGCCGCCCTGAGGGGGGACGTTGGCGACGGTGCCCTCGATTATCTTTTATGGAGGAGCAGCCCTCGGGCCCCGTGCCGGGTCTGGATATCGCCTCGCTCCCGAAGCCGCATGAGATAAAGGCTCAGCTCGATGAATACGTCATCGGGCAGGAGGAAGCGAAGAAGGTTCTTTCCGTTGCTGTTTATAATCACTATAAGCGTTTGCAGCAGCCTGTTGACGAGAATGGTGTTGAGATAGAAAAGAGCAATATAATCATGGTAGGCTCTACAGGTACAGGTAAGACCCTTTTGGCCCGTACCATAGCAAAGCTTCTTGATGTGCCTTTCACCATTGTCGATGCTACTGTATTTACCGAAGCAGGCTATGTGGGCGAGGATGTAGAGAGCATCTTGAGCCGCTTGTTGCAGGTTTCTGACTATAATGTTGAGGCTGCCCAGCGCGGTATCGTCTTTATTGATGAAATTGATAAGATTGCACGTAAGAGCGATAACCCTTCTATCACCCGCGATGTAAGTGGTGAAGGAG
>OQWE01000792.1_pt1 | contig 10713 bp, 10 predicted proteins | sample 1691591 | NCBI WGS metagenome assembly OQWE01 (sample SAMN03418265, study PRJEB22391) | human gut metagenome | biome: human-gut; feature: organic feature; material: feces | host: Homo sapiens | place: Tanzania | collected 2013-01
CCTAAAGTGTCTGTCTCCATTTTCCCATTGACGGATATAGTCGCTATCTTTTTCGGGCGATACAACGTATGTATATTGTGATTCTTATCCATTAAGATGTCGTGATGGATTACTTGATAGTCTTTCTCCTTTTCTACCTTATCCAAGTCAAGACGCCACATCATTTCCCCAGTCAAGGAAACTTCCGCTAATCCGGTTCCTCCGGCAAAGCCAATGGATCCGCGGCGCATTGGCTTTTTATGTTCATCGTTACGTACTTGCTCCGGTGTCATCGTGTAATCGTCAATAACATCTTTTACAAATGGGCGAAGCATTGCCAAAAACGTCCCACGCGGAGTCAGGGATGCAGCGCGTACGCCAATATCTTCAATCTGCCAATACCAACGAGCCTCTCCTTCGTTGTCGATTAGCATCATATAGCCAGGTAAGCGGCCAAAACAAACTAATATCATTCCATCGCCCAATGCAGTCGTGTCATGAGGATGTTGTTCATTAAACCGGTGATTCTTCAACCAAGGTGATTGTTCACGGGTCCTAAAAGTTAATTCTTTGGATTGTTGTTTGTAAAGGTTGTCAATAACCACACGATAGCTGTACTCTGTGTTAGCTTTAAGGAGTAATAAGTCCAAATGATGAAGCGTGTCAGCCGGAGAAGTGCGGGTACGATAAGATTTTCCGCTTTCTTTTTCCGTATATTCAATATATACGGGAGCAGGTTTTGCCAAAGAGATATCCACCTTGTTATACATGGCTGTATTACGAGGAGAAGTCAGGGTTATTGATTTCAATGTGTTCTTTTCGGTCCAAATAAAAAAAGCTGACAGCAGGCAGCAGGCAGCAACAACGCGGTTGCCGCGGATAACGACAGCGCCGTCATGCAGGTCTTGATGATGGACTTCTGGATCTCCGGCAGCTCCTCAAACGGAACCTCAACACCAAGGTCGCCGCGGGCTACCATGATGCCGTCGCTCGCCTCAATGATGGAATCAATATTTTCCCAAAAATCCCGGAGCGCCTCGATTTTCATAAGATTTTCAAACAGCGGGATTTTATGTCCGTCCGCCCCGTTGCCGAAGGAGGCGAGCTTTTCAAAGAAAGAGGCCACCGTTTCTCCGATGTGCGCGCTGTCCTCCGCCAAAAAGCTGAGCAGCTTTTCCGACTCAAAAATCAGTCGGTTGATCCCCAGCATTGTCAAAAAAACCAAAACCAGCAAAAGCAACGTCATCAGCACAGCCGCGCACAGCTGCAGGAGGGAGCGCATATGCAACGGGATGTCAAGGAGCCGTGGCCGAAGGAAGAAGGGAAAAGGACACGGACCTTGTTCTTGCCGTTCGGCCGGACACTTATAAAACGGTCGAGGGCAGCATAGTAAGCTTCACTGACGACGGCAATGTTGCCCACACATGCTATATTCTCGACACTGAAATTTGAAGGCAGGAACATAAATGGCAAATGCCGCGATGGAAACGGGCGCCGACGCAAAGCGCCTGCTTGAGATAGTAAAGGTAATAAGAAAATATAAGATCACGCAGGGGATGAGCCCGGATGCGCTGTGCGAGATGCTCAAGGAGCTCGGCCCGACGTTTGTAAAGCTCGGCCAGCTGCTGTCGATGCACCCCGAGATCATCCCCATGGAGCACTGCAAAAAGCTCGAGGATCTGAGAACCGACGCCTCGCACCTCGTTACCGCGCAGATACGAGAGATAATAAGCGAGGAATACGGGCAGCCGTGGAACAGGGTGTTCAGGCAGATCATGCCGTACCCGCTGGGCGCAGCGTCGATCGCGCAGGTGCACGAGGCCGTGCTGCTCGACGGAACGCACGTCGCTGTGAAGATCCGGCGCCCTGAGATATATTCGGTCATGGAGCGCGACGTAAGGCTTCTTAAAAGTGCACTGAATGTTATTAAGCTCAAGAAGATCAATAACGTCATGAATCTCGGTGATACAATAGACGAGGTGTGGGCGGTAGCGCAGGAGGAGATGGACTTCGAGCGCGAGGCAGATAACATCCGCCGTGTGCGCGAGAATATCGAGGGCATAAAGTATGTCTACTGCCCGCGTGTGTACGACGAGCTTTCGACAAAGCATATTCTGGTCATGGAATACATCGGCGGCTTTGAACTTACAAATAAGGCCGCGATGGAGGAGCAGGGATATAACGTGCAGGAGGTCTGCACGAAGTTTATAAATAACTACATCAAGCAGTTTTCCGAGGACAGGTTTTTCCACGCAGACCCGCATCCGGGCAATGTCCGCGTGTGGGACGGGCGCATAGTATGGCTCGACCTCGGCATGATGGGAACGCTCACGAGCGCCGATGCCGAGCTCATAAAGGTCTGCATGAAGGCGATATTCAGCAACGACTATCTGAGCTTTGCAAATGCGGTTCTTAAGATCTGCGAGCATGACCCGGAGCTTGACCGCGAGGCATACTACGGCCGCATGCAGGCGTATCTGGATAAGTACCGTATCCTGTCCATGGCGCAGATGAGCAGCACGGTCGACATTTTCGCCGACCTATACCGCATCGCGCGCGACTTCGGCATCAAGGTACCGAAATCGCTGACGATGTTCTGGCGCAGCCTTTCGATCATGGAGGGCACGGTGTCCGACCTCTCGCCGAAGACAGACCTTGCCGCGATCATCGGCAAGCACCTTGCCGCGCAGTCGATGGTCAAGGGCGTGGCCGGAAGCATAACGCGGAAGATATCGCACCGCAGGCTCATCTCCGGCAGCGCGCTGCACTATAACGGCAACGCTCTTGAGCCGGATGAGTTTATTGACGAAGAGTATGACGAGCTCGACAATGAGCTCGAAGGAGAGAGCTGAGAATAGTGGATGGAAGGGGAGTACCCCGGTCAAATGACCGGGGTACTTTCTCTTTTTAGAGGCGCTTTAGCGCACCTGCGGATACGCATATTGCGGTAGCCCGGTGTCGCGCCTGCTGACGAAACCGGGAAACTGCCGCTTCCCGGCAGTGCGGTGAAAATTTGTACCGCACCGTGTAGGGAATGGGCTTTCCCATTCCGCTTTTTTTAGTAAATTTAGCACAATATATTGCAATTATGTCGGTTTTAATTTATCATGACATTAACAAAGCGCAACTGTCAGAGATTATAATCTTGTGACGGCTGCGCAAAAAATATCGGGAGGAAAATATGAAGAAAAGAATACTGAGTCTGCTGCTCGTGCTGCTCATGATAATGACCTTGGTGCCTGTGAGCGCTCTGGCTGCCGACGAGACATTTATCAGAGGCGACTTCACCTATGAGATCGAAAACGGCGTTGCCTGCGTCAAAAAGTATAACGGCTCATCATCATCCGTCACGGTACCGTCGAAGGTCGATTACGACGGCGTGACCTATAAGGTCAGGAAGATACACAGAGAGGCGTTCAAAAATTGCACGTCAATAAAAAAGCTGGTGCTTCCCGAAACAATGTCCAGCATTGGTGCACGTGCGTTTGCCAATTGCACGAGCCTTAATTCGCTGACGATAAACAGTGATCTGCAGAGCGTCTATACTGTTGATAACACGTTCTACAACATCGGTGCAAATTCCGATTATTTGGACGTTGTTTTCGGGCCGGAGGTCACTGCCATTCCCAGCAATCTGTTTGATTCGACATATTCAAAGACAGACGGATACTATCCCCATATTACGAGCGTGACGATTCCCGATTCGGTAACGTCGATCGGCTTGGCAGCCTTTGCAAACTGCCATGACCTTAAAAGCGTGCATATCGGCAGCGGGATGAAGAGTATAGGCACAAAGGCGTTCCTTGAAACGGGAGTACAGTCTGTGACCATTGACGGGGACTGCACTATCGGAAAGTATGCCTTCATGTACTGCTATTATTTAAAGGATCTGACCATAAACGGAAACTGCAAGCTTATCGAAGGTTGCTTTGCGCATTGCACGGGACTTGAGTCAATAACGATAAACGGAACCATAGCAGACACAATAAGCTCATCTCTCAGTGAAAATCCCGTTATATTAGTGCTGCCCCCGTTTAACAATGTCGGCAGCAATTCGGATTCGCTTAAGGTCACTTTCGGCTCGAACGTATCCAGAATACCCAAGCAGCTATTCGCCACTTCCTCATCCAAGAGCAGCGGCCACTATGCTCGCATCACGGAAGTTGATATCCCGACATCGGTAAACAGCATAGGGGAATATGCATTCTACAATTGCCATGACCTGCGCACTGTCAATTACGCAGGCTCTGCCGTTGACTGGACCATGGTCGACGTTGGAGATTATAATGATTCGCTCACAGCTGCAAGCTTCAAGTACGGCAGTGAGAGCATGTTTATAGACGTAAACGTTGGAGACTTCTGCTACGATGCCGTGAAGTGGGCTGTTAATAAGAACATAACAAAGGGAACATCGGCAGTGACCTTCTCGCCGAATGATCGCTGCACCCGTGCCCAGGTGGTCACCTTCCTGTGGCGCGCGGCAGGTGAGCCGAAGGCAAGCACGGCTGTCAACTTCTCTGATGTGAATCCAAGCGCATATTACCATGATGCGGTTCAGTGGGCGGTTGAGAATAATATTACAAAAGGCACCGGAAACAACAGATTTTCGCCTGATGCTACCTGTACACGAGGTCAGGTAGTGACCCTTATGTATCGCGCGGCACATTCACCGAGCGTGAGCGCCGGAAACGGTTTCGTTGACGTTGTGGTTGGGTCATATTGCTATGATGCCGTCAACTGGGCAGTCAGCAATGGCATAACCAAAGGCACAGGCGGCAATTGCTTCTCCCCTGATGCCCCCTGCACCCGCGCACAGGTCGTTACATTCCTCTACAGAGCACAGTAAGCAGCATAACAAGGCATTAAAAAGCGCAGAGGCATTTGCCCCTGCGCTTGGCCTGTATGCCCGAAAATTCGTGCTAAAACTAATGCTTTTGTGTAAAACGCATAAATATTTATAGACGGGTTTGGAAGTAATACATATTTAAGGAATGCGAAAAATATGTTATAATAAATTGGCTTGATGCCACAGGAAAGGGCGAAGCAGCGCCCCACAAAATACGCCGCACCGCATGGGAAACCATGCGGTGCATTTTTCACGTATTCAGATTGTCTACGCCGTTTCGCATCTCGAACAGGAAAGCGATGAAGCTTTTCATGAACGGGATAAACTCGCCTGAGTCTATCATCGCGCAGACCTCCTCCAGCGTTGCCCAGCGCGCATCCATGACCTCCTCGGGCTGAAGGTGCAGCTGACTGAGCGAGATATCCCTGGCAATTATGTAATAGTCGTCGAAGCCGTCTTCAAAGTTCACCGTAAGGCGGGGCCGGATATCTGAAAGGTCGATATCGAGCCCAAGCTCCTCGCGCAGCTCACGGCGCATGGCCTGCCGGCTTGTCTCGCCGCACAGCGCGCTGCCGCCGACCGTGACGTCCCATTTTTCGGGAAACGTCGGCTTCTGTGAGCAGCGCTGCTGGATCAGCAGCTTTCCCTCCGAGTTGAATATCGCAATGTGAACGACCATGTGATAGAGCCCCCCGGGGTGCTTTTCGCCCCGGATAACGCTTTTGCCGGTCGGTATTCTGTTGACGTCGTATGCATCCCATGATTCCATTTTTATCACCCGGAACACAGTAGCATTTTTTGCTCTCCGCGTCAAGAGGCAGCCGCAATACAGGCCGAACTCGGGCGGAAATTATGGCTTTACAGCGGCGGCGGTATTTGCTATAATACTTAAGCACAAATGCGCCCGTAGCTCAGCTGGATAGAGTGTCAGACTCCGACTCTGAAGGTCGTGGGTTCGAATCCCGTCGGGCGTACCAATCAAAAAACCAGTGTTTTCAAGGCTTTGCAGCTTTGAACACTGGTTTTTTGCTTTGCCGTTTTCGGCGTTTTTGCGTGTGAAAATTCAACTTTAATTCAACTCGCTCTAAAAAATTCAACACATCACGCCTTTTTCAAAAAGATCTCCGACAGTATATCGGCATTCTTTTTGTCCGCCTCTGCGATAACATGAGCATATATATCTGAGGTGGTCGAGACCTGCGCATGCCCCAGCCTTTTGGATATACTCACGCTGTCCATTCCATTGTAATAAAGCATACTCGCCATTGTGTGCCGGAACGCATGCGGGTTGATATGGGGCAGGTCGTGACGCTTGCAGAACTTAGTGAGCCATTTGCCGACGCTGTCGGGGTGCATCGGGCTGCCGTTATCCTGTGAGAACACAAAGCCTTGATTGACGAAGTATTCCCCTATGCGGAAACGCTCTTGTATCTGCCATGCCCTGTATTGCTTGAGAAGCTGCATCGTTTCAACAGGGAGCGAGACATAACGCTTGCTGCTTTCGGTCTTAGGTGTGCTTTCATAAACGCCCCTGTCGGGTGTGTATGAAATGGTGCTGCAGATATACAGGCGGTTGTTGTCAAAGTCTATCCTATCCCATTTCAAGCCGATTATCTCGCCACGCCTTGCACCGGTTATCAAAAGAAGGTGGATAAGTGTACGCCACTTTATCGGCTCTTTGTCCAGCGCATCGAGTATCGCCGCAACATCGGCTGACTGCAAATACTTAGCTTCCTTTTTCTCGGCTTTCGGCGGCTCTGCCCTTGAAGCGGGGTTAAACGGTATAAGAGACTCCTTGACCGCCTGCGTGAGCACTATGGAGATAAATCTGTGATAGCGCAGCACGGTCTTGTTGCTCAATTTGCCGCCCGTGCGCTTGTTTACGCCGTTTCGCATGAGGTGGGCATACAAAGTGTTAAGATGGTGCGCCTGCAAGTCCTTGAGCTTTATATGACCTATCTCGGGATATATTCGCTCGGTCATGCTCCTATAGTCTGTGATGGTGGTGTGCTTGTCGCCACGCTGCTCTTTCAGCTTCAAGACATATTCGGCATAATCGGCAAAGCGCTGCTTGCTGTCGGATGTTACGCCCTCACGGCATTCTTTCTCAAAGGTTGCGGCGAAAGCCTCAGCCTTTTTTCTTGCGCTTTTTTCCGCCCAAGTGGGGGACACCTCAAATGTCGCTGTGTACGGCTTGAGCTGCTTTCCGTCAGCTCCACGCCCACGATGCACACGGATGGAATATGAGATAAGCTTGCCCGACTTATCCCGCCGCTCCTGTATGTTAGCCATCAGCGCCGCTCCTTTCTTTGCGTTATTTCGAGTGCTTTAAATCTCTCAATGCATTTGATATCTCTATCAATATGGCATCTTCAATCAGACTGTCGCTGAGTGCGATAGCTGAAGGGTCTATATATCCATCATCAGCATCGTCTGTTATAACACCATTTTTCCATATTACCCGCTTTTGCTTTGCACCTTCTTCACTCTCATAAGAAAGGTAGAGACATATCAGATCGAGGATACTGCGATGCCCTTTGTTTTTATAGCATGAGTCAGAAATTAGCTTGTCTAAAACCATGCTGTAGTCATCGGAAACACCCCATGCATTCATACTCGAAAGTAAATTTACCGACTTAGGTGATAGACCGATGGTTTTTGCTATCTCATTTTCGCCGTATGTGCGAGCATCATATTCGCCGAGCAAATAACCGAGACTGCAAGTAAACAATCTGCTTAGGCATATCAGGCACTTCAAGTCGGGAACTCTCTTTCCGCTTTCCCAGTCGGATATATTGCCTTGACTTTTCGCTCTGCCGTCTTCGTGTGCGCCGAGCATGTTTGTAATTTCTTCTCCGAGTTTGGCCTGTGACCACTTCTTGCGCTTGCGTTCTTCTTTAATTCTGCTTCCGATTTTGCACTTTAGCTCACCTGTTGCCGCACTGATATCTATATTCAAGATATTCTCTCCTTAAAAAATAATCTTATATTTAGATATTAGCATAGACGACAAGCCATGTCAAGCCTATAATTAAGACATAGCAAAGTATTGCAAAACATTAATAGGAGGAAAACAAATTGAACACAACAAGCAATTATTTGACCATTAGACAGACGGCGGCGCTCGGGATAATAACCGAGTTTCAGCTCAGGAGAATGGCTAAAGCGGGTGAGCTGCCTGGATTTTATAGCGGCAGGACTTACAAGGTCAACATCCCTATGCTTATAGAAAAGCTGGATGCGATGAGTGCGGTTAACGGGGGTATGGCACAGTGACAGAAAACAAAAAAGCCCGCTCGGGTGTTGCACCATCCGAACAGGCAAGCGAAAGGGCGTTAGAAGACGGCACTTTCTGCAATCATTCTAACACCAACAAGCGTGGAATTCAAGCTTTTCTGCTTGAGGGCGAGGCAAACGCAATGCCCATGCGAGAGCTTGCACGGCTTATGGGTGTAAGCGAGCGCCAAGTTAGGAAGCTGGCCGAGCGGGAAAGAGATAACGGTGCGTTCGTCATTGCATCGGACAAGGGTTATTTTCTCCCGTCCGCAGATAACCCCGAGTACGATTTGAAGCGGTATATACATCGGATGGATGCACGGGTCAGCAGCAACAGAAAAGCGATCAGAACAATGAGGAAAAGGCTTGACGAACTCAGAGCGCAGGCAAACGGACAAGAAAGACTAGAGCTATGAGCCGGAAAAAGAGCGGCGCACATATTGTCGGATGGCTGTCCGCTCGGCAAGACTGCGCAGAAGGCCGGTTTATTCAGATTGGAAACTCACTGCTTTTAAGCAGTAAGTATCAACATTTGACCGCCGGAGCTAAAAACACATATCAATGCATGGCAATGGAGAGCGGGGGAAGGCGAGAGTTTACTTTCCCGCTCTCTGCCGCTAAGAAATATGGGATAACCGACAACAGCTTAAGGCGGCATATCGATGAGCTGACCCGAGCGGGCTTTATTAGCGTTCGCAGCGGCGCAAGCATAAGGCAGCCGAATATATACACTTTTTCTTTTGAGTGGAAGGCCGGTCAAGGCGCAGATTAAAGCTATATCCTATGGCTATATATAGTATATCTCCACCAAAATGGGGGAAGGCTTGCGGACAAAATTGCTCACTGGTACCCACAAAATGTGGGTAGTAAACGGCGTTTTCGATATCTACTACCCCTAAAACAGGGGAAGATAAGGCTTTCACTACCCCCAAAATGGGTGAGCCAAAATGCTCGCAGCATTGTTTTTCTCCATATCTGAAAGCCAAAAAAACCACTGCTTTTGCAGAAAACCCAAAAAACCCACCGCTTTTTTGAAAGCGAACTAAAGCGGATGAAAGCGAAACAAAGCAATTGCAAGCAAATGCTGCACTTGCGAGCAAATCGAGCAATTGCTATCAAATTAAACCGAAAGGACAAAAACATGAATTTCAAAGACAGAATTTACGATGCAGTATCGGAGTACATGGACAAGATGACGGAGCTTATAGCGCAGGAGCGTGAGCTCAAGGACAAGCAGCAGAAGGAAACAATAGCCCGAGTGGAGGCCGACCGCCTTCGCAGCGAGATGGAGCGGCAGCGCAAGACGGAATATGAAGAGGTCATTTGCCGCATAGAAAAAATCAAGCAGGCTCATAGTGCTGCTGTTGAGGAGTGGAATATGCTTGACAGCGCAAAGCTTCACCCAGATGCCGAGCTTTTGAAGCTTGACATACCGATGAATAAGGCACAGTATCAGCAGCTTTGCGACAAGCACAAGGATAACTCGCTCATGCTGTCGCTCCTGTGCAAATACGCTGACAAGCATCCTGATGAAGAACTGTACGCCGAGCGGCCTTGTGATGCAGATACCCGTATATCAGTATTCAACGATTACGCAGCCCGTGCAGTAAATGCATGCCGAGAGCCGGACTCAATGCGTGCGGCCATGTTCCTGGATAACATAGGCGTACCTGCTGTTTGTTGTTATGAGTATGGCGATAATGGTTGATGTCAAACGAAGAACTGGCTGTGCTGATACAAAACGGCGACAGGGAGCGGGAGATTGAGCTGTGGGAGCAGGTGAGGCGCTTTGCAATGAAGCTGGCGAACAAATGGCTTGCTGCTTTTCGCTCCCGCTCTGATGTCGAGTTCGACGACCTAATGAGCGTAGCATATATTGCCATGTGTGAGGCTGTAGCGACCTACAAGCCCGACAGCGGAAGCTTTATCGGCTGGTATAGCTTTTATCTTAAAGACGGCTATACAACGCTCTACGGCCTTAGAACGAGGCGAACGGCAAATGACCCGCTCAATAATGCGATAAGTTTAAGCACCCCGCTGGACGACAACGGGGAGATAACGCTCGGGGACGCTGTGGCCGACCCTAACAGCACAGAACGCTTTGAGCGGGTCGAGGATGCCTTGTACCGGCAGGAGCTGCACAATGCGCTGTGCGAGGCTTTAAAGATCATTCCCGCCGAATATCTAAGCGTTATAGAGCGGAGGTATTTTAACGGGCAGACCATAAAGAGCATAGCTGCCGACCTGCTGACAACGGTCAATGAGGTCAAACGGTGCGAAAGCGGCGGTCTGTGGGCAATTCGCCGCAGTCCGGCAATAAACACTCTGCGCAGCTTCTCGGACTTTGATTTCTACAAGGGTACAGGCTTATCCAGCTTCAAGCGTACAGGCACAAGCATACAGGAAAACTATCTGCTCTATGAGGAAAATGCAGAAATGTGCGACCAAAAAAAGATGAATTTTTCGGACAATATCACCTAAAAGAAAAGTCCGCCCGATTTACAGGGCGGACTATGTTATGCGGTTATTTTGGTATGCTCATTTTGTCTGCGCTTAAAACCCCGTAAAGGAAGCAGTATTTGTCGGCATACTCGCCGGAATTGATAAAATTG
>OQWE01000797.1_pt1 | contig 10681 bp, 11 predicted proteins | sample 1691591 | NCBI WGS metagenome assembly OQWE01 (sample SAMN03418265, study PRJEB22391) | human gut metagenome | biome: human-gut; feature: organic feature; material: feces | host: Homo sapiens | place: Tanzania | collected 2013-01
ATTAACGTTAAAAAATACGCTCAAAGCTTGCTCAATTAGAGTAAAACAGGGCGTGCTGTGAAATAGCTTTTAGTAATCCTGGATGTAGCCCTTGGTAAACATATCATACGACAGGGCTTCCAGCTCAGCGAGCGTCATGTGCTCCACGGCGTACTCTATCTTGCGAATCAACTCGTCTCGCTTGAAATCGTCGTTATCGCTCAGGCGCGATGTAAATCTATTGCTCATCTTTAAGAATGTTAAGTGTTGAATGTTAAATGTTGAATTGGGCATACGCCACTAAATCTGTGTCATCTGTGATTTGAAAATCGCTGGGATAATTACATCCGCTCATAGGTGTTGATAATGTTTCCATCATACGCCTCATGGCTGATTAACCGGATGTTATGAGGAAGCTTTGGGGCTACTGTTCCGGCAGTTACCACGTTTTCCACAGATGTGGATAAAGATGTTTCTACCCTGATTTCATCCCATAATCCGGCATCGAGGAAAGCCTGATGGGTGATGGTGCCACCTTCTACTATCAGCGACTGCACCTTATTATTATATAGGTACTGCATCATCTGCTTCAATACCTCTTCCTTACCCTTGGAGAAATCCAAACCCTCGAAACAAGGATGATGGCGGTCGATGACCAGTCGCATCGGATTCTTGCCGCTCCAGTCTCTCACGTTGAGCTGGCTATGGTCACGCTCATCAGTAATTCTACCTACCAGGATAGCATCGTTCTCGGCACGAAGCTTATGCGAAAGCATCTTGGTAAAAGGCGTAGAAATCGCCATGCCCTGAAAATTATTATCCAGAAAGCCATTCGCCGTCTGCGCCCATTTCAGGATGATGTATGGTCGCTGATGGGTATTGAAGGTGATGAAGCGCTTATTCAGTTCGAGGCATTCCGCCTCCAGAACGCCTACTGTTACCTCGATTCCTGCCTCGCAAATCTTCTGGATTCCCCGACCCTGCACCTTGGCAAAAGGATCCACGCAACCGCAGACACATCTCCTTACACCTTTTCTTACGATAAGGTCAGCACAAGGAGGCGTCTTGCCATAATGAGAACACGGTTCTAGACTCACATAGATGGTGGCTTGGCTTAATAGATGCTCATCCTCAGGCTTAACTGAAGCAAAGGCATTGACTTCAGCGTGCCCCTCGCCACATCTTACATGATAGCCCTCGCCGATGATTCTGCCCTCTTCGCTCACGATGACGGCGCCCACCATCGGATTAGGCTTCGCATTCTGCCTACCGTTCTTAGCCAACTGCAGGCAGCGGCGCATGAACATTTCATCTATCTCCTGCTGGCTAAGCGGTTCGCCCGTCAGCGGATTCTGAAAAGATACTTTATTTTGCTCCATATCCTATTTTTCTTCGTTTTTCTTACTCATTTTCGATAAATTGTCGTACCTTTGCTCTCAAATCAAATCGCAACAAGCAATATCAAGATGAAAACGTATCAGCAACTTTGGCAATCCCTCACCCCACTTTATGATGCTGGCGAAGCACAGGCTATCGTCCGCACCGTGCTTGATGTGAAGTACGGAATGACTCTGACCGACATAATCTGCGGCAAAGTTAATGAATTATCCGCAGACGAGGGAAGAAAACTGGAAGAAATTATCATAAGACTGCAAAAAGGAGAACCTGTGCAGTATGTTTTGGGCGAAGCCGACTTTGCCGGCAGGACCTTTCATGTGGAGCCGGGCGTGCTGATTCCAAGACCGGAAACCGCAGAACTCTGCCAGTGGATAGAGGAGGATATGGCCGGGGAATCAACTGTTTCTTCGGGAAATTCTCCTCAGGCGACAGACGACGCCAGGCGGATTCTTGATATTTGCACAGGTTCCGGCTGCATTGCCATCACATTAGGACTCAACATTCCTAATTCTGAGGTTACTGGATGGGATATTTCGGAAGATGCCCTCCGAATAGCACAAAGAAATGTGGAAATGATGAAAGCCGGAAATGTCAGAATAGAACATCAGGATGCATTGGCTTTGCCAAAAGCAGCAGAGACTGATAACAAAAAAATGAAGGGCAACGATGATAAAGAGGTTGTGAAGCCCAAGGGGGAAGCAAAGACTCCTTCCACCCAAAAATGGGACCTCATCGTGAGCAATCCTCCTTATATCTGCGAAAAGGAGAAAGCGGATATGGAAAAGAATGTGCTGGAGCACGAACCGAGCCTCGCCCTCTTCGTTCCCGATGAAGACCCGCTGAAATTCTACAGAGCCATCGCCGAATATGCATCTTCAGCACTCAAATCCGGAGGAGCATTATACTTCGAGATTAATCCTATCTACGAAAAGGAGACCCGGGAAATGCTGCTAAAACTTGATTTCAAGGATATAGAAACCAAGGAAGATGCTTTCGGAAAGAAGAGAATGATGCGAGCTATGAAATAGACTATTAGATAAGCGGATTGCAAATCCGCAAAATAATAGGGTCGAACATTTTTTGACGCCGGATTGCAAATCCGGCGGAACGCCTAACGGAAGACAACGCCTAGCGATTCCAGAAAGTCCACCGCCAGGCGTCCCTGCGGATTTGCAATCCGCAGTAAAAAAAGGTTCGACCTATCAAAACCGGAGGATTTGTAATCCTCCCAATAAAACATAAATGCATTATGGAATATTATAACAACTCCAAGCGCCCCAAGAAGCCGATGACTGAGCAGCAGGCACTCCTGAAGCTCACCACTCTCTGCACACAAGCCGAACATTGCTCGCAGGAAATGCTCGACAAGATGAAGAAGTGGGAACTCCCAGAGGATGCCATCGCCCGAAATATGGAATTCCTGACCCAGAAGAAATTCATCGACGACGAGCGATTCGCCCGCTTCTTCATCAACGACAAGATAAAATACAACAAATGGGGCCGCAGGAAAGTAGAACAGGCTCTCTGGATGAAACACATCCCGAAGGAAATCTCCGACCCCATCTTTGAGGAAATCGAGGACGACATGTATCTGGAAACCCTCCTCCCTCTCCTAAAAAACAAATACAAAACCATCAAAGCCAAAAACGACTACGAACGCTCGATGAAACTCATCCGCTTCGCCCTCGGAAGAGGCTATGGTATGGAGGTGATTCACAAATGCATCGACAAAATGAAAGAAGAAGATCTGGGAGACATCGATTTCGAAGACGACTTCTAGGGAATCGAAAAATAGCGAGTAAAAGAATACATACGGCTAAAATAGGCGCATGAGGATACGCTCACAAAAGTTCAAAGTAAACATTAGAAGCTAATCATAAAGTTCAATTTTCAAAACTCAAAGTTCAAAGTAACAATATGAAGCTCAGCTTGTTAGGAAATATCATAGATTTTCTCTTCCCCCGTTACTGTGCCATCTGCGATGAGCGACTGCTGGGCACAGAGGAGATGCTATGCGCCACCTGTCTCCTTGACCTCCCGATTACCCCAACCTGGGAAGACCCGTACGAGAACAACATGGCTAAGATGTTCTGGGGGCGCATTCCTGTCGAAAAATGCGTCGCCCTCTTCTATTATCACAGCCACTCCAATCCAAGTTACATCATCTACAAACTGAAATACCATCATCGTCCCGATGCAGGAAACTATCTGGGAAGGCTCATCGCCAGCAAAGGTATCGAATCAGACTTCTTCAAGGATATAGACGCCATCATCCCTATCCCCATCACGAAATCAAGAAGGAAGACCCGCGGCTATAATCAGAGCGAGGAAATAGCCAGGGGAATACAGGAAAGAACCCATCTCCCCATTATCACAGATGCCATCCGACGAGTAACCTTCACCGAAAGTCAAACCCAAAAAGACAGATGGCAACGACTGGAAAACGTAAAGCATGTATTCCAGCTATCAGATACCTATCACGACAAAGACGGCAAACATCCCATCACCGATCTTGCCGGCAAGCATCTGCTTATCGTCGATGACGTCTGCACCACAGGCGCCACCCTCATCTCCTGCTGCGAAGAACTGCAGAAGGCAGGCAAGATGAAATTCAGCATCACCACCATCGGATGGACACACGATTAAAAATCTATAATTAATAAGCCATTTATGATGATTAATCATTTTTTTGTCGTACCTTTGCAGATATAAATTATAATTATTTAATCCTTATATGATTATGGACAAGCTAAAGAAAGAATTCGCATCTAAGTTATTGAAGGTTAAGGCTATCAAATTGCAGCCTAACGATCCTTTCACTTGGGCTTCTGGTTGGAAGTCTCCTTTCTATTGTGACAACCGCAAGACCCTCTCTTTCCCAGAACTCCGCAACTATGTGAAGCTCGAACTCGTACACGCTATTCTGGAGCAGTTCCCAGAGGCTGACGCTGTTGCTGGTGTAGCTACTGGCGCTATCGCACAGGGTGCATTGGTGGCTGACGAATTGAACTTGCCTTTCGTTTACGTTCGTTCTAAACCAAAGGATCACGGTATGCAGAACCTCATCGAAGGTGAGCTCGATCCTAAGGCGAAGGTTGTTGTAGTAGAGGATTTGATTTCTACAGGCGGCAGCTCACTCAAGGCTGTAGAGGCTCTTCGCAAGAACGGCAACGAGATTGTAGGTATGGTAGCTAGCTACACTTACGGTTTCCCTGTTGCAGAGAAGGCTTTCGCTGATGCTAACGTGAAGTTGGTTACTCTTACAGACTACGAGCACGTGGTAGAAGAGGCTCTCGAGACGGGTTACATCAAGCAGGAAGACGTAGAGTTGCTCCACGAGTGGCGCAAGGACCCAGCTAACTGGAAGAAGTAATTTTTTACCCATCAATAATGAGTACAAGTACATTCGAAAGTAATATCAAACAGATTCCTCACAAGCAGGAATCTGTTTTTAATACTTTGAGCGACCTCAACAACCTGCAGGTGCTCAAAGATCGCTTCGAGCAGGTGAAAGACCAGATTCCTGAGGACAAGAGAAAGGAAATGGAGAAACTCAAGGACCTGAGATTCGACAGCGACAGCATCACTATCAACGCTCCTATGGTGGGCGACCTCAAGATGCGCATCATCGACAGAGATTTTCCCAAAACCATCAAGTTTGAAACAGAGAACAGCCCTATCCCATTCAATTTCTGGATTCAGCTGCTCCCTACAGGAGAATTTTCTTGCAAGATGAAACTCACCATCAAGGCTGAGCTCAATATGTTTATCAAGGGTATGGTGAAGAAGCCATTACAGGAAGGCATCGAGAAGATTGCTGATGCACTGGCGATGATTCCTTACCAGGATTAAAAATAAAGAAATTATGGCACATAAACTTTGGGAAAAGAACTTTGAAGTAAACAAGGAAATCGAACGATTCACCGTAGGTCGAGACCGTGAGCTTGACCTCTATCTCGCCAAATACGACGTGCTTGGCAGTATGGCACACATCACCATGCTCGAAAGCATCGGACTTTTGGAAAAGGATGAGCTTACCCAACTCCTCGCAGAATTGAAGAATATCTACGCCATCGCCGAGAAAGGCGAATTTGTCATCGAAGACGGCGTGGAGGATGTTCATTCCCAAGTAGAATTGATGCTCACCCAGAAACTGGGCGATATGGGCAAAAAGATTCATTCAGGACGCTCACGCAATGATCAGGTTTTGGTAGATCTCAAGCTCTTCACCCGTCACGAGTTGAAGGAGATTGTGGATGCAGTCAAGATTCTCTTCGACGAGCTGATCCAGAAGAGCAACCAGTATAAGAACATATTGATGCCGGGCTATACCCACCTCCAGGTGGCTATGCCTTCATCTTTCGGACTCTGGTTTGGCGCTTATGCTGAAGGACTTGCAGACGATATGCTCTTCCTTCAGGCTGCCTATCGCATGACCAACCGCAATCCTCTGGGTAGCGCAGCAGGCTACGGCAGCTCTTTCCCTCTGAACCGCACCATGACAACCGAACTTCTCGGTTTCGACAGCATGGACTATAATGTGGTCTATGCCCAGATGGGTAGAGGAAAGATGGAGCGCAACGTAGCTTTCGCCATGGCTAGCGTGGCAGGAACCCTGGCAAAGATGGCTTTCGATGCCTGCATGTTCAACTGTCAGAACTTCGGCTTCGTGAAGTTGCCTAAGGAGTGTACCACCGGTTCAAGCATCATGCCTCACAAGAAGAACCCAGACGTATTCGAGCTGATTCGTGCCAAGAGCAACAAGCTCCAGAGTTTGCCACAGCAGATTATGCTCATCATGAACAACCTGCCTGTAGGTTATTTCCGTGATCTTCAGATTATCAAGGAAGTATTCCTCCCAGCTTTCGACGAGTTGAAAGACTGTCTGCAGATGGCTGCCTACATCATCAACAAGATGGAGGTTAACGAGCACATCCTCGATGATCCTCGTTATGATCCGATGTTCTCTGTTGAGGAAGTAAATCAGCTTGCCGCTAACGGAATGCCTTTCCGTGATGCCTACAAGACTGTAGGATTGGAAATCGAAGCTGGTGAATTCAAGCCAAACAAGGATATCCATCATACCCACGAGGGAAGTATCGGCAATCTCTGCAACGACAAGATTCAGGCACTTATGGAGCAGACTCTCTCTGAGTTCCATTTCGAACGTATGGAGAATGCAGAAAAGAATCTCTTGAAATAAAGGATATCCCTTGAAATTAAAGAGAATCTTGAAATCAAAGAAATCTCTTAATACATAAGAATCTTTTTGAACTCAATGAAGAAAGAAACATCTATATATAATCATATATATAATAAGGTGTATATATATAATAAGGTGAAGAGTATGGCAGCAAAAGCTGTGCTCTTCACCTTTTTGTGTATCTGTCTCATTCTTTCCTCCTCGCTTCTGGCATCCTGCGATGCTGACAACAGCATCAGCACCCGATACCCATGCCAGTTTATCTTCCGAACCATCTACCATCCGGGAAGCAGCATTGAGACTGCTCTCCAAGGAGCCGGCACCTACACCATGATTAGTGCCAAAAAGGTAAATGGCGCCTGGAATATCTACTCCACCCTCAACGATGGCAAGAGCCATACTGAAACCATTGTCCTCTCTACTGCCAAGGAAAACTATGCCAACTATAGCCATCTAGGAGCAGGAAATGACCTGAAGGATGCCACCAAGAATGGTTTCATCCTAGGCACAACCAACTTCAATGGCTATGTAGCATGGGACAGGCAATGCCTGAACTGCATCCTGCAATATGGCGGCACCAACTATCCACTGGAGTGGACGGGCAATAGACAATCGGTAATCTGCAACAAATGCAAAAGAGTATATAGCCTTGAAAATGGAACCATCACAAGCGGTGGACAGGGAAAAGAAGACAAGATGCTGATGCAATATCGGGTAACCTACACAGGTATTGGCAGCGTGCTGACAGTAGGAAATTAGGTTTCTACGAGAAAAAATGCACGTTTTTGAAGAAAAATGGCGTTTTTTTCTTAAAAGTTGTAAATCCATTTGGTGGAACCGGGAAATTATATTACCTTTGCACTCGCAATTAAGTAACGCGGAAATAGCTCAGTTGGTAGAGCACAACCTTGCCAAGGTTGGGGTCGCGGGTCCGAGTCCCGTTTTCCGCTCCAGAAGATGCCGCAATGGTGGAATTGGTAGACACGAGGGACTTAAAATCCCTTGGCCAGGAATGGCCGTGCGGGTTCGAGTCCCGCTTGCGGCACATATTTGATGTCACATTTAGCGTTATAATTATAACACTTTTCTTTAAATCTTTATCAGTATGCAAAAGAATGTAGTATTGTTCATGTCAGCAGCAGCGTTACTCGCGCTTTCTTCATGTTCATCTAAATTAGGTGCATTGAGCGCTGACAATTTTAGTGTTAACCCCAATCCGCTCGAAACAGAAGCAGGTAAGGTGCCAACAACAATCAACGGCAAATTCCCGGAGAAGTATATGAAGAAGAAGGCTGTTGTTACCGTAACTCCAGAGCTGCGCTATGCCGACGGCAAAACAGCAAAGGGCAACGGAGCTACTTTCCAGGGAGAGAAAGTGGCAGGCAACAACCAGACAATCCAGTATAAGGTTGGTGGAAACTACACAATGAACACCAGCTTCGACTACGTGCCGGAGATGCAGAAGAGCGACCTCTATCTCACCTTCGACGCTTACGTAGGCAAGAAGAAAGTAAACGTGCCTGAAGTTAAGGTAGCCACCGGCGTTATTTCAACATCAGAGTTCTACAAGAAGACACTCGCCTGCGACGGTGCCTGCATCGCTCCAGACTCATTCCAGAGAGTGAAGGCACAGAAGCAGGAGGCAGAAATCAAGTTCCTCATCAACCAGGCTAATCTGCGCAAGAGCGAGATGAAGAACAACTCAGTGAAGGAGTTCGTTCAGATGCTCAAGAAGATCAATGCCGACAGAGAGGGACTCAACATCAAGAATGTGGAAGTTGCAGCTTACGCTTCTCCAGAGGGTGGCGTGAAGTTCAACGACAAGCTCGCAAGCAAGCGTCAGAACACATCAGAGAAGTATGTAAAGCAGACTCTGAAGAACACAAAGGTGAACACCGATGTGGACGCAAGATATACAGCACAGGACTGGGACGGATTCCAGAAGCTCGTTGCAGCGTCTAACCTCCAGGACAAGGACGTAATCCTCCGTGTGCTCTCTATGTATCAGGACCCACAGGAGCGCGAGCAGCAGATCAGAAACATGTCTGCCGGTTTCCGTGAGCTCGCTGACGGTATCCTGCCGGAGTTGCGCCGTTCACGTCTCATCATCAACTACGAGACAATCGGACGCAGCGACGACCAGATCAAGGAGCAGTATAATGCTGACCCAACCAAGCTCAGCGCCGACGAGCTTCTCTATGCTGCAGCTCTTGAGGACAACGCTGACAAGAAGGAGGCTATCTACAAGAAGACAGCAGAGATCTATCCTAACGACGACAGAGCATTCAACAACGTTGCCGCTCTGGAGTTTGCAAAGGGTAACAACGACGCTGCCAAGGAATATCTCGCAAAGGCTGTAAACGCAAAGGGCGACGCTGCCGAGGCTAATGCCAACAAGGGTCTTGTAGCTCTGCTCGAGGGTAACACCGCAGAGGCACAGAACCACATCGCCAAGGCTACCGGTGCCAACGACCTGAACAAGGCTCTCGGTGCTCTCAACATCGCCAACGGCAAATATGCACAGGCTGAGCAGAACTTCAACGGCGTGAACAGCAACACTGCTGCTTTGGCACAGATTCTGAACAAGAACTACGCCGGCGCTATCTCTACTCTCAACGGAGTGAAGAACAAGACTGGCGTGACAGACTATCTGCTCGCTATCGCCAACGCTCGTCAGGGCAACAACGATGCTGCTTCTTCATATCTGAAGAGCGCGCTGCAGAAGGATCCAAGCCTGGCTTCATACGCAGCAAACGACCTCGAGCTGATCAACGTCAGCAAGTAAGGTCATCGCTATGACAATATAATAAACTGATCATACACTGAGGAGGATGTAAGCAACATATCGTTTGTCTACACCCTCCTCTTTTTTTATTCCAAGAAAATGAAACGCATACTCTATTTCTTCATCACCATCATGGCGATAGCCCTCACTGCCTGTTCCGGCAGAAAGGGATACTTCACCATCGAGGGTCGCTTCCTCAACATGAACCAGGGAGAGCTCTATGTGTATAGCAACGACGGACTGACAAACGGCATCGACACCATAAAGGTGAACGGCGGACGATTCTCGCTCGACATACCATGCAAGAGGAAGGGAACGCTGATGCTCGTCTTCCCCAACTTCTCGGAGCAGCCCGTCTTTGCCGAACCCGGCAAGAGCGTAGACATAAAGGCGGACGCATCACACCTGAAGCAGATGACAACCACCGGCACAAAGGACAACGAGCTTATGAGCGACTTCAGACAGGCGGTGGCATCTGCCAGTCCGCCAGAAACGGTGAAGATGGCAGAGACCTTCATCAAAGACAATCCGAAGTCGCAGGTGGCAATATATCTGATGAACAAATATCTGGTATGCAGCGGAAACACCGAATACGTGAAGAAAGCCAAGGAGCTGCTTCCGTTGATAAACCAGCCCGACAACGGCGAACTCGTGAGGATGCAGCGCAACATCGACATGCTGCTCGCCTCATGCAAGGGAAACATGCTGCCGGCATTCAATGCCACTACGACCGACGGCAATCCCGTGAGCAACGCCACATTCAGAGGCAAGACAACGATAATATTCACCTGGGCTTCGTGGAGCTTCGAGAGCGAGAACATGATGCGCCGTGTGAACACTATCCTCAACAGCGCCGGCGGCAGCGTGGCTGCCCTGGGAATCAATATTGACGCCAGTGTCAAGATATGCAGCAGGGTGATGAAGAACGAATCGCTGACTTATCCGTCGGTATGCGACGAACAGCTGTTTGAAAGCAAGCTCCTCTCCAGACTCGGACTGCATGCCGTGCCCGACAACATCATAGTGGGAGCCGACGGCAAGGTGGTGGCACGCAGCGTGCCGATAGACGAGATAGAACGTTATCTCAGATAATGGCATAGCCCCCGATAGGCATACAACAGAATAGACATAAATACACTCACTACCCATAAACCAGAAGACTAATGCTCGTAAAGACATACAGCGCCGCCGTGAACGGACTTGAGGTGACCACAGTGACGGTAGAGATAAGCCTCACCAGAGGAATCATGTTCCATCTGTCAGGACTCGCCGATACGGCGATACACGTCGATGTTGTTCACCACCGCCGCCTCACG
>OQWE01000799.1_pt1 | contig 10657 bp, 7 predicted proteins | sample 1691591 | NCBI WGS metagenome assembly OQWE01 (sample SAMN03418265, study PRJEB22391) | human gut metagenome | biome: human-gut; feature: organic feature; material: feces | host: Homo sapiens | place: Tanzania | collected 2013-01
AATGTGAGACATTTGCAGAAGCGGATCTGCAATTTCCGGTGAACTTTTTAGCAGCTGAATCAGCTGTTTCGTGGAGGAATCCATGGGCAGCTGGGCGGCTGCTTTTTTGCTTTCTGGGGATGTTAGGAAAAACTGTGCTTCCATTTGCTGCGCCAGATGCTTGCGGCGCTGCTATCCATGATATGGCTATATACATCCGTGACCATGTTCGCTTGCGCATGTCCGGTGTCGCCTTGCACTGCCTTGATGTCACCGCCGCTGATTTTGAGTTTCACGCTGGTGCTGCTGTGGCGCAGACTGTGAAAGACAACTAAGATTGATACAGCTTGATTTTTTAATAGCAATATGGTATTATAATTATACTATCTTATATCACTACGAGAGAATGCAGATGTTTTTCTTATACCACTACGAGAAAATACAGGTTACTGCAATAAGGTAGTACACCACAAGCTCTGCCCCAGCCGTCAAACGCTGGGGTATTCTTGTATCTAAATAAAAAAAGTAGAGGGGGAAGTTCTTTGTCATTACGTTATACTTTAGGACTTGACATTGGCATTGCGTCTGTTGGATGGGCGGTACTTGAAAATAATATTGATGGTGAACCGATTAAAATTGAACGTTTAGGTGTTCGGATTTTTGATAAAGCGGAACACCCGAAAACAGGAGCATCATTGGCTGAGCCAAGACGAGAAGCACGTGGTCAGCGCCGTACCATTCGCCGCAAACGGCACCGCAAAGACCGCATCAAACAGCTGATTCAACAGAATGGCATCATGACCCGCGTTGAAATGTCTGAAATGTTTGAACATTCTCAATTTGAAACTTCTGTCTATGAACTTCGTGTACAGGCATTGGAGCGTGCGCTGACAAAGCAAGAGTTTGTTCGCGTGTTGATTCATCTGGCACAGCGCAGAGGATACAAGTCTAACAGCAAGTCAGAAGAAGCCAAGGATAAAGAAAATGGCAAAGTGAAGAGTGCGATTTCTGAAAACAAACAGTGCATGGAAGAAAATGGGTATCGCACGATCGGTGAAATGCTTCTGCACGATGATCGGTTTTGGGAATGCAACCCTGACGGTACAAAAATTTTTGTGCCGCACAATCATCTCGATGATTATCGAACAACCGTTGAACGGTCTATGGTAGAAGATGAAATTCGATTGATTTTCTCACAACAGCGTGCATTAGGTGTATCTTATGTGACAGCGGAATTTGAAGAAGCATATTTGGAAATTTGGGGCAGTCAGCGCAATTTTGATGAAGGCCCAGGCGGAAAAAGTCCATACGGCGGAAATATGATTGAAAAAATGCTCGGACATTGCACGTTTGAAAAAGATGAACCGCGTGCAGCAAAAGGCAGTTATTCCGCAGAGTATTTTCGACTCTTACAAGATGTTAACCATTTGAGACTGGTAAAGAACAATGGAGAAAGCAGTGCTTTAACGGCAGAACAGAAACAGATTTATATTGATCTTGTTATGAAATCGGCAACTGCTTCATATGCGCAGCTTCGCAAAAAATTAGAGCTGTCAAATGATATATCGTTTAATATGCTGCGGTATGGTTCCGATGAAATCGAAAAGGTTGAGCGCAAGAAGCTTGGTCATATGAAGTTCTATCATGAGATGCGAAAAGCGTTAAATACGGTTCAAAAAGATGCGATTTCAACAGTATCATGGGAACAAAGGGACGAAATTGCGAGAATTTTACTTTGCTATAAATCGGATGATAAGCGAAAAGCGCAATTGGAAAAGCTCGATATTCCGCATGAGTTTATTCCGGCATTGCTGACATTGTCTACCTCCAAAACAGCACATCTTTCTGCAAAGGCTTTGCGGAAACTGATTCCATATCTGGAAAAAGATATGACATATGCAGAAGCGTGCAAGGAAGTTTATGGAGAGCACAAAAGCTCTATAACCAAGAAAAACAAACTCAGTTTGTTTGATATTGAGCCGATCAACAATCCGGTTGTTCGCCGCGCAGTATCCCAGACCATTCGTGTTATCAACGCGGTTGTGCGGGAATATGGCGCGCCGGAGGTCGTGCGGGTAGAGCTTGCACGTGAAATGGGAAAACCATATGATGTGCGAACGCAAATTACGAAAAAGCAGGAAGCAAATGCAAAGAAAAATGAAGAACTCAGACAGCAGATCAAGAAGATAAAAGGCGCTGAACCGACAGGACAAGATATAGTCAAGTTCAAGCTGTTTCAGGATCAAAATGGTGTTTGCTTGTATTCCGGTCAAAATCTTGATATAACGCGGTTGTTTGAAGCGGGATATGTTGATGTTGACCACATTATTCCGTACAGCATCTCTTTTGATGACAGTTATACAAACAAAGTGCTTGTTCGTTCTCCAGAAAATCGGCAAAAGGGCAATCGGATTCCGGCTGACTACTTTAAGAGTGACCCTGCGCGTTGGCAGAGATTTGAAACACTCGTCAATACACGGGTACACAATTGGAAAAAGAAGCGGAATCTTTTGACACAAGCGCTGTCGGAAGAACAGAAAAACGGCTTTAAGCAGCGCAATTTGGTCGATACACAGTATATCGCTCGTGTCATATATAACCTTATCAATGACCATCTGCAATTTGCAGAGACGGGAAAATACGATAAAAAAAGACGAACACAGGCGGTAAACGGTGCAATAACAGCCCATGTTCGAAAAAGACTAGGGATTCAAAAGATTCGAGAAGATGGAGATTTGCATCATGCTGTGGATGCGGCCGTTGTTGCCTGCGTATCACCGGGCATGATCCAGAAGGTTACACAGTATACGAAACATCGGGAATGCATTCGCAAAACAAAAGAAGGCTATCTGGATACAGAGACCGGTGAATTAATGACACGAGAAGCATATGATGCAAAATATTCTCCGAGATTTCCTGCGCCGTGGGAGCGTTTCCGTCAGGAGTTGGAAGCGCGGCTGAGTGATAACCCTGCTGAGGAGATTGCACGGCTGCATCTCGCAACCTACGATTCGGAGGAAGAAATCAAGCCGGTATTTGTTTCGCGTAAGCAGACACATAAAATCAGCGGCGCTGCACATGAAGCAACGATTCGGAGCGCAAAGAAGCCCGGAGGCAGTATTTCCAAAAAAACTTTGACTAGCTTGAGCCTGAATAAAAAGACTGGCGAAATTGAAGGATATTATGCGCCGGAGAGTGACCGTCTGTTATACGAGGCACTGAAAAAGCGGTTGGAAGAATTTGATGGCAATGCGAAAGAAGCTTTTGCTGAACCGTTTTACAAGCCGAAGCGTGACGGAACGCGCGGTCCGCTTGTAAAAAAAGTGAAGATTTATGAAAAGAAAACGATTACGGTGCCGGTCAACGGCGGCAATGCAGATAACGGCAGCATGATTCGTGTAGATGTCTTTTACATGGAAGATGACGGATACTATTACGTGCCGATTTATACCGCTGATGTGATTAAAGGCAAACTGCCTAACAAAGCGGTGGTTCAGGGAAAAACGTTTGAAGATTGGAAAGAAATGGATGATAGAGACTTTTTATTCTCGATGTATCCGAGCGACTTGCTCTACATTGAAAGTCGAAGAGGAATTAAATTAAAGACAAAGAAAGGATCTTCCTGGCAGGAAGAAATTGCAAGAAAAGCAGGTCTTTATTATTTTAAGGGGCTGAATATTTCTTCTGGCAATTTATTTATCATTACACATGACCATAGCTATGAACAGTCGAGTTTGGGCGGAAAAACACTTTCCTGTCTCAAAAAATACACTGTTGATGCATTGGGCAATTATTCGGAAGTTTCGCTGCCGGAAAAGCGGAAGCCGCTGCGAGGATAAAAAAGATGGAGTTTCGCAACATTGTTATCTCCAATCCGGTGCGGTGCGCATGATGGTGGTCACGGAACGTCAGTTTAATGCGATTGATCTTTTGATTGGCGAAGAAAAAACATGTGATTTGCCGCAGAACAGCAAACAATTGATGGAATTTTGAAAAAAAACGGTACAGACTTCTGACGCGAAATCTGTACCGTTTTTGCCTGTTTTCAGAGCATATCTATTGAATTTTCAACAAATAGGCAGCAAAAACAAGCGTCCCAATATTGTCTGTTATACCACTACGATAAAATACAGGGAACTACAACCAAAGTGTGGGAGACAAGACCAAAGCACAAGTTATACCACTACGAGAAAATACAGGGAACTACAACAATATAATTTTGCTGTCCTGCGCTGTCGACGTTATACCACTACGAGAAAATACAGGGAACTACAACTGATTTGTCTATCAGTTCTTCCAGCTGCTGGTTATACCACTACGAGAAAATACAGGGAACTACAACAGCGAAGCGGCGCGCGTATTATCAGAAGAAGTTATACCACTACGAGAAAATACAGGGAACTACAACATTCCTCTAAAAACGCATCGTATAAACTCAGTTATACCACTACGAGAAAATACAGGGAACTACAACTTTACATCCTCTCCAGCTGTTCCAGAGCCTGTTATACCACTACGAGAAAATACAGGGAACTGCTGTAAACTACTATCTTTATCTACGATTTAATGAAGAATATACTATATCACTACAAATAGTATACTCTGCCCGCTATTATATTTTCTTTAGTATACTACAAAATCTTCCCGAATACAAGATTATAAGTTCAATATCTCCTACCTCAGCAGAAAGCTATGCTTGGGTTTAATCACGCGAACGGCGTGAAATATCGAGGAAACAACCACAATACCGAGCGCAAGGGCGCCGGAAATTGCCACGGTGTTGACGCCCTCAGCGAGTGCTTTGGCGGTATCGCTGAGCACACAATAATACATCGTTTGATAAATGCCGTTTCCCGGTACAAGCGGAATGAGAGAAATGGTGAGAAAAATACTGGTCGGTGCGTGATGCATGCGCGCGCTGCACTCGGAATACAAGGTAAATCCGACGGACGAGATGAAATAACTCAAAATATCATGATGCGGAAAAAGCAGGGTGCTTCCTAAATACAAAAACCAACTAATCATTCCGCCAATTGCGGCAAAAATGAGCTTTCGTCCGCGCAATTGAAATAAAATACCGAAACAAAGACTGGCGAACAAACTGATAACGCTCTCATATAACAAGGCAGCCATATTATCCTCCTATCATAGCCAAAATACCCAGCGGGAGCGCCACGCCGACGGCAATGCCAACGGCAACAAGCAGCGCTTCTGTGAATTTGCAGATACCGGCCATGATGTCTCCGGCGATTAAATCACGGATGGCATTGGTCATAGGCAGACCGGGAACCAGAAACATAATGGAACCGATAATCATTGCGCGATACGTTTCAATCACATGCAGCTTCCAGCAGATGACCGCACATGCTGCGACCCACGTGCCGCCGATGATGTTGGTAAACAGCAGATTGGCGGGCAGTGCCTGCAAAAATGTCATAATGCCCCAAAGGATAATACAGGTAAATAAACTGCATATTGCTTCGAGAATTGAGCCGTGAAACAGCAGCGTAAAGAAAAAGCCGATGCCGCCGGTGGCAAGACACAAATGATATCGGTGAAATGGTTTGTCATGGAGAATGTAAACCAGACGTTCTCGGATTTGTGCATAGGTCATTGACGTTGCGCAAATTTCCCGACACAAGGTATTTAGTTGATCCAGCCGTCCAAGGTTGGTTCCGCGCCGGTAAATGCGCAGAACACGCGTGACCGGATGAGAATTTCCGCGTACAAATGAGGCGATGATAGCGGTTGGTACGGCATAAATATTGGTTTCCGTTGCGCCATAGGCATAGCAGATGCGCGCGATGGACTCCTCGACACGGTAAATTTCCGCGCCGTTTTCCAAGAGCGCCGCACCGATGTCAACGGAAATGTCAATCAATTCATTGGAGGTCATAGCCGGCTCCTTTTTGGTTTGATATAAGACTAGTATACGAAAAAATGCGCAAAACAGCAACTATCAAAATTTTGCAAAAAAAGGGGTTGGCAGAGAAAGAAAAGTATGGTATAGTAATTTACATACTAAACATAGTGATTAACTAGGAAAAGGAGGGGCGGCAATGCGTCAAATACTTTGCTTTGGAGATTCCAATACATGGGGATTGGATGGAGACAGCGGAAAACGACTGCCGTGGGGCGTTCGTTGGACCAGTCTGCTGCAAGAAAAATTAGGGCAGCAGTATCATGTGATCGAGGAAGGGCTGTGCGGACGCACAACCATTTTTGATGATCCGCTGCGCGACGGCAGACGCGGCACAGAATTGCTTCCGATTTTGTTGGAAACACATGCGACAGTGGATGGTGTTGTTTTGATGCTGGGCACGAACGACTGCAAAACGGCATTTGGTGCATCGGCAGAAGTGATTGGAAAAGGTATCGAGCGATTGCTTCGACAAATCCGCTATGCTGCACCGCAGGCGGAAATTCTGCTGATTTCTCCGATTTATCTGGGAGACAATGTTTGGAGACCGGAATGCGATCCGGAATTTTCGAAAGCATCTATTATCGTTTCACAGCGTTTGCAGCCGGTTTATGAGAACATTGCAAAAAAATGGAATGTCGGATTTCTGCGCGCAGCAGACTATGCTGTTTGCAGCGCAAAGGATCAAGAGCATATGAATGCGGCGGGTCATGCCGCTTTTGCAGAGGCAGTTTCGCGCGAAGTCCGGCAGTTGTTCGCAGAGAGACAAGCAGTCGGTGCAGCGTAAAAAAAGAGAACTGCCGAAGCAGTCCTCTTAGGGTGTTGGTTGGACAAGCGAAGAAATACCTTGCAGACACCGCGAGACTTGCGCGCGGTTTAAAACCTGATCCGCCAGAGAATAATACTGTCCGAGGTCGTTGTCCTGTAAAATGGCATGCTTGCGCATCCAATACATAGCCAGACACGTGGTATCATCCAATTCTGTATATCCTGCTTGAATTTGTGCCAGTTGGGTTTTATCTGTTTCTGTCAGAGAGACATCTATTTTCCGGTCTGCGAGATAGCGCAGGAACAAGCGGCTGACAGAACCATAGGTCACGGTGTCCTGTGCAGAGACATCGTCAGAAATCAATGCGTGTTCCTGTGCCCAAGTTATCACAGCGGCATCAGAAAGGCTCTGCGTGCCGCCTGCCATGCGGTACAGAGCGCGCAGGACTTCTCCATAGGTTGCAGAGGCTTGTGCGCCGAATTCCGTGCGGGATTTTGCCTGCATATAGCCGTTTTCTACGGCAAATAGGGCGCTTGCCTCCTCGAAAGGATTGGTGATGTCGGAAAAATCATAGGTTTGCGTTTGTTTGGCTGCTGATTTCCCAAATACATGGGCATAGTAGTCGTTGTTCAGTACCTGCGTGGAAAACGAAAAAATATTGCTGACGTACTGACAGTATGCTTGGACGTCGGCATCGTTGACAGGACGGGTATCATACGATTGTGCGGTACCGGTTTCCGCGTTGTAGCGGAAAGAATCCGTCAAATAACTTTGGTCAGCCAGCACGGCAACATGGGTGCTGTCAGACAAAATATCTTTTCCGGCGAGCAGGCGGGAATCGTAGGAGACACCAAACAGATTGAGCAGAGTCGGCAGAATGTCAATATCACAGCAATAGGTATCTACATCGACCGGCTGCATGTTTGGAATATAACACAAAAACGAATTGTGATATTTTTCAAATGTCGTGTCAATGTCCTTTCCGGCAAGCTCATTGTATTGGCTTTCGGACAATCCGTATGGATAGTGGTCAGCGGTCAAAACAATTACGGTGTTGTCTGCCTGCCCTGCGCGTTCAAGCTGCTCAAACAAATCTTCCAAAGCATATTCCAGCTCCATGTTGCAGGCAAGATATGCCTGAACGGTTTCCGAATATGGCAGATTGCAAACGGCATCGCGGTTTTTTGCACTCATGGCGTTATCCCAGTTGTACTGATAATGACCGGAAAACGTCATGTAATACGCACAAAACGGCGTGCTGCTGTCCAGATATTCTGAGACCGAAGCATTTATCATATCCTTGTCAGAGGACGGCCATGACAGCGGCATATCCAGACCGCTGCCGACTGCCCGAAACGTATAGCCCATATGTGCATCCATTGCGCCGACCGCTAAAAATCAATACACCGGTCTCACCAAAGATTATAATTTAATCGTAATCTGTGCCGAGTCATTCAGTCCATATGTCATTGACGAACAGCGCACGCCTGCGCTGTACAAGCTGGCAAACGGCGGTTTTCGCTTTCACAACTACTATTGCAGTTTTCCCAACACAACGACAAACGGAGAATATGCGCTGTGCATGGGACTGATGCCGGACATGTCGCGCACAAAGACTGCTTCCAGCTTCGATGTTTCCCGCAGCAACTATCTACCATACTGTATGGGCAACGTCTTTGCCTCCCGCAGGTATCCCGCCTATGCCTATCAGCCAATGCGGAAAAATCCAGCGCAGAATCCACATTGTCAGCGCCGGATGCCGCTTGTTCCGAATCGCCATCTAGGGCACTGGCGGTCAGCGTGACGGAAGAACCGCCCAGCTGTGCCAGACACTCCTCGAACATGGTGGCGGTGAGACCAGCATGGCGCACACTGCTTTCTGTGGACGTACTGGTATTGGTCAGCAGGCGATATACCGTGCCGCCGTCCAGCAGGCGCAGAGCGCCGCTGGTCAGCACACAGATACCCGCCAAAGCTCCTGCTGCGGGAAGCAGCGTTTTGCGCGTCAGACGCGGCAAAATAACGCGGCGTGACCGCAGCAGATACCATGCAAGCGGAATCGGCAGGCACAGCGCAACGACAGGAAAGATTTGCTGTAAGATGCCGTACACAACTTGTTCTTTGAAATTGGTCAGTGCGTCCGCGCCGAGCGTCAGCTGGGACAGCGGCATAAAACTGCCGAAGATACCGTGATAGACGCATTGCACCGCGCAGCAAACGCACAGGAAACTCAAACAAGTGAGCGCAAGGCGTCCGCCGGCTTTGGACGGAAACAGAGAACCGAAGCAGGCGATTGCGCTTCCGATGCAAATGCCGAACAAAATCGGAAAGAGCACATGTGCATCTGCGGTGTGAAATACGCTTATGTGCAAAACCAGCTCCAAGTATGCGCCGCATCCGGCAAACAGCAGCCAAGCGGAAACCGCCGGATTATTCCGCAAGATCGTAAATGTGAATTTCCGCGTTTGTGACATAGGTTGCCTTCAAGTCTGACAGCTTCTGATAATGGGCGGTCGTGCCGTGAATCTTTTGTGCTTCGCGGCTGTCCCACAGCTCCAACAGGCACAAATCCTGTTCGGAATCCGTCGGATAGTAGTAGTCATATTTGCGGTTTCCGGCTTCTTCACGAGATGCCGTGTCGATGCCCTGCTCGACAATGTGACGGTAAAATTCTTCGCGCATGCCGTCTTTGACGGTATAGCGAACGGTAACAAGAATGGGATTGCTCATAGGTGTCAGCTCCTTTTTTGAAAGTATCTTTAGTTTACCGTGAATTTGCCGCATTGACAAGAGGAAGTTTGCGAATTATACATAGATAAACACCTATGAATAATCAAAAATATAGAAAGAAAAAATTATTTTATGGTTGAAAACCCAATATACCGGTGCTACAATAAAAGCACGAACGAAAATGGCAGAAACCTGCATGAAATCAATAAAACAGTCAGGGATGCATCATCCCGCCAAAGTGAGGAATTGTTATGAAGAAGATTGACCCGCAGAGCTGGAAGGCGGATATGCCGCTGTTCCGCGAAAAAGCGATTGCATACGCCAAGGGCGAAATAAAAAAAGCGGAATACAAAGGCTTTTCCGGCCGCTATGGCAGCTATGCACAGCATGACCCGTCTAAAAACATGCTGCGTCTGCGTATGCCGGCTGGCCGTGTGACCGCGCAGAAGCTCGCATACATTGCCGAATCCATCCGCAAGTACAATGTGCCGCGCGCGCACTTTACCACGTGTCAGACCATTCAGCTGCACGATATGGATGCAGAAACGACCAGCGACATCATGGAAGGCGCTTTGGATGTCGGCATTGTCACCATGGGCGGCGGCGGCGATTTCCCGCGCAACACCATGTGCGCACCGCTCAGCGGCGTGCAGAAGGGCGAATATTTCGACGTTCTGCCGTATGCACAGGCAGTCGGTGAATTTGCAATGAACTTTATCAACGCAGAGCCGATGCCGCGCAAGCTCAAGGTTGGCTTTTCCAATTCTCCGGAAAACGTAACCCATGCGACATTCCGCGATATGGGCTATGCCGCGCGTCCGGACGGAAAGTTTGACATTTATACCGCAGGCGGTCTCGGCAACAATCCGCGCTTTGGCGTCAAGGTAGCAGAGGCGGTAGAACCGGATCAGCTGCTGTTTTATCTCAAGGCAATGTGGATAACCTTCCGCACCTACGGCGATTATCAAAATCGCGGTCATGCCCGCACGCGCTATTTGCAGGAAATTCTGGGCGGCGCAGACAAGTACAAGCAAGCCTATCTGGAAAAGCTCAAGGAAGTATATGCGTCCGGAGAGGATCTGACGCTGCACGTTGACCCGATTGTCTTTACCAAGACCGGAGACGGCAGCACGGTTTCCGATCCGCGCGTCATCGAGCAGAAGCAGGAAGGTCTGTACGCTGTCGCATGGCATCCGATTGGCGGTATGCCGGCAGTCGAGGATCTGTGCGCAGTCAGCGACGCCATGTCTGCGATGGAG
>OQWE01000801.1_pt1 | contig 10642 bp, 5 predicted proteins | sample 1691591 | NCBI WGS metagenome assembly OQWE01 (sample SAMN03418265, study PRJEB22391) | human gut metagenome | biome: human-gut; feature: organic feature; material: feces | host: Homo sapiens | place: Tanzania | collected 2013-01
ACGTGGTGAAAATCTTCGGTCGTCCTGATGTAGATTCTTCTCATGATACCGTGAACTTGAGCTATCCTGATATTGCTGCCGATTTGAAGGTGGGCGACGACATCTTGTTTGATGATGGTGAACTCGACATGAAGGTAGTGGATATTCAGGGTCCTATGCTTGTGGCTGAGGTTCAGAACGAGGGTACACTGGGGGCTCACAAGAGCGTGAACGTACCGGGCGAGCACATCGACCTGCCTGCGCTTACAGAGAAAGACCGCAGAAACATCGAGCTTGCCATCGAACTGGATATTGATTTCATTGCTCACTCATTCGTGCGCAATGCAGCAGATGTAAAGGCCGTGCAGGATATTCTCGATGCTCACCACAGCGACATCAAGATCATCTCTAAGATCGAGAACCAGGAGGGTGTAGATAATATCGATGAGATCATCGATGCCTGCTATGGCATCATGATTGCCCGTGGTGACCTGGGTATTGAGGTGCCTATTGAGAGAATCCCTGGTATCCAGCGCCGCATCATCGCCAAGTGCGTGAAGGCTCAGAAGCCGGTAATCGTAGCTACCCAGATGCTCCACACCATGATCAAAAATCCTCGTCCTACACGTGCCGAGGTTACAGATATTGCCAACGCAATCTTCTACCGTACAGATGCCCTGATGCTTTCTGGCGAAACAGCCAGCGGTAAGTATCCGGTAGAGGCTGTTCAGACCATGGCGCGCATTGCAGAGCAGGCAGAGAAGGACAAGTCGCCTCTCAACGACATTGATCCGATGGAGGATGGAAAGATCGATCAGAAGCTCTTCCTGGCTCATGCTGCCATCGAGGCAACCAAGAAGTTGGGCGTTGCCGGCATCATCACCGATGGTGAGACGGGTCAGACTGCCCGCTGCCTGGCTTCGTTCCGTGGTCCTAACCCTGTGCTTGCCATCTGTTACAAGGAGAAGCTTCAGCGCTGGTTGAACCTGAGCTATGGTATTATTCCAATCCATCAGAAGGATCAGGTTTCTGCCAAGGCTATGTTTACCGCAGCGGTACGTATGCTCCGCCAGAAGGGTTATCTGGGCGAGGAAGATAAGATAGCTTACCTGAGTGGTAGCTTCGGTGAGGGTGGAGGAACCACCTTCGTAGAAATCAACAAGGTGAAGAAGATCTTCGATAACAGCTATACCTTCAATTTGCCATCAAACGGCATTGAAGACTAGTAAAAAGGGCATTATTTTAAGAAAAATAATGTGATGGAGTAAATATTGGTGCAAAAATTTGCAGTATTCAAAAAAATGCTGTAATTTTGCACCAATATTTTATAACGAAATTTGTTGAGAATGAAAAAAGTCATTTATTCAGCGCTTGTCGCTTTGACAATGGTCTTGATGCTTAGCAGTTGCGGAAGCACCAAGAACGTAGCTTATTTCCAGAATGCTGATCAGGTGAGTCTAGCAGCTTCAAAGATGCTTTATGACGCCAAGATTATGCCTAAGGACGAATTAACTATTACCGTTTCTACTACCGATCCAAAGGCTGCAATGCCTTTCAACCTTACTGTCTCCAAGACCACTGGTATGGAAGGACAGTTGACAAGTACCCCAACCCTCTTGGGTTACCTGGTAGATAACAATGGTAATATTCAGTTCCCGGTTGTTGGTCAGCTTCATGTAGCTGGTTTGTCGAAGAACCAGTGCGAGGAATTGATCAAGAATAAGGTTCGTCCATACATGTCAGATAAGGAGAATCCTATCGTTACGGTAAGAATGGCAAGTTACCGTGTAGTAGTTACGGGTGAAGTCAATGCTCCAAGAGTAGTAACCGTCCCTCAGGAAAAGATGAGCATCATCGAGGCCTTGGCTTCTGCTGGCGATTTGACCATCTATGGTAAGCGCGAGAATGTGATGCTGATCCGTGAGGATGCTCAGGGAGAGAAGCATATTCATTATCTGAACTTGAATGATGCTAACATCATCAATTCTCCATATTTCTATCTGCAGCAGAATGATGTTATCTATGTAGAGCCTAACAAGGTGAAGGCACAGAACTCAGCTATTGGTTCTGCCACATCACTCTGGTTCTCTGCTGTAAGTATTTTGACATCAGTTGCATCATTGGTTGTCAACATCCTGCGATAACAGCAAGGGATAAAAGGTCAGGAATAACAAACGGAAATACAACATAAATATAGATAAGTATGTGTGGCATAGTAGGATATTTAGGTAAGGGAGACGCTTATCCAGCCCTCATCAAGGGCTTGAAGCGTCTGGAGTACCGCGGATACGATTCTGCGGGAGTTGCCCTTATTAGCAATGACGGCTCTTTGAATGTATATAAGGCAAAGGGCAAGGTGGCAGATTTGGAAGCGTTCTGTGCTGACAAGGATATTTCAGGACATGTAGGTATTGCCCATACACGTTGGGCTACCCATGGAGAGCCTTCAGCTGTGAATGCTCATCCTCATTATTCTTCAAGCAAGAACCTTGCCATGATTCATAATGGTATTATCGAGAACTATGCCGACATCAAGAAGAACCTGATGGCAAAGGGTGTGGAGTTCAAGAGCGAGACCGATACTGAGGTGCTCGTACAGCTCATTGAATACATCCAGGTGAAGAAGGATCTTGATTTGTTGACTGCCGTTCAGGTTGCGCTCCGTCAGGTGATTGGCGCTTACGCCATCGCTATTCTCGACAAGCGTAACCCTGACCAGATTATCGCTGCCCGCAAGCAGAGCCCGCTGGTGGTGGGTATTGGCGAGGACGGAGAGTTCTATCTCGGTTCGGATGCCAGCCCTATCATCGAATATACCGACAAGGTGGTTTACCTGGAGGATGGCAACATCGCCGTGATGCGCCTTGGACAGGAATTGCAGGTAGTGAACATCCAAAACGTAAAGCTCAACCCTGAGGTGCAGACCGTGGATATCGACCTCGGCCAGATTGAGAAGGGTGGTTTCCCTCACTTCATGCTGAAGGAAATCTTCGAACAGCCTGAGTGCCTGCGCAACTGTATGCGTGGCCGTGTGGTGAGCCGTACCGTGGAAACCCGCGTGATGACCGATGGCGACGATACAACCTGTAAGACGGAGACAGAGATGGGCGTAGTGCTCAGCTCTATCACCGACCATCGACAGCAGCTCCTCAATGCCAAGCGAATCATCATCGTGGCTTGTGGAACATCATGGCACGCCGGACTCATCGGCAAGCAGATGATTGAGAACTACTGTCGCATCCCAGTGGAAGTGGAATATGCATCAGAGTTCCGTTACCGCAACCCAGTGGTAACGAAGGATGATGTCGTCATCGCCATTTCCCAGAGTGGTGAAACCGCTGATACCCTGGCTGCCATCAAGCTTGCCAAGGAGAGCGGTGCGTTTATCTATGGTATCTGTAACTCCATCGGTTCTTCCATCGCACGAGAGACAGATACGGGTACCTATATTCACGTAGGTCCGGAGATTGGTGTTGCCTCTACCAAGGCATTCACCGGTCAGGTTACCGTACTTATCCTCCTGGCACTTGCCATCGGTAAGGAGAAGGGTACCATCAGTGAAAACGAATATCAGAAGATTACAGAACAGCTTTGGAACATTCCTTCAAAGATGAAGGAAGTGTTGAAGCTCAACAATAAGATATCTGACTTGAGCCGTACGTTTACATACGCTCGCAATTTCATCTATCTGGGTCGCGGATTCCAATATCCTGTAGCCCTGGAGGGTGCATTGAAGTTGAAGGAGATTAGCTACATCCACGCTGAGGGTTATCCTGCAGCGGAGATGAAGCATGGCCCTATCGCGTTGATTGACAGCGATATGCCAGTGGTTGTCATCGCCACCCACAACTTCATGTACGAGAAGGTCTTGTCTAATATCCAGGAGATTAAGGCCCGTCAGGGGCGTGTCATTGCTATTGTCAGCAAGGGCGATGAAACCATTTCCAAGATTGCCGACGAAGTGATTGAACTCCCTGAGACCCTGGAGTGTCTGGAGCCATTATTGGCTACTATTCCTTTGCAGCTGCTGGCTTACCATGTAGCTGTATGTAAGGGTAAGAATGTTGACCAACCAAGAAACTTGGCCAAGTCGGTTACTGTAGAATAAAATAATAAAGGGAATCGTCGTTTCTTGACGTTTCCCTTTTTTTGGAGGGGTGTCCCTCGGATAGGAATATTCAGATTTAACTAAATAAGATAAAGGATAATAAAGAGTATGGAACCATTGAAACATGAGTGTGGCGTGGCAATGATCAGATTGCTCAAGCCACTGGAGTATTACCAGCAGAAGTACGGTACTTGGATGTACGCACTCAACAAACTCTATCTGATGATGGAGAAGCAGCACAACCGTGGACAGGAGGGTGCTGGTATGGCTTGTGTCAAACTGGGCGGAAAGCCGGGACATGAGTATATGTTTCGTGAGCGTGCGGAGGGCAAGAATGCCGTGACCGAAATCTTCGGCAAGGCAAACGCCAACTTCAAGAACTTGACTCCCGAGCAGCTTGCTGATGCTAAGTTTGCCCAAGAAGAACTGCCTTTCGCAGGCGAACTCTACATGGGACACCTGCGCTACAGTACCACCGGAAAGAGTGGTATCCAGTATGTGCACCCATTCCTGCGCCGCAACAACTGGAAGGCGAAGAACCTCTGCCTTTGCGGTAACTTCAATATGACCAACGTAGATGAAATCTTCGAGGAACTGACCAAGCAGGGCCAGAGTCCACGCATCTACAGCGACACCTACATCATGCTCGAACTGATGGGCCACCGACTTGACAGAGAGGTGGAGCGCAACTTCGTGGCTGCAAAGGCGATGGAGATGGAGAACACCGACATCACCAACTACATCGAAGACCACGTGAAGATGAGCAATGTGCTCAAGACCACGATGAAGGACTTCGACGGCGGTTATGTGGTCTGCGGAATCACCGGTTCGGGCGAGATGTTCTCCATGCGCGACCCTTGGGGCATCCGTCCTGCCTTCTACTACAAGAACGATGAAATCGTAGTAGTAGCCAGCGAGCGCCCTGTACTTCAGACCACCTTCGACCTGGAGGCAGAGGATGTGCAGGAGCTGATGCCGGGCACGGCGCTTCTCGTGAAGAAGAACGGCGAGTGCAGTATCGAGCGCATCATGGAGCAGAAGGGCGATTCAGCCTGCTCATTCGAGCGCATCTACTTCAGCCGTGGTTCCGACAAGGATATCTACCAGGAGCGTAAGCAGTTGGGCGAGCAGTTGACCCAGCCTATCCTGAAGGCAGTGGATTACGATGTAGATCACACCGTGTTCAGCTACATTCCGAACACAGCCGAGGTGGCTTACTATGGAATGTTGAGCGGTTTCAAGAAGTATCTCAACGAAAGCAAGATAGAACAGATTGCCAACCTCGACCATATTCCATCTAAGGAAGAATTATACGATATTCTCGGTGACTTCGTCCGTTCGGAGAAGATAGCATGGAAGGATATCAAGCTCCGCACCTTCATCACCGAGGGCAACAGCCGCAACGACCTGGCGAGCCACGTGTATGATGTAACCTACGGAAGCATCGAGCCGAATGTGGATAATCTCGTTATCATCGATGACAGTATCGTGCGCGGTACAACCCTGAAGGAGAGCATCCTGCGCATCCTCGACCGTCTGCATCCTAAGAAGATAGTAGTCGTATCCAGTGCCCCTCAGATCCGTTATCCGGATTATTACGGCATTGATATGGCAAGACTGGAAGAGTTCTGCGTGTTCCGTGCAGCCATCCAGCTGCTGAAAGACAGAAAGATGGAGGACCTCATCGAGCAGACCTACGAGGCATGCAAGGCAGAACTTGCCAAGCCGAAGGAGGAGCAGATTAACCCGGTGCGTGCCATCTACAAGCCATTCACCATCGAGGAAATCAACGAGAAGATAGTAGAGATGCTTCGCCCAGAGGGCATGACCACTCCTATCCAGCTTGTGTTCCAGAGCATCGAGGGCTTGCGCGAGGCGATTCCAAACCACAAGGGCGACTGGTATTTCACCGGTCATTATCCAACCCCAGGCGGCACGAAGCTCTGCAACCAGTCGTTTGTGAACTATATCGAAAACGTTTATCATAAATAAGTGAAGAGTGAAGAACGAAGAGTGAAGAATTCATTTGCTCTTATAAGTATGAAATAAAAGAATCAAATGTCAGATATGAAAAAAGTAACCTTAGTTTTGAGCGATGGAACCAAGTTCCATGGCAAATCTTTTGGATATGACGCTCCTGTAGCGGGCGAGGTTGTGTTCAACACAGCCATGATGGGATATCCAGAGAGTTTGACCGACCCTTCTTACGCCGGTCAGTTGATGACACTTACATTCCCTCTCGTGGGCAACTATGGTGTGCCACCATTTACTTTCGAGGAGAACGGTTTGCCAACCTTCATGGAGAGTGACAAGATTTATGCTTCTGCCATCATCGTGAATGATTACAGCGAGCAGTATAGCCACTGGAATGCAGTGGAGAGTCTTGCCGACTGGTTGAAGCGCGAAAAGGTGCCAGGAATCACAGGCATCGATACCCGTGAGTTGACTAAGGTGCTTCGTGAGCATGGTGTGATGATGGGTAAGATTCTCTTTGATGATGAACCAGACAACATCCCTGAGGCTAACTACGAGGGTGTAAACTTCGTTGACCAGGTGAGCTGCAAGGAGATTATCCGTTACAACGAGGGTGCCGGCAAGAAGGTGGTACTCGTTGACTGCGGTGTGAAGGCAAACATCATCCGTTGCCTCATCAACAGAGGCGTAGAGGTGATTCGTGTGCCTTGGAATTACGATTACACCGATATGGACTTCGACGGACTGTTCCTGGCCAATGGTCCTGGCGATCCAGACATGTGTGAGGATGCTGTGAATATTATTCGCAAGCAGATCAGCCAGAGCCGCAAGCCTATCTGCGGTATCTGTATGGGTAACCAGTTGCTTTCTAAGGCTGCTGGTGCTACCATCTACAAGTTGAAGTATGGTCACCGTTCACACAACCAGCCAGTGCGCATGGTAGGAACCAACAATTGCTACATCACCTCTCAGAACCACGGTTATGCCGTTGATGCCAAGACATTGGGCAACGATTGGGAGGAACTCTTTGTAAATATGAATGATGGCTCTAACGAGGGTATCCGCCACAAGGTGAACCCTTGGTTCTCAAGCCAGTTCCACCCAGAGGCTTGCTCAGGCCCTGTGGATACAGAGTTCATGTTTGATAAGTTTGTAGAAACACTTAAATAATTAGGAAAAAAGATGAAAGACGAAAATATAAAGAAGGTGCTCCTCTTAGGTTCTGGAGCCTTGAAGATCGGTGAAGCAGGTGAGTTCGACTACTCAGGTTCGCAGGCCCTGAAGGCATTGCGCGAGGAAGGTATCGAGACTGTGCTCATCAACCCGAATATCGCAACCGTACAGACATCAGAAGGTGTTGCCGACCAGATTTACTTCCTGCCAGTGCAGCCTTACTTCGTAGAGCGTGTCATCCAGAAGGAGAAGCCAGACGGTATCCTCCTCAGCTTCGGTGGTCAGACTGCCCTCAACTGTGGAGTGGAACTCTATCGCCAGGGCATCCTGGAGAAATATAATGTCAAGGTATTGGGTACTCCTGTTCAGGCTATCATGGATACTGAGGACCGTGAGCTCTTCGTAGAGAAGCTGGATGAAATCAACGTGAAGACCATCAAGAGTGAGGCTTGCGAGAACATCGAGCAGGCCCGCAAGGCTGCTGCCGAGCTCGGCTATCCTGTCATCATCCGTGCTGCTTACGCCTTGGGTGGACTCGGTTCTGGTTTCGCTGACAACGAGGAGGAGCTGAACAAGCTCGCAGAGAAGGCCTTCTCATTCTCTCCACAGGTATTGGTAGAGAAGAGTTTGAAGGGTTGGAAGGAGATTGAGTATGAGGTGGTTCGTGACCGTTACGACAACTGTATCACAGTTTGTAACATGGAGAACTTCGACCCACTGGGAATCCATACCGGTGAGAGTATCGTCATCGCTCCATCTCAGACCCTGAGCAATGCTGAGTATCATAAGCTCCGTGCCCTCGCCATCAAGATTATCCGTCATATCGGAATCGTGGGTGAGTGTAACGTGCAGTATGCCTTCGACCCTAAGAGCGAGGACTATCGTGTAATCGAGGTGAATGCCCGCTTGAGCCGTTCATCTGCCTTGGCATCTAAGGCTACCGGTTATCCTCTTGCCTTTGTTGCAGCCAAGCTCGGTATGGGTTACGGTCTGTTCGAGTTGAAGAACTCTGTAACCAAGACCACATCTGCCTTCTTTGAGCCAGCATTGGACTACGTGGTATGTAAGATTCCTCGTTGGGACTTGTCTAAGTTCCGTGGCGTAGATAAGGAGTTGGGTTCATCTATGAAGTCAGTAGGTGAGGTAATGGCCATCGGCCGCAACTTCGAGGAGGCCATCCAGAAGGGTCTTCGTATGATTGGTCAGGGCATGCACGGTTTCGTAGAGAACAAGGAGCTTGAAATCGATGATATCGATGCAGCTTTGCGCGAGCCAACAGATAAGCGTGTGTTCGTGATTTCAAAGGCTATGCACAAGGGCTATACCGTAGATCAGATTCACGACTTGACCAAGATTGACAAGTGGTTCCTGGAGAAGTTGAAGCACATCATCGACATTGACGAGGCGATGAAGAAGTGCAACATCAATACGCTTGACCAGGATTTGCTCCGCACCGCTAAGGTTTATGGTTTCACCGACTTCCAGGTAGCCCGTGCCGTTGGCTTGGAGCAGGAGTTGGGCAATATGCACAAGGCAGCCCTCCTGGTTCGCAACAAGCGCAAGAGCTATGGCATCCTGCCTGTAGTGAAGCAGATTGATACCCTGGCAGCAGAGTATCCTGCTCAGACCAACTACCTCTATGTAACTTACGCTGGCGTGAAGAGCGACATCACCTTCGAGAACGACCACCGTTCTATCATCGTACTCGGTTCAGGTGCTTACCGCATCGGTTCTTCCGTAGAGTTCGACTGGTGTGGCGTTCAGGCATTGAACACCATCCGCAAGGAAGGCTGGCGCTCAGTGATGATCAACTACAACCCAGAGACCGTATCTACCGACTACGATATGTGCGACCGTCTCTACTTCGACGAGTTGACCTTCGAGCGTGTGATGGATATCATCGAGATGGAGCAGCCTCATGGCGTCATTGTATCTACCGGTGGTCAGATTCCAAACAACCTGGCTATGCACCTGGATGCACAGAACGTGCCAATCCTGGGTACTGCTGCCAAGGACATTGATAACGCTGAGGACCGTGCCAAGTTCTCTCAGATGCTGACCAACAACGGCATCAACCAGCCCGAGTGGAGCGCACTTACAAGCATGGAAGATATCGACCGCTTTATAGAGCGTGTGGGCTTCCCCGTTCTTGTGCGCCCGTCATACGTTCTCTCAGGTGCAGCCATGAACGTATGTTACGACGATGAAGAATTGCATCGTTTCTTGAATATGGCAACCGAAGTGTCCAAGGAATTCCCCGTAGTGGTAAGCCAGTTCATGCAGGAAACCAAAGAGATTGAGTTTGATGCTGTTGCCGACAAGGGTGAGGTTATTGAATATGCCATCTCTGAGCATGTGGAATATGCCGGTGTCCACTCTGGTGACGCAACCATGGTTTTCCCCGCACAGCATATCTATTTCTCAACTATCCGCCAGATTAAAAAGATTTCCCGCAAGATTGCACAGGAACTCAACATCAGCGGACCGTTCAACATCCAGTTCCTTGCCAAGAACCGTGAGGTGAAGGTTATCGAATGTAACCTGCGTGCATCACGCTCATTCCCCTTCGTATCGAAGATTCTGAAACGCAACTTCATCGAGACAGCAACCAAGATTATGCTTGATGCTCCCTATTCCCGTCCAGCCAAGAGCGAGTTCGACATCGACCACATCGGTGTCAAGGCATCACAGTTCTCATTCGCCCGTCTGCAGAATGCTGACCCCGTACTCGGTGTTGATATGAGCTCTACCGGTGAGGTAGGCTGTCTGGGCGATGACCTCAACGAGGCTTTGCTCAACGCACTCATCGCCACTGGCTACCGTCTTCCCAAGAAGAGCGTTCTCATCTCTTCAGGAGCCGCAAAGGGTAAGGTTTCATTGCTCGAACCAGCCAAGCAGCTCGTCAAGAAGGGTTACGAGGTATATGCCACACCAGGCACAGCCAAGTTCTTCAATGAGAACGGTGTGAAAGCCACTGCCGTCAATTGGCCCGATGAGGAAGGCGACAACAATATCATGCAGATGATTGCTGAACACAAATTCGACTTGATTGTCAACGTTCCTAAGAACCACACCAAGCGCGAATTGACCAATGGTTATCGCATTCGTCGCGGCGCCATCGACCACAACATCCCTCTGATGACCAATGTGCGTCTGGCAAAAGCCTTCATTGAAGCCTTCACTGCCCTCCGACTTGAAGACATCAAGATCAAGAGTTGGCAGGAATACAATGCTTAATAATAAATATGATTAGATATTATCTCACACTCCTGTGCATGTTGTTCACAATAGGGCTTCATGCACAGGAGTCTCCTAATTCACGCCAAGCGCGGCGTATGTTCAACGAGGCCTATCAAAAGGTCTATGGCCCTCAAGGTTCACGTTTAAGCTATAGTGTCAATATCATAG
>OQWE01000802.1_pt1 | contig 10638 bp, 13 predicted proteins | sample 1691591 | NCBI WGS metagenome assembly OQWE01 (sample SAMN03418265, study PRJEB22391) | human gut metagenome | biome: human-gut; feature: organic feature; material: feces | host: Homo sapiens | place: Tanzania | collected 2013-01
ATTTCAACCCACGTGCCCCGTACGGGGCACGACGCAAAAGTACCTTTACCACCAGCGGAGGAGTAGCATTTCAACCCACGTGCCCCGTACGGGGCACGACAGCAAAAATGCACAAATACTATTCTGCATTTTTTGCAATAACAGACAATAAATGTAGAAAAACCACCATATAACATCGCCTGCCAGAACATTTTGCTTGTATGCTTATATACTTAGGAGCACATACTCGCAAAAAATGGGTGCGAAATTGTCTGATTTTTTCTGTTCGCTTATCCTTCGCACTAGATTATCAGTGTGTCTTCCGGCAGATATGTTTGCTTGCAGCCAAAGTGTTCGATCTTCTTTTCATACTGCTTCCCTAAATAATAAAATCGCAGACTATCCCGCTTGGGATTCATGATCTTACAAAGGGTATTTTGCAGACTGCGGCACTGTGCTGTGTCCAGCAAACATTCAAACACGGAATTCTGAACCCTTTGCCCATAGTTGACACATTGCTTAGCGATCTGTCGCAGACGTCTGCGCCCGGCGGCATCCTCTGTATTTACATCATAGGTGATCAATACCAGCATAAGCTCCTCACTTCCACAAAAATGGCGGATAATCATCCAAATCGCCCCGCAGATACCGTGCCAGTAAGAGGCTTTGCACATAAGGAACCAGACCCCAGGGAAGCTTTTCCACCAAAAACGGATGAGTAATCGTTTCTCTTTTGCGCTCCTGCCATTTCTGCAAGAATCTTTTACATCCTGTATCTGTCAGAAGCACCACGCCGCTTTCCCGAAAGTCAAAATCATCAGGTTTTATGACGCGATTATTGACCATCGTCATCACAAACCGATCCGCAAAGCAGGGACGCAGTTCCTCCATCAAGTCCAGCGCAAGAGATTCGCGCCCCGGACGATCCCGGTGGAGAAATCCTACATAGGCATCCAAACCGACACTTTCCAGTGCAGAAGCACAGTCGTGGGTCAGCAGGCTGTATGCAAAGGACAGCATTGCATTGAAAGCGTCCAACGGCGGTCGGCGGCTGCGTTCACGGAAAAAGAAGGTATCCTTCCCTTGTAGAATCATATCATCCAGTACACTGAAGTATAGCGTGGCACCGGCCCCTTCCAAACCACGGAGACTTTCGAGAGATATTTCTGCCGTGATTTGCGGCAATAAGCCCTGTAACTGCTGTGACACCGCCGCAAAGCGCTCACCGTCGATCCGCATGGCATGATCCCGGCGGGTGCGTTCCACGCTCCAGCGGGCGTTATAAACCTTGCCTAAAATCATCATTCGTGCCACACGGCAGCTTTCGGAGGGATTGTCGGCAACTCGGTACTGCGTCCTCCGTAACAGTACATTTCCCTGCGTTTGCCCAGAGACGCGGGCGAGAAAACGCCCTCGCTGAGTACAAAACGCCAGCCCGATCTCCCGCTTGGCACAGGCACCCATCAGTGCCGGTGAAGCACCGGAATAGGAAAAGGACACGATGCTTTGCAGCGTGTGCAGCGGATAGTGAGCGACGGCCTCCCCGCCACGGTTGGCTACCACATTCTCACCGTCTAATGAAAGGTACACATCCTCCGATGTAACGAACAGTGTGTTCAGAAACTGTCTCATGGCGTCACCTCCAGACGATCCCGCAGATAGTCCGTGATAGACCGTTTTCGCATCAGCTTCGGCAGACAAAGATCCTTGAGAGAGCAGGCATTGCATGCTTTTGTAGGATTTACTCTCGGCGTCCAGCCACGCTCGTACAGCGCGTGCATTCCCTCAAGAAGCGTTTTAACTTCCTGCCGCAGCTCCGGCGTGAATTCTATCTCCGTTCTGCGGTGCGTCTCACCATAGTACAGCGCACCCGTCGGGATCTCACAGCAGAGCATTTCCTCTAGGCACATAGCCTGTCCGCAGAGCTGCAATGCGTCCATGGTGTCCTGCTTTGGCTTGCCGCGCTTGTACTCCACCGGGTAAGGATGCCAAAGACCATCTTTTCCTTTCAGCGGAATTCCCACATCGCCGCGGTGAAATTCCAGCACATCGCAGGCACCGGAAACGCCCATAGTCGGGGAGAATATCCGCATATCCCGCGTGATGCCGCGACTCTCAGTGAAGTCCTTATCGTGAGCCCGATCGTGGAGGATCGCGCCGTCTGTGGTACGGTAATTCTCCGCCCATTGGTTTTCGATCTGGATCAATGCCCATTGTCTGCGGCAGAATTTGAAGTGCTGTAAGCCGGAGAGCTGGAGGAAGCTCTCCTCCGGATAGATCACCCCAGCTGTGTGCAGGTAACGCCGGCAGGCAGAGCCGCTTCGTCCACCGTAATGTTGTAGTCATCGTAGTTTCTGGGAGTGGTGACGCCGTCCTTGTGTGCGACCTTCACCAGATCAAACAACTTATGTGCCGGAGCGCAGCCAAACTCAGAGTCGTGCTTGAACACAATTAACTCACGCACGGCCATCTTGCCGCGGGCGGCAGAGTGGTCATTCTCAAACATATTCAGGATCGCCGTCCACAGAAGGTTCAGGTCATCCTCGGAAAAGCCGGTGGTCTTGCGGGCTAGATTGGCTGAGACATAGCCCTCCACCCGGTACAGGCCGTAGGGAATGATGTACTTGCGGCCCATTTCGGTGCCCTTCTTCTCCGCGTCCGCCTCCGTAGTGATGGCCACGCGGGTGATAGTGACCTCCTGGAGCATGATCGGATCAACGCTGCGGGCAAAGCCCAGCTGCACCGGTCCGCGCACCTGACCGCAGTTCAGCGCGCCTTTGACAAAGGTGGTCATTACCGCGCCGAAGGTGCGGATATCGTAGAAGTTGGTGCACATGAAGTCGCGCAGTTTTTCGTCCAACTTTTCGTCCTTCTTCTTGGCCTCCTTCAACTTATCCGCGTCCACGCCCACATAGGCGCAGGCCTCCTTGTCGCTGGTGTTTAGGGGCACACCGTCCTTAATGTAGATGCGATAGCCCTCTTTCCCTTCCTTTACCATCTCCACATAGTTGCGGATCTTTCGTTTCAGGCATACATCCGTTACCAGACCGTAGCCTGTCTCAGGATCCACACGGGGCATGTTGCCCGCGTCGGGGTCACCGTTTGGGTTGCCATTCTCCACATCGAAAAATACCACAAATTCGTACCGGTTCTTGATAGGCTCAGACATTTTCGTTCTCCTCCTTTTTCGTATACCGCTTCTGTGTCTGGTGATAGTAGCCAAGGTCAAAAGATCCTTGCTGGGCCAGCGTCATCCGGGTGGGATAGTTCTCGCCCAACACACCTTTTAATGTGCTTACCTGCTTGTCAAAATAGACACGCTGTCCGGCCTCCAGCTTCCGCAGATGCTTCTGGTAAAGATTGTTCAGCACCGGGAAAATGCTGGCGGGCATGGTCGCTGCCGAGTTGAAATACTTATCCTTGATTGTCGTGTTGATGCCGGGATTTGCCGTCTGCTGTGTCGCCTCGTAAACGGAGAACAACCGACCCAGCGTGTAAGGAATATTGGTACTGGCTTCGTTTAGACTCACGGTCAAAACCTCCTCTGGACAGTCTGTATGTGGATTTTTCAAATAATACGCTTTGATGATGGCCGCGCGGCCCCATGTGATGTCCCTCTCTGCTCGAATACGGAGCATGACAGCTTCCAGCAGTGATGTAGGGTACAGTACGCCGGAAAAAACGGCTCTTGCCGTGGCTCCTGCCATGGCCGGCGAAGGAGACTTATCCTTGGAATTGAGATTCACCGTCTCCCTCAGCAGTGCCCACAGGGACAGCACACCGGGCTTGGCATAAGCAGGCTTCACGATCTCCAACCGTTCATAGTGTTCATTGACATTCCGCATCAGCTTACCGAAGCTGTCCCGCAGGAAGAAGCGGACAGAGAGCCGAGCCGAATTGGGCGCCAGTCCCAGAATGTAAAAGGTGCGGTTTGGATCGACGCCCAGATCCTTACAGGGCAGCCCTTTTGCCAAGTCTCTCAGAGCCGCGCGCAGGTCGTTGTCCGATAGGGACGATGGCATATTGCCGGACATGAAGGACATGAACAAGTCCTGATAAGCCGGCTCTGCGCCCTCCGCCCAGCAGACAATGGTGGTGTCGCCGATGACCTGCGCATTGTTTCTGTCTGCCAGCAGGTGGTTCAAGGCAGCTGTATAGGCAAAGGCGGCGTACTTACCCACCGGTGCGTTATAGTTCTGCTCCCGTCCATAGGAACAAAAGGCCGGTGCATTGAACGACACCAGTGCCGCGCCGCTGGACTGGGCATCCCGTACCCCTTTGATGGCGGGATGGGTGGCGGTGATCTCATCCTCGCGGCCCGTGACAAGACACTGCATCTTCACAGCGTCCTCGTCGGTGCCGTTCCTATACCGCTGCCACGCCTCGCGGATGACTGTGTCCTCGTGAGAATAGCAGCCATCCACCCGGAACAGTAGATTTCCGCCTGCGGTAACTGCCTCATACTGTCCGGACAAGGCGGGGTGTTCCATCGCTTTTTCCGGCTGCCATGTATCGAAGAAAGCCAGTATCGCTTTGGCAGCGGGCGAATCCACGCCATCTAATGCGGTATGGTGCAGGCTTGCAGCGGCGCGGAAGCAGTCCCGGCTGCGCTCCGGCTTTCCCTTCCGGTCAACACCCAGCAGGTAGGCGGAATTGTCCCACAGGAAATTGGAAGCAATGCCAACAGTGCGTTTCACTGCCGACGGCAGGATCATCGACTGCGGACGCAGGACAGTTTTCTTCCCCATTGCTACCTCTTCCATTGTGGGAATCACCTGCAACACCTGTCCATCTCTATCCAGACACAGGGCAAAGCTGATCTTTGTCGGGCTCCAACCGGGCGCGGCAATCTCGCCTTGCCGTAGAAGATCCTCGTAATACCGCGTCAGTGCTTGCAGGATCATCCCTTCACCTCCTCGCTGTCCCATGGCGGCACGGTCAGCACACCGTCCGTCAGGCTGGCTCGGAAAAACCGGGGCGTAATGTTCTGGGGATCGGTATAATCCATGTCCAGCAGCATCCAGCCCAGATCACGGATGCCCTCCAACTCCTTCGGGCAGGGCGGCAGTTCCGTGCAGCGACGAAAATGGACGGGAAATTCCCGCGTGCCGAAATAGGGCGTGCTGTAACACTGACCCCGTTCCAGACGGCGTTTGATGATGTCCTGAAACTTTCCGGCGTTGTCGCCGGGCGCCGCGTTCTCCGTCAGGTCAAAATGGGCATCGATCACATAATGTACGTCCCGCAGCACCATAGCCGCCCGCTGCTGGATGCTCTCCGGCGTAGCAAGATACAGTTCTCCTTTCCCTTTTTCCATGACGGTTTTTACCTTGCGGGCACTGATGGTGTCCTTCACCTCATTGCGGCGAATATTGGTGAAGCGAATGGGACTGCACACATGGATTCGGTCAATGCGCCATTTCATGCCGGGATGCCAGTAGATGCTTTCCAGCAGCCCGCGGGCTGCTGACGGCGTCATGACATCATAACTGACGCGCTCTGTTTTCATCTCCGGTCGTGTGAATAGCGCATAATCGCCCCACACTTCCACTTGTATCGCCATAAGATCACTCCCTTCTGCAACTGTTGCTATCTGCATTATATATTTTCATTGTCTTGCTGTCAAGTTCATAATTTAGAATAATTAGAAATTACTGAATTATTATTTTACTATTATTTGACAGGCATGTAATTTTCATGCTATAGTTCTTTCGTCACTGCAACGCAGTGTGGGTTGAAATATAATATAGAACAATTGCGGCAGAAGGCAGAAGGACGGGGCAGCCGTCCTTCTGCTATTTTTTCAGATAAACTCTGCCTTACCGGTCTCCGGTTCCAGAGACAGGCCCATAGTTTCGCTGTACAGCGTCAGATCTGTCAATATCGCGCTGTCGCTGTCCAGTGTGGAAACCTCCCGTGCCGTCAGCAGCGCGCCCGCATTGTACAGTGCCTGATAATGCTTATCATATACGGAAACGGCATAACGGCCCAGTTTACGGTATATGCCCTTGGAGCAGTCACCATCTTGCAGACGCTGGAGCAAGGCACCGCCTTCGCCATAGGGAATGTAGACGGTATATGTATTTTGGTCGATAAGATGGAACTTCTCCGCCACCGTCCGAAACGGAAGTTCACAGCCATCGATACCATGCGTAAACGCTTTGATGACACCTTGCTTGTCCAGCGCGTCGCCGGTCAGACCACGCAGACTATAGAAGTACCGATCCATCGTCTCAGGCGCAGCCGGGTCACGACCATCGCCCAGCGCTTCTCTGGCTGCGCCGATGACGGATTGAAACAGCAGCGGCGGCAGTTCCGTCCGCTCAAAAATCGTGACAAGGCTCCCCTCCACAGGACATTTTCCCTCGCGGTTGCAGCGCCCCGCCGCCTGCATAACGGAATCCAGCCCTGCCAGTTCCCGATACACGGCTGGGAAATCTACATCGACGCCCGCTTCAATCAGCGAAGTGGACACCACACGGCACGGTTTGCCCTGTTTGAGCCGTTCTCTGATCTCCCCAAACAGCGCCTGGCGCTGTGCCGGGATCATCAGAGTAGATAAGTGGTAGCTGCCCTCCGGCGGCAGCAATGTGTATATGCTTTGGGCCGCCTTACGGCTGTTGACAATGCAGAGAACTTGCCGTTGTTCACTCAACTGCTCCGCCAGTGCCTCGTCGGTCAGCATTCCGGCCTGCCGGAAGGTCACACGGCGGAAGCGGTCATACAGTGCCGCTGTTTGCGGGCAAAGTTCCGTCACAGGACAGCTTGGCGCATAGGTACGCAGCAGGTCGCCCAATGACGGCTGCGTTGCGGTACAAAGTACCACCGTGGAGTGAAATTGCTCTGCCAGTGAAGCTATGGCCGCTACACAGGGTCGCAGATGCGGCAACGGCAGCATCTGCGCCTCGTCGAAGATAATGACGCTATTGGTCAGATTATGCAGCTTGCGGCACCGAGAGGAGCGGGCGGCATACATGGATTCAAAAAACTGCACCGCCGTGGTGACTACCACCGGCATGTCCCAATTCTCCGTGGCCAGCGTCTTTTGAATGTCCTCCGCTGTTGCGCCATCGGAGAGGTCGAACTGTACGCTGAAATGGTGCTCCAGCACATTACCACTTCCCAGAATATCTCTGAACACTTGGGCGTTCTGGTCAATGATAGAGGTATACGGAATGATGTAGATCACCCGCGACATCTCGTGTTCCACCGCATGGCGCAGCGCAAATGCCAGAGATGACACCGTTTTTCCGCCGCCGGTAGGGACGGTCAATGTGTAAACGCCTTTCGGCTTATCGCCTGCATCCATGCAGGTGTTCAGGATCTCACAGCGCAGCCGGTTCAACTCCGTCTTGGGCTGCTGCTGCCACGGTTTGATATGCGCCTGCAGCCGTGCCAGCAGTGTAGGGAGGTCATCGTATTCGCCCCGTCCTCGCTCGCCGTTCATGAACTGCTCTGTATTCAGATAGTCTGCATCCACCAAGCAGGAATAAAGCATTCTTGTCCAAAAGGATGCTTGCAGAGGAGATAGCTTTTTTGCCGCTGAGACCAACGGCGGCGGTAATGTTACGCCTCTTTTACCGCAGTGCTCTAAGCACTGTTCATCACATCCTTTCAGCAGCCGTCCATAGAATGTCCCGTCGTTTTTCCGGGCTGTTCGCATGTTGCCGAAGTCTGACAATCCTCCGTGATGCCCTGCCACGCAGGCAGAAACATAGCGGTTTCCCCGGATTGCACAGGCCATTGCTCCCGCTGTGGCGTGGTCAACGATAGGGCCATCGTTCAGCAGGCGATTCTGAAATTCTTCGGTGCATTTGCCGATGTCGTGGGTCAGTCCTGCCAGATGCCCGTCGTCTTCCGCGCCGAAGGCTGCCGCAAATTTGCGGCACAGTTCAGCTGTACCAATTAGGTGCTCGGCAACCGTCTGATACTCCTTATTGCCATCGGAATTCTCCCGGACATGTGCATAGTACTGCAAAACCATCACCCCTTCTACACGCGATTCATTTCTCTCTTTGAAAGACCTTACAGTTCTTCCGTTTTGAAGGTCGAGCACCCTTCGTAATAGTAGCTGTGGTCAATGCCCTGCATAAAGACCTCGCGGCTATTGATTTCGCTGGTCAAAGCCGCCTTCAGCAGCACCTTGATCTCTACATCCTTGATGGGACTGCGCTCCATTGCAAGGAGATGATCCTCTTTATCCACCTTGCTCCAGTCCACCACCTGACCGATGCCGCTTTTCAGCATCAGGTCGAGCCAGATGCGTGTGCTGCCCTTTTCCAGATTCACCGTTCGCAGCTTACCGGCGAAGTCGTAAATATCTTCAAACAGATATTTGTGAATCGCTTACAGGGATGCAAACTTCCCCGGCACCAGCTTGTCCAGTGTGCCGCTTTCAAAAAGTTCAACGGCCTTCTTTTTGCTGATACGCTCCTCCTCGCGGGCAAGCTCAGCGGAACTGGCAATGCCTAATTTTTTTCAAGAACTATCCTGCTTTCTCCCTTAAAGCGTCTCCAAAATCGATCCATATCTGGTACAAACACTGTGCTCCAATTCATCAAAAGCCGGAATAAAGCGATCAATGATCTCCTGTGCCAAAGCGTTTGCGGCATTACCATCATAAATATGCGCCATATTATTACGCTGCGACAACATATCCAACCACACATCTTCCTGTATGCAGGGATAATACTGATACGCCTGTTTAATAATTTCACGAGGAGAGCCAGTTCGTGCCGCCTCTACACCTTCATAGGTCAGCAATTCTTTCAGTACCTTCCAAGCCAGTTCGAACTGAATGGCAAATATGCGAAAGATTCCGCTCAAGATAAATTCATTGCTTAAATTTTGCTTGTCTGAACGATGTAAAACTGCCAAATTCTTTTGATAATATTCAAAGCTCTTCATGATGTGCTTTCTCCTTTTGTGGAGCTACCTTCACATACTTCCCGCTTCGCGCTCTTGCGTCCTTGGGTTTCTCGGCGTCTGCGGGAATGGCCCATACATACCCGATGCGGATCGCGCCGGGGATGCGTTCTGCCTTACAGAGAACTTGAATACGTCGTGGGGTGATGCCCCACTTCTCTGCTGCCTGTGTGATGGACATATATTCCATGGACATTCTCCTATCTTATAATAGTAAAAAACAGCCCTGTAGAAAGCACAGGACTGTTGGATAGTGCGGCTGGTAATTAGCCCTGTCGCAGTTTTTTACTGTACATATTATATACCTTTCTGCGAATAAAGTCAAACAAACCGTACCTTTCTATAGATGAAATTTGCACCTAAACGGGAAAACCCCGTTCAGGTGCAAATTATTGATATTGCGATAGTGGGGGTATTAGGGGGATGTCCCCTTAACAAGCGCATTTTGCTGTCAAAATGCTATGCTTGCGGAAACAGATTCCGTATCGCATTCGCAATACAGAATCTGTTTCCTCCTACGGCGGAAGCTTCTGCGCCATTATGGTGGCTGCTCGTGCAATACGCACCATTTCTATTTTTCTTTTTTGGCTCCCTCACGGAGCCACGAGGCGTAGAGTACCATCCGAAGATAAGCCGACCTCCCTAATCCGCTGGCCTGTGCCGCCTCGCCCAAACGCCTGTATTCCGCTTCTGTCAGCCGAACATTGACCTGTTTGTTTCTGATCTTATTCTCTTTCATAATCATTCCGTCCTTTCCTGTCAGATTCAGTTTCTTAACCAATCAGTTTTATTTTCTCTGTCTTATTGAACGCCGAAAACCGGCGTTCCAGCAGCACCGAATTTCGTCGTGCCAGAGCTCCGAAATCCAGGATTACATCTCACAGGCAAATGGCTGCGGATATAGCCGTGAAGGTTTTCCAAGGCCCTGCCGCCTACGATCTAACAGGCCATAATCTTCCGGTGAGGCCAGAAGTTTTTCTGCCTTACCATGGGCGCAGTTGAGGCACCGTATAATCGTCTCAACACTGAAATAGATGTAGGTATTTCCCTCACGATCCCTCCGGAAATTCCGGTCGGAAAGCGTCATTCTGTTCACGAGCATTCCGTAAAGCAGTTTCGCTTCACAGGGCAGGCCTTTGTAGTAGATATGCGTAAATAACAGCTTGGGAATCCTGTAAAACGCATAGGATTCGGATTCCGATTTGCAAAAATAGTCCATTCCTTGCTCCTCTATAAAAAATAGCGGAGGCAGGATTTTGACCTGTCTCCACTTGCGTTGGTTTTTTGCTTTTGTTTCTTTCTTGGGGCGTCATTTGGACTCCCGCACGATCTCAAGAGCCGCGCTTTTGATGTTGTTCATCGCGCCGACCCACGCCATAGGATCTCGTTCCTTCAAGTCCTCGTCAACGCCCTGCACTTCCGCCATCTGTTGGATGATGAATCGCAACTGCTCTTCCTCGCTGACGTCCGGCTCCGGCGGCACCAGCAGACACGGATAGTATTGCTCACCGCGTAGCTCATAGTAAATTCCATTCCGGCAGATGGTCTGCGGTAAGGACTCCTGTAATCTTTCACTCATGTGATGCACCTCCTGCGGCTATTTTACAGGACTTGTCCGTATAACACCAGTGTACGAAATCACCGCTCTCCCCTGTTCCGCGTCCGGTAGCGTGTCTCCAGCAGCTTGAGAATTTCCCGCTCCATCTGCTGGCTGTCGCAGGCCATCCGCATGAA
>OQWE01000803.1_pt1 | contig 10633 bp, 16 predicted proteins | sample 1691591 | NCBI WGS metagenome assembly OQWE01 (sample SAMN03418265, study PRJEB22391) | human gut metagenome | biome: human-gut; feature: organic feature; material: feces | host: Homo sapiens | place: Tanzania | collected 2013-01
GCCGAGGAGCTCGGCTTCGGCGGAATTGAGCTGAATGACTTTTTCGGAACAGAGCTCACCGAAAAGAACGGCCCGTTTCATAAATATCTGAATCTGAAAATCGTCCAGCTCATAGTGGTGACCGATTATCTGCTCGATTGCAAGGAACGCCGCGTCGATCGGACCGTCTCCGACGCTGACGCCGCTGAGCTCCGTACCGTCCTTGACGAGCTTTATATTAGCCGTTGCGGTGATGACGTTGCCGCTGTTTATAACATAGCTTGCAATGCTGTATATCGACGGCACCTGCAAAGCCGAGGAAGCGATAATAGCCTCAAGCTCCTTTGTTCCGACGAAATCCTTCTTTACCGCAACACGCTTGAAGGCTTCGTAAACGTTTGCGTTATCCTCCGGAGAAAGGTCGTAGCCTATCTTCTTGACCGCCTTGATAACCGTCGCTATTGTGTCGTTCTTGTCCAGAGTAAGGTTTTCGACGTCCTCGTTCACGCCGTTCTCAAACGGTGTATTTTCGCTCTTTGTCGTGTTGAGGATTCTCTTTATCTGACCCGTTACTCGACGTATCTCGGTCGTCCTTATCCTGCTCGAAACCTTTATCGAATCACCTCTGAGGGTGAATATCTTCGCGATTTTTTCAACCGTCGGGAAATTGAAGTTATCTGCCGTGACCTTGACCTGCGTTGCGCCCGCTTCGATTGCGGCGAATGCGGAAGCCGACTGGTTTGCGATGTTGAACGCGGCAAAATTTACTATAAGTGTCGGAAACGTAATCTTGCCTTGAGGTTTGCGAACTGCAGCAACAGCCGCATCCGTTTCGAGACGGGTGTTTACGGCAAGTCCTCTTTGTGCGACTCAATTTATCCGCTTCTGTCCATTGCACTGCTGGAAAAACACCGTAAGGCGGTTGATATATTGAAGCGCAAAAAAGAACTTTCCGACTATCAGGCGGAGATGGAAAATCTGAATATCAAAGAGCAGAGACTTTCCAACATGTATCTGGAAGGTCTTGCTACCGAGGAACAGTTGCGAAACATGCTGGCAACGCATAAAGAGAAGCGCAGAGAACTTGCACAGAAAATTCTGATGGTGAAAGCCAGCGATATCACTCCATCAAAACTGCAGGAGCTGGAATTCCATATTCTTTCACAGTTGTTTTCCGATCTGGCAACAAAAACACTCTCACACAACATGTATGAAAGTCTGCTCAATGAAGCGGAAATAACACTGACCGTCTTTCGGCATCATGTGGATTTTCACACAAAATACGGGGATGTAAGAATTCCCCGGATCCAAATTAAAAACCGATTCTGGATGCCTGAGTGGGAAATTGAACTGACGAATTCCAATCATGACAAAGCGATGGTAATTGATGAGAATACGCAGATCAAAGTTACCTATCAGACCGGAAAAGAAGAAGTCCTGGCAGATTTCGGGCAACTGAAAATTCTTGGCAAATAAAAAATTCCAATGCGGGAATACAAGGACGTTTTTCAAGATACCGACGTCCTTGAATTGAATTCCAACCATTCATTCCATTTCCGGAATAACGTTTGTAAGTGAGGCTGCAATCTCATGCATCATCCTCATCTCAATCAAAGCCAATTGAACAATAACCATGTCTCATTTTGTATCGGTCAAATCCTCCCTGTTTGGCTTTTGAATATTCAATGGGAACACCGAGAAGCATGCTCAGATGAGTGATGCTGCGTAATGAGACTTCTCGCCGGAAATCCTGATCTCTGTCGTAACACGCCACTTCCAGATCGACAATATCTTTTGAATTCAGACTCTGATTTTATTCTTTCCTTGTGCCCGCGCAGCCGCATTCGCTTCCTGCTTGCCTTCTTTTTTGTGGAAAGAATACAATCTTCCAGAAGGAGTTGAGCATGAACAAAGAAAACAAATCAGTCGTGCTGCTGATCACCACGGACAAGCAGCGGATCGGAACTCAAACGGTTATCCAAGATTCGGCGGTTTTCGTTGAAGAAAAACGTTTGCTTGATTCGGTTGAGGCGAATGTATTCGATATGGTCCGGACACATCCCGACTGTTGGACGTGCGGCTGCGTGACTGGTTATCCCGAATCTCTTTTTACGGAGGTCGAGCGGGAAGCTCTCCGGCGTCACGGTATCAACAAACGATTTTCAATGTAAGAAAGGAGGCAATCATGTCATTGAACTGGGACATCAGCAAGGTCAAAAACTGGAAAAAAAAGCAGGATGCCGACCACGGCGATCTGGATTGCCTGATCTGGGCGACTCTGTCCATCGGGATGGGCGATCTGAATAAAAAAACCGCACAAGAGTTCTGCTACCGGCTGAACCGTTATTCCCGCGAAGTCGGCCCGTTGGCAGTCACCAAAACGGGAAAGACAATCATCTGGTCCGTTTCCAGACTCAAAAAGTGGTTCGGACTCCATACCAATGTTTCTCCGTTGAGCAATGCCGGATTCGACCAGCACATGCGTAAATTAACCAATCGTTGAGGAGAGAAGAAATGGATATTGGAATTCATAATCGGCAAATCGCACAGGCGAAGGCGAACATCGGGAAAACATGTTCCGAGCTGAAAGTCGGCGATTATGTATTCGCAGATGGTTGCGGATTGAAAAACGAAGGATTCACCGGACAACTGTATGATATGAGCAATAATGACTGCCTGCATCCCGGCTGTCTTTGCGTCATTGAAAAAATTACACACTGCAAAGACGCAGATCTGCTTGCAAACCGGTTTGAATTCGGTCCGGGAGGAAGCCGGTCCGACTGCTTTGGCGACGGCGAATTCAATCGCTTCAACTATACGCCGGAACAGGTCAGGACATTTTACAATGTTGCGACGCTCATCATCGCCGATGATACCGGAAGATATGCCTTTTGCAATGCGGAGGGCTACGATTATCCGCGTTACCTTCTGTTCGGCGCAACATGGCGTGAAATGTTTGCCGCAGAAATTCAGGCGGAGCAAAAGCACCGTGCGGACCTGGCGGAAAAATACCGCAAGGAGGAACAGGAACGCATGGAAAAAGAAAGAATGGAGCAGGAGCAAAAAATCACAGAAAACTTCGCTTATCTTGATGCAGGGAAAAGCAAAAAAGCAAACTGGATTGCCATTTGCAAACATGCTTTTCCTTTTCCCGTGAAAGTCTCAAAACATGAAACCTATGGCGAGTATGAAATCATTCTCATCTGCCGAAATGAAGAGGAGCGGCTGCAAGTCGGTCATTTTGTGGAGTCCTGCCGGAACGATTTCAATTACTGCACCGGCGAGACCGGAACAGACGATCACGGATATCCGTACACCGTATACCGGAATCGCCTGGAAGACCATGTGAATGGTCTTGTTTCGGACATCAGAACGGAACGTGAATATCACTGAAAACAGCACACCGGGAGATGGTTATGGAAGTTTGCAAGGCTTATCTGGAGGCTCGTGCCAAATGGAAACGTCGGTATGCCGAACTGGAACGGCGTTATGAGGAAGCAGAACACGCAGAAGACTGGTTCCGCGTGGAGAGTCTTGGCGAAGCATTGGTTCACATGGAGCAGCATTCCGGATTCAAGAAATGTCTTTCCTGCGGAAAAAGAGGCTGTCCGGCGAATTTCGACGGCTTTGTTTCATGGGACCCGATGGATGAAAACTGCCGCATAATTGAAATTACCGGAAAGGAGATTTTGAGATGAAATTCATCTGTCCGAAATGCAACAAAGAAGCTGAAATCGAAGTCATTATGATCGACTGTTCTGTCACTGAAACCATCAAATTCGATGTAGACGGTGATCCTGAATACGGAACGCCGAAAATTCATGAAAGCTTAAATTCGCATTACCAATGCAAAGACTGCGGATGGAAACTTCCGGTTGAACCGAATCGGGTCGATGATGACGCATTGCTGGAATGGCTGCGCGATCAGCCGCAAAACTCTGACCGGAATTTTGCCGAAGAGCTTTTTTTGCTCATCCGGAAAACCGGTCATCCGGCAGTGCGGTTCTGTGGCTGGACACTGGATTTGAACGAAATGCAGAGCTATCCCCCGCCGGGTTTGCGCGGCTTTTGCAACACAACATATTCCGAACGTAATCTTCTGTGTGATTCAGATTTGCGCTCCATCTGCCGCGACTTTACGAGATGTGCGATTACTTCGCAAAAGTTCAGTGAGGAGCCGGTCAAACCAATCATTCACACCGCACCCGACATTGATAAACTGGAGGAATCAAATGAGTTCCAATAAATATGTCACCCTTTCCCTGATTTCACGCTTTCCCCGAAAAAATCTCCGGCGGAAGCCATCGCGGCAGTCAACCGTTTCATCAAAGAGAAATTCTGCATGAAGCATGATTTTTCCACCAGTGAAAACTGAGATAAAAACATCCGAAAGTAGTTTGCTTCATACATCCGAAAGGATTTTTCCGTTGAAAGAGAGGACGTTCCTTGGATCACTGTTGAAGAAAAAAACGGTCTTTTGCAAAAGTTGTGTCCGGTATCATATTGTCATGAATAAAGTAGTTCCGGTGATCGAATAGACGACCAAAATCAGCCAGGCATAATAGATATCCTGCGCATCATATATCCACTCCAGCCAGACGCAGACGGCAACTCCGGAAAGCACGGTCAGAAAAAAGAGAATCAGAAACAAAGGACGCAGGCTCGTTTTCACGGGACGGGAAAACGCAGGCTGTTTGCGTGGTTTGCCGCCCATCGATTCATCAAAAATTGTCCTCAGATTATTTTTCATGATTGCGCATCCATGATTCATGGCATATTTATTAGCATAATATAATACAATAATCTGATCTATGCTGTTTTACAAGTGGATAAAAATATTTTTGTACTGATACCGGAGGTTCCGGCAGAGATATCAAGAACACTGAGACTGACTTGACTGTTTTTTTATGTCGGTAAACTCGGAATGGAATTCTTCATGCTGCCCTCTGAAATATTTGCACCTACGAGGAATTGTCACCGAAATTCAGAATTTTTTCCACCAGAATATTCAGTAAAATCTTCAGGGCTGCCAGCAGGAGGAAGGCTGCGACGGAAATCGATACATCAACGAAATGATTGACGGAAAAGTGGAATCGGAAAATGGCGACTGGGTGCTGGAATATTCTGTCTCTTTCGTTCGGCGGCTTCAGAAAATTGCCGAAATAATCACAAGGAAACGATAGCGGAAGACGCAGTATCTTTTTCGGGTTGTCGGAATCCGTCTGCCCGGCATTCGCCGTTTCCGGCAGACGGATTTTTCTTTCGAACAACCCGAAAGGAAGATCAGAAAAATGGATATTGACGTGATAAATGAATTCACCTTGCATGTCAGGAGCCGGAAAAACAAACGGGCGGAAAGGGCTGTTCTCTGGCTGGCAAAACGTCCGTTGCAGAGCATCGTGCTGCGCGATGGAATCTTCTGGTATGAACTTGCGGGGGAAAACTACTCCATTCCGAAATACGTCAAGGAGTTGGCAAATCAATTCATGGCGGAGCAGTATGACGCGGAATACTCCGGTCTTTACTTCCTGTCGAAATCAGCTTAATAAAGAGGAGAGCAAACGATGGAAAATCTCAAAAACACGAATGAGACAGCCTGCGGAAACCGGAACTCGGAAAAAATTCAAACTCCGGACTACTGTCCGTCATGCCACAATCCAGCCTGTGTGGAACTGATTGACGAAGGCGATGAACAGGATTCGGACGGAACGTTCGGGAACTATTACTTTCGCTGTACCATTTGCGGGCGCCGGACTGACAGCATGGATACTCCTGCAGATGCGCTGGAATCCTGGAACAGCAACGACACCCATTTCATGGGCTCCTGTGCGATTCTTATGCCGACTGCCAATCTGCGGGAACTCTGTAAACACAGTCAGGATTGCAAGAGCATGTGCCATGTATGCGAAAAAGCCAATGAACTGAGAGTTCTGTATCCTTAATGGATCTGCCGCGCTGGATCAGGAGAGTCCAATGGGAGAAATTGAAAACTGTCCGGAATGCGGGAGTGATGAGATTCAGATCATCGACCGCGTTTGGAATGAAGAAACTCAAAAAAAGGAACTGCGTTACCTTTGCTGGATGTGCGATCACGACTGGCATGAGGAAGTGGAAGATTGAAGGAAAGGATGTGTCCGATGATAAAAAAGCTTTATGGAAATCTCTTTGATTCCCGGATGGAAACTCTTGTCAACACGGTCAACTGTATCGGCGTTATGAGTAAAGGCATTGCCCTGCAATTCAAGCTCCGGTATCCGGAAATGTTCCATGATTACAAGGCAAAATGCGCCGCCGGTTCCGTGCTGCCGGGTAAGCCGTATCTCTATCGGGATACCACTGAAAAATCCATCCTGAACTTTCCGACCAAACAGCATTGGCGCGATGACTCCCGGATCGTGGATATTGAGTCTGGATTGGACTGCTTCGTCCAGCATTACAGAGAATGGGGGATCGTGTCCATCGCGTTTCCCCCGCTGGGATGCGACGGCGGATTGCCGTGGGCTCAGGTTGAAAATCTCATGACGGAGAATTTGAGCATGCTTGATCTTCCCGTCGAGATTTATATGCCTTACCTGCAAAGAAATATTCACTGAACCGGTCAACTCGAAAGGAGACGGCAATGATTACCATAAATCACATTATTTTCCTGTATTGGAATCGTCAGATCACGCAGGAACAGATGCTGAGGTATCTGAAAGATATTCCTCCTGACATTACGGCAGAATGGATTGACGATCTGGTCAATCGTGTTCCCGACGCAATGCTTTTTGCCACGAGCGGCGATCGCGTGGATTATCCTGATGGACGGGAGATGCCGCGGGAGGACATCCATGAACGGATCCTGCAAGCGGCGAGTCAGTTCTGCATCGACGGCTCCATCAAAAACTGGCAGGCGGGGACCGCGTTCCGGGCGAAAGAGACCGGGCTGTGCGAGGACTGGGAATATGGACATTTGGACGTATCGCCCATGAGATGCAGCAGAAAGTTCTTGCCGGAAAACGGAAACTCTATTGAGGAGACAACATCATGACACAAGATTTCAAAACATGGCTACTGGTACATGGTCGAAAATCGAAAAATTGAACTTGGCTTGATAGAGGCAGAGAACGAAATGACTGCACAAAAAGGATGGCAATATGGTAGATATGAATGAGCTCAACAATGCAAAAAATAAAATGAAAAGGGAAATTTCCATGTACAAACAAACTTTGAAAAACCTCCGGGATTTCCTCACGAATACGACCTTCAGTCAGTTCTGTGAAATCGTCTACCCGGATTTCAAGCAGGATGAATCTACTGGATACCTGAAAAGCAAGTATTCTTTGTTTCAGCAGAACTTTGGATTCTTTCTCTCGGAATTAGACGAGAAACGTCTCGGTCGTTTCGCCTCGGCGATTCCGGAAGAAAGTGTTTCCGGTGTTACCAAGATTACGGATGACAGCGCTTCAAAGTGTAAAAACGATCCGGGAATCTGCCCTGAATGCGGCAACGAAAATGTCAATTTCGGAGATGTTGAGTTTCAAGCGGCAACGAATTACCAGGACTGCGGTTGCAATGAATGCGGCTGCCGATGGAATGAAATCTATAAATTCCATAAAAAGGAAATCCAAGAAGGACAATGAGCATAAGAAGTGGTTTTGTTCGTCAGCTTGCGCTTTTCGGAAGTTTATTCCAACTTCCGGCGCAAGTTTTTCGTGTCCGAACAAACCCGGAAAGGAGAAAAAGGATATGGAGCTGAAAGACGTTTGCGGCATTGCGGAACACACCGGTATCCGCATTGTAGTTTCGTATTCCGGAAACGGCAAATTTGCGCTTGGTCTGAGCGATGGCTCAACCACGCCGATTGTCGCGAACGGAACACCGGAAGAAATTGAAGATCTTGGATTTTTTCATCCGAACTTGCCGACTTTCAGTTCGAATTTATATTCATCGACCCCGTCCGCATTGCGTATCGGACCTTTGATGGTTGCATTGGTGAGTTCGCTCCGCAACAGCGAATGAAACTCGCAGACCTTGTCCGGTGTCATGTCCGGATCGGGATCAGCAAGTACCATTCCGTTGAAAATGAATTTGCGTTTCAGCTTGAGTTCGGCAGTGGTGGTTTCTTCGGGCATTGGGGTATCTCCTTTCAAATCAGACTGAATTCCAATTGATTTTGTTTGTTGACTTCGGCGGCTTTTTTCTCCGCCGCACGTTTCTCGGATTCTTGGCTCCCGGCTGGTGGAGCATTTCAAGACTCTGTCGCCGGGAGAAGCCATTTATTGCCTGAACAACCAAACAGACGAGAACCTGAAATGCAGTCAACGGCTCATCAAAGCATTGGAGCGAACACCCTCAATCCCGCTGCGGACAGAATTCCTGCCGCCGCTCATCTGACGGTTCCGAAGCTGCGGATTCCTTTGACTTCAGTTGTGGAACAAGGTCCGGAGACGGAAGTTGCGAGCCTGCTCACAGAACTCAGCCATCGTGTCGATCTCTCCGATATCCTGAAGCGGAACCATATCGCCAACAATGCGCTGGCTGAAAGTTTCCGGAAATGGCTCAATGAATTCATTTCCCCGGACGTTGACCGGCTGCTTGACCTGACTGTCACGCTTTATCCGGTTCAAAGGAAATGGTATCATAATGAATATGAGGAGGAAGGCATTCTTTCCAAAGAGGACTGGATTTTTCAGATATCCATGAATCATGTGGATTATTACAACTTCGATATCTCGGCGCAAATCGCCGGATATGAGGCAAACAATCCCGGACTTGGTCAATATCTGCTTCGGACCATCGACCGCTGCCCGTATGAACTGGGAACACCGTCCTATCTGTTTTCCATCGTCCGTTATTTTTTCTGGGGCGACATGGAAAATGAATGGGAATTCGCCAGGGAACTTTACGGGGATTGTCTGTCCGATCTGAAGTGCGTTTTGCGAGATATACCGGTTCGCCGCAAAAAACTGGAACGGAATTTCCCGCAATGGGCGCTCTTCCCGAAACAAAAAAGAAAGCGTAATATCCCGTCTGAAATCAGGGCTCTTGCGAAAATCGCGGGGCGAAACCACAGTTTCAAACACATGGTTTTTCCCCGCAGCAATCTTCCCGGAATCCTGCTGTGGGAGGATTCCGGAGATCTATGGGAACGTTCACTCGGACACATCGAAGAAGATGTCATGAATGCCGGCGAGGATATTCAGTTCAACGGAGCTTACTGGTCCCTGCCGTTGAACGATCCGGCAAAACTTCAGGAAGTCTTTTCCGAAATCGAAGTCTACGTCAAAGATTTTCATGATCTGCTCCAAGCGGTTCTGAACATAAAAAGGAATGTCAAATGAATATTTCCATCAATCATCAATCTTACCTCAAACCTTGTGCCGCAATCATACTTTATCACAGCAACATGGATGTTGCCGCAATCATGCATGACATTCGCAAAGATGGCCGGCTTGCCGCTGGGCATCATCTCGACATGGATGCGCTGGAAGAAATTTTCCGCAGTTCCGGTAAACAGGGACGCATGAAATTTCTGACCGGAAACGTGCTTGCGATAAAAAACAACAGTATCATCTGGTATGAAAAGAGCCGGAAACATCCGATCAACTTTGAGACGACAGAGAAAAACCGGCAGGAATTGAACAATCTTTCCGGCAGGAATGTGATCTGGCCGCCGCTTATTTTCGTGATCCGGGACGGAACGTTGTATTGCTGGGCGCTGCCGAACAACCACCGTCCTACGCCACGGACACCGCTTTATATCGCACCACTGACGCACATCAACGAAGCACAGGGTAACGTTTGTCTGCCGTCTGAACTGAGTCTTCGAAACGGCAATTCGCCATTCGAAAATATGGCGATGATCTCCCGTGATTTCTACAACGGCGTGTTCGGACACGGAACCGGTTCGATGAAACAGATCAACCATCCCGGCGGTCATGACGGTTTCTGGCTGGAATATGTGCAACAGAAAAAACAGAACCGATTCCCTGTGGAACTGTTGAAATCCGCAGGGAAAAAACTGGAGGATATTCTGTAATGAAACACATCACGCCAACTCAATTTTACATCCATCCGGTTCATGTCGACCTGATTGGCTGCGGCGGAACCGGTTCTCTGGTGCTGAGCGGACTGGTCCGGCTGCATCTGGCGATGAAAAGTCTCGGACATCCTTATGGTCTCGAAGTAACCGCATGGGACCCGGACCGGGTATCGCAGTCAAATATCGGCAGACAGCTTTACGTCGAATCCGAGGTAGGGCTTTTCAAATCAGATTGCCTGATCAACCGTTGCAACATGCACTTCGGACTCGCATGGAAAGCGGAAGCGCGCAAATTTTACACCAAGGCGTATTATCCCGCGCACAGCATCATCATTTCATGCGTGGACTCCCGGACATCTCGTGCTGAAATCAACTCGTATCTTCCCGAGAGCGGACCATACGTCATTGATGCGGGAAACGATGATAGTGTGGCACAATGCCTGATTGGAAACGGTTCGGAACAACTGCCGTATCCCTACCAGGTTCTTCCGGAACTGATCGACACCGCAATCAAGGAGAAAAACCGTCCGAGTTGCTCCCTTGCGGAGTCGCTGGGGCATCAGGGGCTTTTTATGAATCAGTGGACTGCGACCGCCGTTCTGGAGCTCATCTGGCAACTTTTCCGCAAAG
>OQWE01000804.1_pt1 | contig 10629 bp, 7 predicted proteins | sample 1691591 | NCBI WGS metagenome assembly OQWE01 (sample SAMN03418265, study PRJEB22391) | human gut metagenome | biome: human-gut; feature: organic feature; material: feces | host: Homo sapiens | place: Tanzania | collected 2013-01
TCCCCAACCTGTGTTGGCGGTGGAAGACATATTGCAAAGAAGAACCAGATGGTCGCCGAGGCCAAGGCTCTTCGTGGCATGACAATGTACGTGTTTCACGATCTTTTCGGAACATTTCATGTGACACTTGACCCTAAGGAACTTGACAACATCACCTATCAGGAGAGACCGTCTGAGGAAGAGTACTATGGGTGGATGGTAAAGGATTTCACGGAGGCTATTCCTTACCTTTACGACATGACCAACAATACCCCGGACTGGGGACGTCTCAACAAGGCCACGGCTTATATGTTCCTTGCCAAGCTTGCCATGCGCAAAGGGGATTATTCTGCCGCAAAAGGTTATCTTGAAGAGATTGTCAAGATGGGATGTTATCATCTGGCCGATGATTATTTTCTCCCATTCTCTGAGGAAGGAGAGCAGGATGCCGAGAACATCTATTGTATACCTTCCGGGACCAAGGCTGACAATGAGTTCTATTTCTACACAACACCTGGTAACTGTCAGGCTATGCTGAATGTGAACAAGACGCATACCGGCGGCACCGGTGAATTTGTGACCACTCATTATTGGGGAGGCACCCGTCCGACATGGGATCTGTACGATGCGTTTGAGGAGAATGACATCCGCCGTGGCGGTCTCTCTGACAGATTCCTGTCTCTTGACAAGGACAAAGACGGTAACTACATCACCTACACAAGAGAGAATCCTGGCTCATCCGTCCTTCAGTTCGGATGTCTGTCATGCAAGTATTTCTACTCACAGGATAGGGCTTATTCCGGGAACATCCATTCTGTTGTGTTCCGTTATGCTGATGTGCTGATGATGTTGGCAGAGTGCGATGTCAAGATCAACAACGCTGTGACCAAGAATGCCCTCGATCTTGTAAAACAGGTCGCAGGGCGTGCCGGAACCGAGGTTCCTGATGAGGCCACCAAGAGTGTGGACGCGTTCATGAAGTATTTCAAGCAGGAGCGTTTCCGTGAATTCTATCTTGAGGGATGGCGTCGTGATGACCTTCTTCGTTGGGGGGATTTTGTAGAGACAGCCCGTAAGAGGAACGCCAGCGCGAGCGACATGAATAAACTTATGCCGATCCCGGCGCGGGTGATAAATGAATCGCATGACATAATCAAACAGAATCCAGGATATTCTGACTAATGACAGGTTTATGATGGAGGAGCGAGGATGGAGACACCATTCTCGCTCATCCTGTTTTTTTTTGTTCATGAGACTGAATGAGGTATATAAAATTAACGAATATCATTATGAAAAAATCTGTTTTGACCACCGCCATCGCGGCTTTGTCTATATTCACAAGTGGTACGGTTCAGGCATGCAAAGGAAGCGCGGAGACTGATTCGTATGTTTCAGGTCAGTTTGTTGTGGCCACAGAGCACGGAGTTCCTTGCGATGGCAGGACTGATGCTGCGGAAGCCATTCAGAGGCTTATTGTTGACAATCCGAACAAGACTATATTTTTCCCTGACGGAGTGTACATGGTCTCCCGTCCTATAGACACACCTGCCGAGCCGACAAAGAGTGTTTCTTTGGTTTTGGGCAATTATGCTGTGCTCAAGGCGACAGAGTCTTGGGTCGAGGGTGAGGCAATTGTGCGTCTGGGGGCTATTGAGAAAGCGAACAACATCTACGTCAATGGCAGTAATTATGGCATATATGGTGGCATAATTGATGGCTCCGGTGTCGCTGACGGCATATCAATCGATGGAGGAAGGGAAACGAAGATTGAGAACGTGTCCATCAAACACGTGAGAGTGGGAGTCCACATCAAATACGGAGCTAACAATGGTTCGTCCGATGCTGATGTCAGCGATGTGAACATCACCGGCAATGGAAAGGTCAATTCTATAGGATTGCTTGTCGAAGGTCATGACAACACGTTCACGAACATGCGTATTGCTGATGTCCACATCGGCGTTCACTTGAAAACAGGAGGCAACAGTCTTCGTAACATCCATCCTCTTTACATATTCGGAAAGGATCAGGTTTATGACAGCAGCTGTGGTTTTGTGATCGCATCGGAGAACAATTTCCTGAATTATTGTTACAGTGACCAGTTTGCCACCGGGTTCAAGATTGGCAAGGGGCTTCACGTGAATCTTACAGACTGTTTCTGCTGGTGGTACAGCGGTAAAGTTCCTTTTCAGACCGCCATTGAGTGTGAAGGTACGCTGGAGTCCATGATCACTGGCCTGCGGGTTGGCTTCCACAAAGACTGTCAGGTACTGACACTCCTTAAAGCGGAAAAGGGAGGCAAAGGCCAAATCACGAATTTCATTCTGCCGGAAAACAAATATGCCGCAGATGATGCTTCCGCTTTTTATATCAAATAGCAGGATAAAATGAGAAAAGCAACAGCTGTCGCATCCTCGTTGTTTCTCGCCTTGTCCGTGCAGGCGCAGAACGTGGACATGAAAGTTGTCAATGAGACTATTCCGACCTATCAGGTCGGAGCTCCTGAGATTGACCCTATCTTCTTCACCGGAAGGGTTTATCAGGGAGCGGAAGGCTACATCTACCCGTACTCTCTTTACGATGTGATGACGGATGTCGTTGAGGACAAGGACTATCAGATCGTCAAACTGGGCAACAAGTACATTGAGATAGGAATATTGCCTCAGATTGGTGGCAGAATTTTCCAGGCCGAGGATCTGACCAACAATTATCATTTCTTCTATACGCAGACAGGCATAAAGCCGGCTCTGATCGGTATGCTGGGAGCATGGCTGTCCGGAGGGGTCGAGTGGGACATCCCGGACCATCACAGGGCCAGTAGCTATATGCTCGTGGACTGGACGACTGAAGAGCATCCTGACGGCAGCCGGACTGTCTGGGTCGGAGAAAGTGAACTTCGCCACAGACTGAAATGGTCTGTCGGGATAACTGTTTACCCGAACAGCTCAAGGGTGGAGGCTTCGGTTAAAGTCATCAATCCTACACCAATGGTGCAGTCTATGCTTTACTGGGCTAATGTGTCGGTACATTGTGACGAACAGTATCAGGTCGTTTTTCCTCCGGATGTGAAATTCGGTACAGACCACAGCAAGGTTTATTTCACTGACTGGCCGAACGGTCCTGTTGTCAGGAACAATGACAAGACCGTGGATCTCTCCTGGTGGAAGAACTTTGATCAGAACTCAAGGTCAATCTTTGCCTGGGGCAGCCGAATGGGTTTTGTCGGGGGCTACGACTATGGTAAGGATGCCGGAACGGTCCATGTCGCCAACCGTTTCCAGGTCCCCGGCAAGAAATTCTTCCTCTGGGGGAACAACCCGGCAGGAATGCTGTGGAACAAGATTCTGTCTGACAAGGACGGTCACTATCTTGAGCTTATGGTGGGGGGCTATTCGGACAATCAGCCTGACTATAGCTGGCTTGCTCCAGGTGAGATACGTGAGTTCAAACAGACATGGTTCCCTGTTAAAGGAATTCAGGGAATAAAGAATGCCACGGAGTTTGCGGCAGTCAACTTGAAGAACCTTGAGGATGGCAAATGGCTTCTGGGCTATAATGCCTCCATTGAGATGAGGAACGCGAGGGTCATACTCGCCGCCGGAGACAAGATCTTGTTGGACAAGAGAATCGACATCAATCCCGACAAGTACTTTCTTGAGACCGTCATTGTTCCTTCTGATGTGAAAAGGGAAGATCTGTACACCGCTCTCACTGATGCGGAGGGCAACCTTATGGTAGATTACCGTCCGGTAAACTATGCGGACAAAGGACTTGGAAAGTCTGGCGAAGAACTGCCGAAAGTGATTGACGGTACAAAACCTGTTTCCGAGTACAAGACGGTCGAGGAACTTTACCTTGCCGGCTTGCGTGTGGATCAGTTCAACAACGCCAGACTTGATTACATGGATTTCTACAATGAGGCTCTCAAGCGGGATCCCGATGACGCCAGAGTTAACATTGAGGTTGGCAAGCATTACATCAGGCAGGCCGAATGGAGTAAAGCCGAGGAGCATTTGCTAAGAGCCAAATCCAGGTTGGAGCATGACTACACACGAGCCTTCAACACAGAGGCGGACTATTATCTGGGCTATGTCTATGCGATGACTGGCCGTAAGGCAGAGGCGGAAGAGAATCTATGGGCCGCCACTTACACTCCGGCGTTCAAGCATCCGGCATATTACCAACTGTCGGTGGCCGCCGCGCGCGAGGCAAAATATTCCGAAGCCCTTCATCTGGTTGACGAGTCATTGCTTACAGGGGCGCATGACTTGCAGGCTTTGACCGTGAAGATGTATATTCTTAGAAAACTAGGCAGGAAAGATGATGCGCAAAAGGTTTTCAATGAGATAAAGTCAATTGATCCTCTTGACTATTGGAGCGAGTTCGAGAAGAGTATGCTGGACAAGGGATCCATGTCTTTCCTTGCATCGACAAGACCGCGAAGAAGCGAAGGCATGATCGCGATACAGGAACTTCTGGAGGTTGTCTGCAACTATATGGCGGTCGGAGCTGACGAGGATGCCCTGGCTGTCATTGATGAGGCTGTTAAGATTGGAAATCCATTTTCAGACAGTCAGCTTGTGCGTCTCTACCGTGCTTGTCTGCTTAAGGACGAAGATGCCGCCAAGTCAGAGATTGGCATTGCTTCGGGTCTGTCTTCTGTCGGGAATCATCCTCTCAGGATTGAAGAGGTCGGGATGTTCGGCCGTCTTGCCGAGATCTGCCCGGAGAATGCGGTCATCCGCTACTTGTATGGTAATCTTCTCTACTATATCGGCCAGAAAGATCATGGCCTCGAACAGTGGCGCAAGGCCGCCGATCTGGATCCTTCGTCAGCGCTTGCCTGCAGGAATGTAGGTTTTGGGGAGGGCCAGAAGGGTGACTACTCGAAGGCTTTGGAATACTATGACAAGGCTATCAAAAACAATCCTGGCGATCCTTTGCTGTTCGCGGAATCAGACAAGATCTGCGAGAAAGCCGGAGTCCCGGCCATCCAGCGTCAGAAACGTCTTGAGGCGGGTCTGAAGACTGTCATGAAATACGATGACGCGGTGATTCGTCTTCTTAAGGTCTATAATGAGACTGGAAACTGGAACAAGGCAATCAAAATCATGGATTCCAGACATTTCCATTTGTGGGAAGGCGGTGGAGAGATTCACGACATTTACGTGATGTCTCATATCTTGAAAGGCAAATCACTTCTTGACAAGAAAGCTTACAAGAGAGCCATGGAAGAGTTCAGGTTGGCGACACTCTATCCTGAAAACCTTGAGGTTCCGGCTCCAGCCAAGTCAGTGACGATCGAGGATGTCATCTCGGAGATGAGACAGGAACTCAATGACAACTATGCTAAATTCGGAGACGAAGACTCGGCATCGAAGGCAAAGAGCCTGGACGAGCTTGAGAAACTGGTCAAAGAGATCAAAATGAAGTAATCATTAAGAAAATCCAGATGATGAGAAAAACCTTGACAGGGCTGCTTTCGGCGGCCCTGGTTTTGGCCTCTTGTGCCGAAAGGCCATCCCTTGTCGATCCTGCCGGGTTTGACGGGGAGGTGGATGGCCGTGAAGTCGGCTTGTACACAATCGCCAATGGCAGGCTCGCGATGCAGTTTACTAACTACGGAGGCAGGGTCGTGTCATTGTTTGTTCCGGACAGAAACGGAAAGTATAGGGATGTAGTGCTAGGACACAAGACACTGGATGAATATGTGCACTACACCGGTGATCGCTTTCTGGGAGCTGTGGTCGGCCCTGTCGCCAACAGAATCTGTAACGCCGCGTTCACGGTTGACGGGCAGACCTACCATCTGTCGGCCAACCATGGGGGCATCGGGACTCTGCATGGGGGATTCAAAGGGCTTGATTCTGTCGTCTGGGATGTGATGTCGGTCACAGACAGCTCTGCCACACTTCATTATCTCCATGCGGATGGTCAGGAGGGCTTTCCTGGGAATCTTGACATAACGATGACCTACACTTTGACCTCTGATGAGGGTTGGGACATCAGCTATTCCGCCACCACGGATGCGACTCGTCCAGTGAACATCTCCAATCATCCGTACTTCAATCTTTCAGGGGAGGGCAACGGTACTTGCGAGGAATATGTAATAAGCGTCAATGGCGATTCCTTTATTGGAACAGATGGCCTGGATGTCATAGAGACTCCTATTCCGGTTGATGGTACAGCATTCGACTATCGTAGGCCTCATCCTGTCAGGGATGCTATCACGAGTGGAGATGAGCAGATCCGTCGCGGGAACTATGGCTTTGACCATAATTATTGCATCAATGGCATTGGAATGAGGTCTGTCGCTACCGCTTATGATACGGAAAGCGGAATATTCCTGGAAGTCTTTTCTGACCAACCTGGTCTTCAAGTCTATAGCGGCCAGTATTTCTCGGGAAACGAGATTGGTAAATATGGCGGGCCATTGGTGAGATACGGCTCACTCACATTCGAGACGCAGAATTATCCGGACGCTCCGAACAAAGCGTCATTCCCGGATCCGTATCTTCGCCCGGGTCAGGTCTATCACCATCATTGTCTGTACCGTTTTTCGGCGAGGCGCAATGATGGCGTTGAAAAATAAATGATGAGTATGCTGACAGGTAAAGGGAAATATATTCTTACAGCTCTTTTTTTCGCAGTGTCCTTTTGGTTCTGGGGTGTCTTGGCTTTCGGAACTTTGTGGTTTTTGGAAACGACACAGTTCTTTCCGTACACAGGCTCGCACCTTGCGGCGGCGCTCTGCTATCCTGGCGGTATTTCTGAATATGTCTCCGAATTCTTCGTGCAATTCTTCCATCTCCGGCTCTGTGCGGCTTTGCTCGTCAGCCTGGCCTTCTGCCTGCTTCAGGTTCTGATGTGGAAAGTTATGGTGTCCATTAATGGGAAGAACGACGCGCTGTTCCCATTGAGCTTTGTGGTCGCTTTTGGAGCATGGGCTTTCATGTGTGAGCTTGGAAGTATGTTCACGTGCGTCATAGCATTGATTGTGACTCTGGGAACTTACTTGGTTTACACAAATCATGTCAAAAGAAGACAGTGGTTGATTTTGCCGATGGTCGCCTTGTTGTATTACGGGGCTGGCCCGGTTTCTTTACTGTTTCCTTTGCTCATGCTTTTCAAGGCACTGGCCGGCAAAGATTTGCATTTGGCGGTTATGGCGTTTGCCGGAGGCTTGCTTTGGGCAACGCTTCCCGCGGTCTGGTCAATGTTTGTCCAATACACACCAAAGGAACTCTACATGGGGATCGATTATCTGAGCACTCCGGAAGAATATTCATTGACTTTTTATGTCTTAATGGCTTCGACCGCGGTCATCGCATTTCTGTCGATGCTTCCCCGCATACATGGAAATATCGTGGCCTCGGTGATTTTCGGATGCCTTTCGGTTCTGGTTTTTGCTGGCGGGTGGACCTTCGTGGTGCGGAACTGCAACCCGAACCTTGAAAGAATCTATGAATATGACAGGTTGTGTTGCTCCCGAGACTGGTGCGGAATCCTTGATAAGGCCGAATCACGGCCGCCTGTCTCGTTGGCTGAGATTTCGGCCGTCAATCTTGCCATGGCGAAAAAGGGCGTGCTTCTTTCGGAGATGTTTCGTTTTCTTCAGCCAGGCCCCGAGGCTCTTTTCCCAGACTATGCCCTCGGCTATGTCGTAGCCTTGACGGCTGGAGAGTCTGTTTACCATTCCGGCTTGCTCAACACCGCAAGGCACTATGCGTTTGAGGAATATGAGTCGTATCCAAATTACAATCAGAGTGCCCGTCACATGAAACGTCTTGCCGAGATCGATCTTATCAATGGCAATCATGAAGTGGCCAGGCGCTATCTTAAAAATCTGGACAAGACTCTGTTCTATCATCACTGGGCAAAGACTTTCTTGAAGGATCCGGAGGCTGTCGCTTCTGACGTTGAATATTCCGCGCTCATGCAGTGCCGTGACACGTCCCGGTACCTCTACAACGATTCCTCTGACGATGACAAACGATTGATGCTCCGCCGGTTGGTTGAGAAGAACAGAGGAAGTTACGATGTCCCTTCCGAGTACTTGATAGCGTACGATCTGCTCGCCAAAGACCTTCGCTCTCTTGCAGAGGATCTTGGCCGTGTTCGTTTTAAGAACGGGATTCCGGCTCATGTCCAGGAGGCGGTTTGCCTTTTGTCCAAATTTGAGTCGGACTGTGATCCGGCGGTCTTGAAGTTGGCTGGCCAGGAAACCAAGGAGGCTTTTGACTGTTATCAACGGGCACTGATTGACAGTCGATCGCCGAAGTGGCTGAAAGACAATTTCGGCAAGACTTATTGGTACTATTTTTCAAGCAGGAAGTAAGGTATGAGAAATGTATTGTTGGCATTGGTCTCTATGTTGGCCATTGTGTCGTGCCGTGACAGCGCGAACATCTATGTCTCGGACGAGTTGCCTCCGATTTGGCCGGACTACACTTCTGTCACGATTCCGATCAACATCGCACCTTTGGATTTTGGAATGGCTGATGGAGTGGAATTCACAGGGATGAAGGTTTCCGTGTTCGACCGGAATGGAAGAATGGTCTTGTCTTCGGCAGGGAAGACAGCCCGTTTCCCGATAAGGAAGTGGCGCAAGGTTCTGGCCGCCTCCGCTGGCGAAAGCCTTCATTATGAAGTTTCAGCCAAGGTGGATGGTAAATGGATCAGATATGTCCCATTTGACATCAATGTAAGCCGTGATTCGATTGACTATGGCCTTACCTACAGAATGATTCCTCCTGGCTACCAATCCTTTGGCCATATGGGACTGTACGAGAGAAGACTTTCGGATTTCCGTCAGCGGACATTGATTGACTCAAGGATGATCGAATCCGGATGCGTGAACTGCCACACGGCCAACCGGGCGGATCCGGATTGGTTCAGCATTCATGTCAGAGGCAAGCATTCAGCCACCTTGATGCACATAAAGAATCAGGATGAATGCCTCAACACCGCAACCGGCAGCACCGGAGGCTTTTTCGTTTACCCGTATTGGCATCCTTCCGGCAGGTACATAGCCTATTCTGTCAACAAGACAAGACAGTCGTTCTACTCGTCGGCGGACAGGACACTGGAGGTCTATGACGAGAATTCAGATGTGATCGTCTATTGTCCAGAGACCCATAAGATCCTTAGACCGGCGCTAACCAACATCAAGGACAAATTTGAGACGATGCCGGCTTTTTCGGCTGACGGCAAGACGTTGTTTTTCAGTGTGGCTGATGCCGGAGAATTGCCGAGAGACGCCATGAGAATGAAATACAGTCTATGCTCTCTGGCTTTTGATCCAGAGACAGGGCTGTTCGGAGACCATGTTGACACATTGGTCTCCGCTTCCCGCACAAACCGCTCACATGTGTCGGTAAAACCATCCTATGACGGAAATTACCTGCTTGTCACGGTGGCGGACTATGGAACTTTTCTGATAGATCATCCGGAGGCGGATCTTTGGATTTATGACCTGAAGACCGGTGAATATTATCCCGCCGGTGGGATAAACAGCGGAAACACTGAAAGTTTCCATAATTGGAGCGCAAATTCGCGTTGGGCGGTGGTAAGCAGCCGCAGGGACGACGGTCTGTACACCAGGCTGTACATCTCTCACTTCAATCCTGAAACGAAACTGTTCGATAAAGCTTTCCTTCTTCCACAGAGAAATCCGCGAACATACTATCTTGAGCTTCCGTATTCATACAACACTCCAGATTTTACGCTGAAGCAGGTGCCATTCGATGTCAGTAAGGCAAGAAAATTGTTGCTTTCGGCCGGGCGCACGCCAGTCAGTTTATAGGTGGCAAAAATAAGCGAAAATATATTGCCGTGGATTTTGAAAATATTACGAAAAATATTATATAGTAGGAAAGTGTTTAATTTATATTAATAAAAGAAACAATGAAAAAAAACATCATTGCCGCCCTGCTTGTTTTCGGAGCGGCCGTCAACCTTGCGTTTGCTTTCCGAATATCCCTTCTCAAGCCCGACGTGATTCAAATCTAACCTGTAGGTCCATTCACCGTTCAGGTTGACCCAGTCTTGTAGTGTACGCCCAGAGCGACCTTAGGAGCATGAACCAGCCTGCCGGAAAACAATCCCTGATGTTGGGCTCCCACGATTGTGAATATATCCGTACAACCGGAATCTGGCAGACCGTGTGGATGGAATCCATCGCGGAGAACGGTCTGAAGAACGTGCAGGTCAACACTGACATCGACCAGAAGCAGCTCGTTGTTCGTCCGGCGTTCTACAAAGAAGGTGCGGCGAGCCTGAAGATCACGGTAACTGATCCGGATTCGCCAAAGAAACCGGTGGCTCAGAAGGAGGTTTCCGCCACCAACAGCAGTGTGGCCGTGATTCCGTTCAAGACACTCAAAACCTGGAGTCCTGAGAATCCGTTCCTTTATTATGTTGACTATCAGGTGCTTGATAAGAATGGGAAGGTCATTGATGAGGTGAAGTCCTATGTCGGGATGAGGAAGGTTCACATTGAGGGCAACAAGATATTCCTGAATAATGTTCCTTACTATCAGAGACTAGTGCTTGATCAGGGCTATTATCCTCAGAGCCAGTGGACAGCTCCGTCAGACGAGGCTTTGAAGCACGACATCGAACTTTCCAAGAGCGCCGGATTCAACGCTTGAC
>OQWE01000808.1_pt1 | contig 10605 bp, 9 predicted proteins | sample 1691591 | NCBI WGS metagenome assembly OQWE01 (sample SAMN03418265, study PRJEB22391) | human gut metagenome | biome: human-gut; feature: organic feature; material: feces | host: Homo sapiens | place: Tanzania | collected 2013-01
ACCAACTTTACAATTAAGACTGAAAGTAGTCAACTAAAAGCGTTAAACTACAATGTTTTGACACACATTCTGGCATTTAATCAGATTACCGCGCACCGAAAACATCATTACAGCAGCGTGGTAATAGAGTTACCGCGCAAAGGTAATATCATTACCACGCTGCTGTAACTATGGAATCTTCACCTGTTCCACCTCCTTCACGAGCGAGTCTTTTCCGTTAAGCAAGTAGTATTTCACTCTTACCACGTTGTTAATCTCGGCAGAGCCTTTTACGCGTATGTGTCGTGTCTTACCATAGACGGTGGTGTCGCGGCGTGAGGGATAAGACACGAGCTGTATGAACTCTCGGGTAGATCCGCTACCGATGTAGTAGAGTCCCACGCTGTCGGCTACAAACGTAGTATCGGCAGCCTTTGCGCGTGCCTTCTTGTTAATCAAAGCCGTGTCGGCTGGCTCAAATACCGAAGCCGCAACCGTATCGCCCAAATTAGGCGAGGATGCGAAGCGGCAACTTGTGAGAGCAAAGCCAGAGGCTACGATGCACGCAGCAATGAACAATATCGATTTCATTCTGTTTCTTTAATTTAAAATTACTGATAAAAATGAGGGTGAGTCAAAACTATAACATTTCGTTACAACTGCTTGCAATGGCTACGGTATGTGAAGGATCCGAACGACGTCGTGAAGCAGTGTGGATGCGTGGGTATAGCAAGGATGCTATACCCACTACTCTTTCATCGACAACGAAATACGCTGGCGCTTGCAGTCTACTTCCGTAACACGCACCACTACGTGCTGATGGAGCTTTACGACGTCGTTCGGATCCTTCACATACCGGTCAGCAAGCTGCGAGATATGCACCAATCCGTCCTGATGCACGCCGACGTCGACGAATGCTCCGAAGTTTGTGATGTTCGTCACGATACCCGGCAGAAGCATACCCACCTGCAAGTCGCCAATCTCATGCACACGCGGGTCGAACTCGAACACCTCAACCGCAGCACGTGGGTCGCGTCCCGGTCGCTGCAACTCAGCCATGATGTCGGTAAGCGTAGGCATGCCAACGCTATCCGTCACATAGTCCGCGAGCCTTATCGTCTTCTGCAGGTCTTTGTCGGCTATGAGCTGCTGCACGGTGCAGCCCTTGTCCTCAGCCATGCGCTTCACAATGTCGTAGCTCTCGGGATGCACGGCGCTGTTGTCGAGCGGATTCTTGGCGTCGGGTATGCGCAAGAAGCCGGCACACTGGACGAAAGTTGCCGGTCCAAGGCGCGGCACCTTCTTCAGTTCGGCACGCGAGCGGAAAGGACCGTTCTGCTCTCTGTAGAGTACGATATTCTTAGCCGTAGTGGCGTTCAGTCCGCTGACGTAGGTGAGCAGATGGCGGCTGGCTGTGTTGAGATTGACACCAACCGTATTCACACACGACTCCACAACCATATCGAGCGACTTCTTCAGCTCCGTCTGGTCCACATCATGCTGATACTGGCCTACGCCGATGCTCTTCGGGTCAATCTTCACAAGCTCAGCAAGCGGGTCCATAAGGCGTCGTCCAATAGAAACCGCTCCACGCACCGTCACATCCTCCTTCGGAAACTCCTCACGCGCAACCTCCGAAGCCGAATAAACCGAAGCGCCGTCCTCGCTCACCACGAAGACATGTATCTTCGGGTCAAGACCTATCTCCTTTAAGAAAGCCGACGTCTCTCTGCTTGCTGTACCGTTACCCACGGCAATCGCCTCTATACCGTATTTCTCCACCATGCCCAACACCTGGCGTGCTGCGCCACGTGTATCGCTCTTTGGCGGATGCGGATAGATAGCCTCGAAATGGAGCAGCGTGCCCTGGGCGTCGAGACAAACCACCTTGCAGCCCGTTCTGAAACCCGGGTCAACGCCCATTACACGCTTCTGTCCGAGCGGAGCGGCGAGAAGGAGCTGACGCAGGTTCTCGGCGAACACGCCTATAGCCTCCTGGTCGGCGGTCTGCTTGCTCGACACGGAGAACTCGGTCTCTATCGAAGGCTTCAACAGACGCTTGAAGGCGTCGTCGGCAGCCTCGCCTACCAGCTTGCTACACTCGCCGTAGCCACGCACGTACTGCGCCTTTATCTTCTGCTTGCATGCCTCGTCGTCGGCAGAGATGCTCACCTTGAGGAAGCCCTCGCGCTCGCCACGACGCATGGCAAGAAGGCGATGGGAAGAGCAGCGGCGGAGCGACTCAGAGAAGTCGAAGTAGTCGCGGTATTTCTGCGCTTCCTCGGCATCAGCCTTCGCCTTTACAGCCTTTGAGGAGATGACAGCCTCGCGTCGGTAGATGGCTCTGACCGCCTTGCGCACGCTCTCATTCTCGTTGACGGCTTCGGCTATTATGAACTTTGCACCCTCAAGCGCTTCTGCCACCGACTTCACCTCGCCCTTCACGAAGCGTTCGGCTGTGCGTGAGATGCTCTTATCGAGCTGCAGGAGGATGGCGTTGGCGAGCGGTTCGAGTCCGTTCTGTCGGGCTATGTCTGCCTTTGTGCGGCGCTTCGGCTTGTAGGGCAGGTAGATGTCTTCGAGCTCGGAGAGCGTCCAGCAGTTGTCGATGCGCTTGCGCAGATCGTCGGAGAGCTTGCCCTGGCTCTCGATGGTAGAAAGAATGGTCTCCTTGCGCTTGGCTATGTCGGTAAGCTTCTCGCGCATGAGCGCTATGTCCGAAACTTGCACCTCGTCCATATTGCCGGTCATCTCCTTGCGGTAGCGACTGATGAACGGAATGGTGCAGTTCTCGTCGAGCAGCTGCAACGTGTTCTCCACTCCGCGCTGCGACAGACCAAGTGCCTCAGATATGATTGGTGTGAATGTATTCATCTTGCTTGTGTTTGTCAGATACAACAAGAGGTTATGACTGGAGAGCCATAACCTCTTTTCTGAAAATAAGTATATACGGCTTATTTCTGTTTGTTAATCTTCTTGGCTACGTAGGCGTCGATAACCGCAACGGCTGTGATGTTCACGATGTCGCGTACCGAGCTTTCGAAGTCGGTGAAGTGGATCGGCTTGTTCAAGCCCATCTGAATCGGGCCGATGATTTCGGCATCAGGGTCGAGCGCCTGCAGCATCTTGTAGCTGCTCTGAGCGCTGCTCATGTTCGGGAATACGAGCGTGTTGACGTCCTTGCCCTTAAGGCGTGTGAACGGATACTTGTCGTCGCGCAGCTGCTTGTTCAGGGCAAAGTTGACCTGCATCTCGCCGTCGATGCACATATCGGGGAAGCGGCGCTGCAACTCGTCGACAGCTGCATGCACCTTCACCGGACTGCCAATCTCGTCTGTACCGAAGTTAGAATAGCTTATCATGGCTATCTTCGGCTCCTCGTTGAAGAAGCGCACGGTGTGGGCCGTGAGGCGTGCCACGTCGGCAAGGATATGCTCGTCGGGGTGGCGGTTGATAAGCGTATCTGAGATGAAGAACACGCCCTTCTTGGTGTTGAGGATGTGCATTGTGGCGAATGTGCTGTACTCGTCGCGGATGCCGATCACCTCCTTGGCTACCTTAATGGTATTCGAATACTTGGTGTAAAGACCGGTGATGAACGCGTCGGCGTCGCCCGTTTCTACCATCATCATACCGAAATAGTTGCGCTCGTACATCTTGTCGTATGCCTCCTCGAAGGTGTAGCCCTGACGCGCACGCTTCTTGGCGAGATGCTTGGCGTATGTGGCACGGCGGCCCTGCTCCTGGTCGGCACGCATGTCTACGATGTCGATGCCCTCAAGACTCAGCTTCAGACGCTGCGCCAAGCGCTGCAGACGGTCGGGATTGCCGAGAAGTACCGGATGGCAGATGCCCTCAAGACGTGCCTGAACGGCTGCCTTCATCATAGACGGGTGACCGCCCTCGGCGAACACTACGCGCTGCGGATGCAGACGGGCTGTGTCGTGGAGGTTGCGTGTGAGCTTTGTCTCCTGACCCAGCAGCTGCATAAGATTCTTCTTGTAGGCGTCCCAGTCGGTGATGGTCTTGCGTGCTACTCCACTCTCTATTGCAGCCTTGGCAACAGCCGCACTCACCTCTGTGATAAGACGAGGGTCGACGGGTTTCGGGATGAAGTATTTCGGACCGAACGTGAGGTCGTTAACGTGATATACCTCGTTCACGATATCGGGCACGGGCTGCTTTGCGAGGTCGGCAATAGCATGAACGGCTGCCATCTTCATTTCCTCGTTGATAGCCTTAGCGTGAACGTCGAGGGCGCCACGGAAGATGTACGGGAAACCGATTACGTTGTTAATCTGATTGGGATAATCGCTTCTGCCTGTAGACATGAGCACGTCGGGGCGACTTGCCATTGCGTCCTCGTAGCTAATCTCGGGCACGGGGTTAGCAAGGGCGAACACGATTGGCTGGTCTGCCATAGAGCGGATCATATCCTGCGAGAGCACATTGCCCTTAGAGAGTCCGACGAACACGTCGGCGCCCTTCACAGCTTCCTCAAGGGTGTGTACGTCGGTGCGCTTTGTGGCGAACAGGGCCTTCTGCGGAGTGAGGTTCTGACGGTCGGCGGTGATAACACCCTTCGAGTCGAGCATCACGATATTCTCCACTTTTGCGCCAAGCGCTACGTACAGCTTAGTGCAGCTGATAGCAGCTGCTCCTGCTCCGTTTACAACAATCTTTACGTCGGAGATGTTCTTGCCGGCTACCTCAAGTGCATTCTTCAAGCCGGCTGCCGAGATGATGGCTGTGCCGTGCTGGTCGTCGTGCATCACGGGGATGTCGAGGGTCTTCTTCAGACGCTCTTCGATGTAGAAGCACTCAGGAGCCTTAATGTCCTCAAGGTTGATGCCGCCGAAGGTAGGCGCAATCTTCTCTACAGCCTCGCAGAACTTCTCGGGATCTTTCTCGGCAACCTCGATGTCGAACACATCGATGCCGCCGTATATCTTAAAGAGCAGGCCTTTGCCTTCCATAACTGGCTTGCCGCTCATCGCTCCAATGTCGCCAAGACCTAACACGGCGGTGCCGTTTGAAATCACAGCGACAAGATTGCCTTTGTCTGTGTACTTATACACATCGTCCGGATTCTGCTGAATCTCGAGACACGGGAAAGCTACACCAGGAGAATACGCCAAACTAAGGTCGGTCTGGGTGTGGTAAGGCTTTGTCGGCTTTACTTCGATTTTGCCAGGACGTCCACTTTCGTGATACTCCAATGCACTTTCTTTTGTGATTTTAACCATTGTATTAAATAATTATTAGATATAGAATTTCACCGCAAAGTTACTCAAAAAGCTTGGATTAATGGCATCGGTTAAAAGATTGTTTCGCACGTTTTGTTTAAAATAACATAAAAACTCGCAGCTCTTTGAAAGTTTTTTTATACTTTTGCGGAAAATTATAACGATATTCATCAGATTATAAATAGTTTTCTATGTACAAGGGAAGTTCTCAAACATGCTATAAGTTGGAATTGCGCAACAGGATTCTGAAGGCTGCCATGACCGAATTCTTGCACAAGGGCGTCAAGTCGGTAAAGATGGACGACATAGCCAACACTCTTGCCATATCCAAGCGCACGTTGTATGAGATTTATTCCAATAAGGAGGAACTTCTGCTTGAGGCGGTACGCATACACGAGCAGGAGTTCAACGACCACATGCTGCAATACAGCTTGGACAAAAACCATAATGTGATGGATATTATCATCGAGTTCTACAAGAAAAAGCTTCTTTCCATTGCCGACGTGTCGCCTTTGTTCCTCGTCGAACTGCGCAAGTACAAGCAGGTCGTGGAGTATCTGGAAAGGATGAATGCTGAACGCCACAACAACGCTCTACTGTTCTTCCGTCGTGGTGTTAAAGAAGGTTTCTTCCGTTCCGACCTCAACTTCGACATTATCCTTAAAACAAGTTCTGCGTCTGCCAACTATGCTATGGAGACGCAGATGTACAAGAACTACAGCATTACTGCCATCATGCACAACACAATATTCCTTTATCTGCGCGGCATCTGCACAACGAAAGGCATAAAGGAACTGGATGCTGCTATCGAACAATGAGTTTTGAATTGTGCGCTTCGCACATTTTGAGTTGGTCAATTTTGAATTACGAATTCGCAGTTCATAACTCTCAACTCATAAATTCAAAATCGGCGCAGCCGACAATTCAAAACTCAAAATTCATAAACTCACTATAGACGTGTAACCGACTTCACGCCTTTCACCGTACGCAGCTTCTTCAACAACGCATCGAGCTTCGACGTGTCGTCAATCAGCACGTTGAGATTGCCGCTGAACAGTCCGTCGTGACTGTCGATGTTTATCGACTTCATCACTATCTTTTGCTCCTTAGAGATGATGCTTGTGATGTTGTTCACGATGCCGAGGTCGTCGTTTCCTACAACGCGCAGCGTGATATTATACTGCGATGTTCCCTTGCCGCTCCATCTTGCTTTCACTATTCGATAGCCGAAGCGCTTGCGCAGTTCGGGGGCGTTCGGACAGTCCTGGCAATGTATCTTGATACCGCCGTTCACGGTCACGAAGCCGAATATCTGGTCGCCGTAGATAGGATGGCAGCATTGTGCCAGCGAGTAGTCTACGCCTTTAAGGTTGCGGTCGATAACCAGCTCGTCGTCTGACGACTTTGTGCGGAAGTTGTTTGCGCTATTGTCTTTGTCAAGCACGAACTCTTCTGCCGAACGCACCGCAGCACCCATCTTCTGGTTTGCGCCGTGTTCCTTCTCGGCTATGTATCCGTCCACAACATCGTTGATGTCTATCTTCTCGTCTACGAGTTGTCTGTAGAAATCGGATGTCTCCTTGAAGCCCATCTTCGAGATGAGATGGTAAAGCACGCTCTCCTCAAGTTCTATCTTTCGGTTCTTGAACTTGCGCTCGAGCATCTCCTTCGCAAACACGCCGTCCTTCACCTTCAGCTCCTTCAGCGCAAGGCGTATCTTCGACTTCGCCCTCGAGCTTTGCACGATGTTCAGCCACTCCTGCTTCGGCGTCTGGTTGTTCTGCGTCAGAATCTCTATCGTATCGCCCGAGTGTAGCACTTCCCTGAACGAAACGTTCCTGCCGTTTATCTTGCCGCCGACGCACTTGTTGCCTACGCCGGAGTGTATGTGGTAGGCGAAGTCGAGCACGGTAGATCCTTTCGGGAATTTCAGCAGATCGCCTTTCGGCGTGAATACGAACACCTCATCTTCGTACAGATCCATCTTGAACTGGTCCATAAGCTGCAAGCTATCGCCTGCTTCGAGTGCTGCTCGTATGTTGTTGAGCCAATCGTCTATGCCCGAATCGCCCTTGATGCCCTTATAGCGCCAGTGCGCTGCCAGACCTTTCTCGGCTATCTCGTCCATACGCTCGGTGCGTATCTGCACCTCCACCCACTTCTGCTCCGGACCGAGCACGGTTATGTGCAGACTCTCGTAGCCGTTCGACTTCGGCACCGAGAGCCAGTCGCGCAGACGCTTCGGGTTGGGCTGGTACATGTCGGTGATGAGCGAGTAGGTCTGCCAGCATTGCATCTTCTCTTCGCTCAGCGGCGAGTCGATGATGATGCGTATAGCAAAGAGGTCGTAGATGCCCTCGAATCCGCATTGCTGCTTCTTCATCTTCTGCCATATCGAGTGTATGCTCTTCGTTCTGCCTTTTATATGACTCTTTATGCCCATGGCGTCGAGCTTCTCGGCGATAGGCTTTATGAACTTCTCGATATATGCGTCGCGCGAGCGCTTCGTCTCGTTCAGCTTCTCCTTTATCATATAGTAGGCGTCGTGCTCAAGATACTTCAGGCTGAGGTCTTCCAGCTCGCTCTTCAGCTTATAGAGGCCCAGCTTGTGTGCCAGCGGAGCATACAGATAGCTCGCTTCTTCTGCCACTTTCTGCTGAGCCTCGTTGTTCTTCGTATCGCGGATATGGCGCATAAGCACCACGCGCTCCGATATCATAATCAGCACCACGCGCATGTCCTCGGCGAACGAAAGCAGAAGGTTGCGAAAGTTCTCGCTCTCTATCACCGGCGACTTGCGGTATAGCTCGTGAATGCGTACAAGGCCTCGGATGATATGCGCTATGCTCGTGCCGTATTCTGTCTCTATCTCTTCTATCGTGAGACTCTCGTTCGCCACGCTGTTGTAGAGCAATATCGACAGCACGCAGTCGCGCTTCATGCCTATCTCCTCAAGCTCGAGCAGAGCGGTCCGAAAACTCATAAGTATAGGGTTCAGCCCGAAAACGTCTCTCTTTATCTTGTTCTCCTGCAGATCGCTCTCTATCTGATCGCGCACCTTCTCCGCGTCTTCCTCACGGTATTCGTCGCCCATCTGCTGCCTCAGCTGCTCGCTCATCTCAAGGAGCTCTGCCTTCTCTTCTTCTGTAAATTTGAACATTTCTCCCATAACTTTTGTGTTTATGTGCAAAACATTTTGTCTAATACAAAGACAAAGGTAAGAAGATTTTCCGAAAAACTTACAAAATAGCCACTTTTATTTGAACAGACCGTAGAGCATGGCGTCTATCTGGTCCGTGATCTTTCTGAACGCTTCCGTGTCCGACTCAAACTTCTGCGTGTCGCCGTCCACTATTATCAGCCGTCCCTTGTAATTCTTTATCCACTCCTCGTATCTCTCGTTCAGTCCCGTCAGATAGTCGATGCGTATCGTCTGCTCGCATTCGCGTCCGCGCTTGCCTATCTGGCTGATAAGGTTTGGCACCGTCGAGCGGATGTATATCATAAGGTCGGGCAGCTTCACGAGCGTCATCATCGTGTCGAACAGATCCGAGTAGTTCTCGAAGTCGCGGTCCGACATATATCCCTGTCCGTGCAGATTGGGCGCAAAGATGCAGGCATCCTCAAAGATGGTGCGGGCCTGAATGATGTCCTTGTCGCTCTGGCTTATCTCCACCACTTCCTTGAAGCGCTTATTCAGGAAGTATATCTGCAGATTGAACGACCATCTCGACATATCGTTGTAGAAGTCGTCGAGATACGGATTGTGTTCAACGGGTTCGAAACGTGGCGACCAGTTATATCTTTTTGCCAACATCTTGGTCAGGGTGGTCTTGCCGCTGCCAATGTTTCCGGCTATAGCTATATGCATTGTTCTTTCTGTTATTTAGAGTGAGTATGATTGGTTGCCAAGATAGCGTCTATCTTGTCCGTAATGAAACTGAAGTCCTCGGGGCGCGTCTTGTAGTCGAGTTTGTCCACATCTACCGTAAGCACCTTGCCCTTGTATTTGTTAAGGATAAAGTCCTCGTAGCGGTCGTTCAATCCTTGCAGATACTCGATAGGTATCTTCTGCTCGTAGACGCGTCCGCGCTTCTGTATGTTCTCCACGAGGTGTGGCACCGAAGCTCTCAGATAAATCATCAGATCGGGCAGCTTCACCTTCTCCATCATTATCTCGTACAGCTCCATATACGTCTCAAAGTCGCGGTCGCTCATGTTTCCCTGCTCGTAGTTGTTCGCCGTGAACACGAACACGCCTTCATGAAGGGTGCGGTCCTGAATGACGATGTTCTCCGAATCCGCAAATCCTATAACGTCCTTGAAGCGTTCTTTCAGAAAGAACACTTCCATCGCGAACGACCACCGCCGCAGATCCTTGTAGTAGTCGTCCATGTACGGATTGTTCACTACTGTCTCATACCGCGGTTCCCATTGGTAGTGCTCCGCAAGCATCTCTGTTAGAGTTGTCTTGCCGCAACCAATATTTCCTGCTATTCCTATATACACTTGTTCTGATCTGTATGTTGATTAAACTTACTTATGCTTGCTATACTCATACTCGCCCCCGGTTATCTCCCGTAGCGTCAGATTCCTATAGAGTATGTTGTACATCTCTGTCCACTGACTGCCCAGGCGGAAGCGCACACCCTCGTCTTCGTATATGAAGCGTATCGTGCCGTCGCCGCCTATTGCCATCGTCGAGTATGCCGACTTCCCGTCCGTCACTTCATAGCGCTTCCAGCCGTCCACCCAGTCCTCCGGAGTCCTCCAGTCTTCTGCCTCGCCGAACGCCTTCCAGTATATCGACACATGGCTGCGACGCTCCAGGTTAGACGGATGGTCGCCGTGCGAGCCGCGCGGCACCGACTGCAGGGCTACGTACGCACGCTTGCCGCCCACTGCCCTTGCCGTCACCAGCAGAATCTCGCCGTTCGTGTTGTTGTTCAGAGTTGCCGTTCCGCCCTCTTCTGCTTCAGACGCTACCGGCGTGGCCCAGCTTCCGCTGTTATACTTCTTGTTCTCGTACGTGTAGATGTTGAAGCAGCGCCCCTCCTTGCCGCCGCGTCTGCAGCTCAGCAGCACGCGGCCGTCGGGCAGTTCTTCTATCTTCGCCACGTGCCGCCGAAGTCGTCCGAGTAAATCACGAGGCTTCCCTCGTTCGTCACCACCGCCGAATAGATGCGGTAGTAAGCGCCGCGCTTCACGAGTCTGCTCTGACAGATCTTTCCGCTCGTAAAGAACAGACGGTATATGTTGCCGTGGCCGCGATACATGTCGTATATCTCCTGCGTCACCTCGCCGCCCCTCCATGTGCGTCCGTCGTCCTCGCTATAGTAGCGGCCCACCTTCAGACACGGCGCGGCATGAGTATTATCGC
>OQWE01000812.1_pt1 | contig 10568 bp, 9 predicted proteins | sample 1691591 | NCBI WGS metagenome assembly OQWE01 (sample SAMN03418265, study PRJEB22391) | human gut metagenome | biome: human-gut; feature: organic feature; material: feces | host: Homo sapiens | place: Tanzania | collected 2013-01
GCACGACAGACCACTGTAAGAGTGCCGTAAGGCGGAAAGGACACGAACATGAAGTACAACGAAAGCATTTGCAAATTCAACTTAGAAGATTAAAGGCAAAGCAAAAAACAGGGGGCGCCCCTGAATGAACAACACCTCATTTGTCCGAAAGTATTCGGTCTGACAAATGGGGCGTTTTTATATGTTGAAAAAAACGAAAGACGTATAGCGGACAATGAGACCGATTTTTATAGTGCAAGATGCTTTGCACGATAGTCCCGCGGGCTGATGCCATATACATTTTTGAACGCACGGGAAAAGTGAAGCTGATTGGGATAGCTGACCATGGTGCTGATGGTGCTGATGGGCAGGCGGCTTTCGGTCAGCAGCTGTGCCGCCCGTGCCATGCGGTAGTGCAGCAGGAACCCCTGCGGGCTTTCGCCCATGGTATCCCGGAACACCTTGCTGAAATAGCTGCGGTTCAGTCCGCAGAAGGAGGAGATGTCCTCGATGGAAATATCTTCGCTGTAATGCTGCTCGATGAAGGACAGAGCCTCCTTCATATAGAAGTCCCGCAGGCGGCGGGGACTTTGTGCCTGATGGGAGGCCGAGGACTGTACAAGCTGATCCAGAAACAGAAAGCCGTAGCCGATCTGACGCATGGGGCTGTCCTGACTGTGATTTACAAGGAAGAGCATCTGCTCCTGCAGCAGCTGCCCGGCTTTGGTGCTCGCAGGCGAGTACACCGGGTTCTGTCCGCTGATGCCTGCAAGGTTCAGGGCTTCGTGGGCACGCAGACCGTCAAACTCGATCCATGTGTATTCCCACGGATCCTGTTCATCGGCACGGTAGGTAGTGACCTCACCCGGAGTGATCAGAAAACCATGCCCGCCCTCGATGGCGTATTCCTGCTCGTTTGCAAACAGCAACCCTTTGCCGGAGATGACATAGTGGAACAGATAGTGGTTGCGGGCATAGGGACCATAGGAGTGCAGAGGCTCTGTCTGCTCCCAGCCATATTGGTATAAGTTGAGATCGACGAATCGCTCATCCTGAAACACATGGAACTTTAATTTTGTTTCCGTTGATACGTTTCTTTTTATACATTCTTGCATACAAGATGCCTCCCGTCCGCTTTTTCTTATTATATACCAAAATGCGTGATGACTTCAACATAATTCGTAGTATTCCTTCAAATTGAGATATAACAAGTCGCATTTTTGCATTTACGAAACCACTGGCAGATAGTATAATAATGGCACAACAAGAGAAAAGAAACTGTGCAATGTGATGATGCACAAAATTTTCTCGCTGCTTTTGTAAGAGCTGACAAAAGCAGGAAAGATCACTCCGGCCGGTGCAACACCATACGAAGATCACACTACGGAATAAGGACTTAGGAGGAGAAAAAAATGAAGATCTCTCGCAGACAATTCGTAAAGGCAATGGCAGCAATGAGCGCCGCATCCGTGCTGGCAGCCTGCGGCGGCAATAGCGGCAGCGGTTCTTCCGGCGGCAAGAAAGCACTGACCTTCCAGATCTGGGACGTTGCACAGAAGGAAGGCATGGAGGCTATGTGTGCCGCCTACACCCAGCAGCACCCGGAGGTCAGCATTGAGGTGCAGGTCACCAGCTGGAACGAATACTGGACGAAGCTGGAGGCCGCAGCCACCAGCAACCAGATGCCGGATATTTTCTGGATGCACACCAACGAGCTGCTGAAATATGCCGACAACGGGATGCTGGCAGATTGCTCCGACATTGTGGAGAAGGACAAGTTCTCGGAGATCTCGCTGTCCAACGCCATGGGCTCCAACGGTACCCTGTATGCAGTCCCCAAGGACAAGGACACGGTTGGTCTGGTGTATAACAAGGAGATGTTCGATGCTGCCGGTGTTGCTTACCCGGACGAGAACTGGACCTGGGACGATCTGGTCAGCGCATCCGAGAAGATCTACGCTGCCACCGGCAAGTACGGCTATATGGCATACGCCGATGACCAGCTTGGCTACTGGAACTTTGTGTATCAGGCAGGCGGCTATATCCTGAACGAGGACAAGACCAAGGCGGGCTTTACCCAGCCTGCCACCGAAAAGGCAATGAAGTTCTACATCGGTCTCCAGCAGAACGACTGGTGCCCGGACCAGACCTACTTTGCCGAGACCGCTCCCGGCACTGCATTCTTCTCCGAGAAGGGCGCAATGTTCCTGGAAGGCGACTGGAACATCCTTGCCGAGCTGCAGAACTACCCCGAAATGGTGGGCAAGTGGGATGTGGCTGTTCTGCCCAAGTGCCCCGACCCGGAAAGCGGAGACGGCCGTGCGACCATCTCCAACGGTCTGTGCTACGCTACCGCTGCCAGCAACAAGAATCTGGATACCGTGAAGGACATCCTGAAGTTCTTCGGCAGCGAGGAGGGCCAGCGCATTCAGGGCGAAAGCGGCGCGGCCATCCCTGCCTATCAGGGTCTGGAGGATACCTGGGCAGGCTGCTTTGCAGAGTATCCCATCAATATCCAGTGCTTCATTGAGATGTTCGAGTACAGCATCCAGAGCGTCAACAACGCCTCTCGCCCGGAGTGGAAGAGCAAGGTCAATGATGAGCTGCTGAAGATCTACGCAGGTACCGAGGATCTCGAAACCGGCCTGCAGAAGATGCAGGACATCGTGGATCAGGCCAGTGCGGGCTGAAAATGCAGCTTGGGAGGAACCAAATGAAAAGCACATCAAAGCTGGGCCGGGATGGGCGTTTCTGGGGGCTGGTCATGATAGCTCCCACCATCATCGGTCTGATGATCCTGAATATTATCCCGTTCTTCCAGACCATCTATATGAGCTTTTCCAAGACGAAAGCCTTTGGAGCCTATCAGTTCTGCGGTCTGGAAAACTACCTTGAAATGTTCCACAATACGGAATTCTGGAAGGCAAACTGGAACTCCCTCTACTTCTGCATCCTCACTGTGCCGGTGGGCGTTTTTCTGGCGCTGATCGTGGCAGTGCTGCTGAACGCAAAGATCAAGGGCAAGACCGCCTTCCGCGCCATCTTCTTCCTGCCCATGGTGGTGGCTCCTGCTGCGGTAGCAATGGTCTGGAAGTGGATCTTCAATGCGGAGTATGGCATTCTGAATCAGGTTCTTGGCACGAACATCCGCTGGCTGACCGATCCCAAGATCGTTCTGGTCACCTGCGCCATCGTTTCCATCTGGAGCTCCATCGGCTATGATGCCGTGCTGCTGCTGTCCGGTATCCAGAACATTTCCCAGTCCCTGTACGAAGCCGCCGAGCTGGACGGTGCATCCAAGATCCGCCAGTTCTTCAGCATTACGCTGCCCATGGTGTCGCCCACCCTGTTTGTGGTGCTCATCATGCGCCTGATGGCTTCCCTGAAGGTCTACGATCTGATCTACATGATGGTGGAGCAGACGAACCCTGCGCTGACCAGCGCACAGAGCCTGATGTATCTGTTCTACCGCGAGAGCTTTGTTGCCGGCAATAAGGGCTACGCATCGGCCATTGTGGTGTGGACCGTGCTGCTGATCGGTCTGGTCACGCTGGTGCAGTTCATCGGTCAGAAGAAGTGGGTCAATTACGAGGTGTAAACTATGAATGCCAGTCTGAAAACCAGAAAGAATGTCGTAACGTTCTTTACCTATCTGGTCTTGATCCTCGGCAGCATCAGCATGATCTTCCCCTTTGTATGGATGGTGCTCACCAGCTTCAAGACGCAGGCCGAATCTATGGCGATCCCGCCGCAGATCCTGCCCTCCCATTGGAATCTGGACAGCTTTGTCAAGGCATTGCAGAGTCTGCCCTTTACCAACCTCTACATCAATACGGGTCTGCTGATCCTGTTCCGTGTGATCTTTGCGGTGGTGTTCAGCTCCATGGCGGGCTATGCCTTTGCCAAGCTGGAATTTCCCTGCAAAAAGCTGCTGTTCAGTCTGGTGCTGATCCAGATGATGCTGCCGAGCCAGATCTTCATTATTCCGCAGTACCAGATGCTGGCAAAGATGGGAGCCACCAACTCCATCTTCGCACTGGTGTTCCCCGGTCTGGTCAGCGCCTTCGGCACCTTCTTTTTGCGGCAGGCGTATCTGGGCATCCCCAACGAGATCGCAGAGGCAGCGTATCTGGACGGCTGCAACAAGTGGCAGACCTTCGTCAAGGTCATGCTGCCGCTGACCGGCCCCAGCATGGCGGCACTGGCCATCTTTACGGCGGTGTTCGCTTATGCCGACCTGATGTGGCCGCTGATCTGCAACACCGACCTGAACATGATGACCCTGTCTGCCGGCCTTTCCACCCTGAACGGTCAGTACACCACCAACTTCCCGGTGCTGATGGCAGGCAGCCTGCTGGCCATGATCCCCATGGTGATCCTGTACCTGATCTTCCAGAAGCAGTTTATTCAGGGCATTGCCATGACCGGCGGTAAATAAGCAATTCACATTTCTCCTTCATCATAGCCGACAGGCGGGTAGCCGTTCCGACACGACCGCCTGTCTGTCGGCATTTTTATTAAAAATAATCTCGTTGAGGTGTTGAACCAATGAGCATTCGATTTGATTCCGACTCCCGCATTTTTGTATTGGAGACCGCCCATACCAGCTACCACATGAAGGTGGATGCGCTGGGGCATCTGCTGCATCTGTACTACGGCAAAACCATCGGCACCGGGGACCTGATGCAGCTGTATCCCCGCACAGACCGGGGATTTTCGCCGGATTACTACGCTTACCGCACCCACCGGGGCGTTTCCCCGGATCTGCTCCCGCAGGAGTATACCGGCTGCAACGTGGGCGATTTCCGCCTCTCCTGCCTGACGGTGGCCGACAGCCGCGGTGTTTTTGGCGCAGACTTTACCTATGTGAGCCACACGGTGGAGGCTGGCAAATATCAGCTGACCGGTCTGCCCTGTGCCCACGCAGAGGAAAACGATGCCGAGACCCTGATCGTCCGAATGCAGGACGAGACCACCGGTCTGACGCTGGAGCTGCTGTACGGCGTGTTTGCACAGCAGGATGTCATCACCCGTGCGGCGCGGCTGACAAACCACGGAGATACCCCGCTGCGGCTGGACAAGGCGGCATCTGCCTGTCTGGATCTGCCCTTTGGCAGATGGGATCTGCTGCATTTCCACGGCAGACACGCCATGGAACGGCAGCTGGAGCGGGAAGCTGTGGGCACCAATATCCAGACCATTTCTTCGGTGCGGGGCAGCTCCAGCCACCACAATAATCCCTTCCTGATCCTCTGCCAGCAGGATGCAACGGAGACCAGCGGTGCCTGCTACGGGGTGATGATGGTCTATTCCGGCAGCTACCAGATGGACGTGGAGCGCTCTCAGACCGGGCTTGTCCGGGTAGTGAGCGGCATTCAGGAGGAACGCTTTGCGTGGAACCTGAAGCCGGGCGAAACCTTTGATACCCCGGAGGTGATCCTCTCCTTTGCGGCAGAGGGTCTGACCCCGCTTTCCCAGCAGTACCACCGCTTTTTGCGGCGCAACATCTGCCGCGGCCCGTGGAAGGACAAACGCCGCCCGGTGCTGATCAACAACTGGGAGGCCACCTATTTTGATTTCAACACCGAAAAGATCGTAAAGATCGCTGAAAAAGCGGCCTCTCTCGGCGTGGAGATGATGGTGCTGGACGATGGCTGGTTCGGCACCCGGAACGATGACAATCAGGGTCTGGGCGACTGGACCGTGAACTGCGAAAAGCTGCCCGGCGGACTGGACCCGCTGATCGGGCAGATCAATGCGCTGGGCATGAAATTCGGCCTGTGGATCGAGCCGGAAATGGTCAACGAGAACTCCGATTTGTACCGCACCCACCCGGACTGGGCGCTGACCCTGCCCGGACGCAAGCCCGCCATGGGGCGCAACCAGCTGGTGCTGGATCTCTCCCGCCCGGAGGTGGTGGACTATCTGGCAGAAGCCATCGGCAAGCTGCTGCGGGAGCATCACATCGAGTATATCAAGTGGGATATGAACCGCAGCATGAGCGATGTGTACAGCCGTGCTTTCCCTGCCGAGCAGCAGGGCGAGATCATGCACCGCTATATGCTGGGCGTTTATGCGCTGGCAGAGCGGCTGACGCAGGGCTTCCCGGAGGTGCTGTTCGAGGGCTGCGCAGGCGGCGGCGGACGCTTTGATGCCGGAATGCTGTGCTACTATCCCCAGATCTGGTGCAGTGATGATACCGATGCCATTGAACGGTTGACGATCCAGCACGGCACCTCCTTTGGCTATCCGGTCTGCACCATGGGTGCCCATGTTTCTGCCTGCCCCAACCACCAGACCGGCCGCACTACGCCCATCGACACCCGCGCTGTGGTGGCAATGAGCGGCACCTTTGGCTACGAGCTGGATCTGGGCAAATTGAAGCGCGCCGAGTGCACCGCAGTGAAAAACCAGATCAAGCGGTTCAAGCGGCTGAACGACCTGATCCGTACCGGCGATTATTACCGGCTGACCGACCCGGCAGAAAACGCATATTTCACGGCATGGCAGTTTGCCGCAGAGGACGGCAGCGAGGCACTGCTGAATCTGGTGGTGACCCATCCGCAGGCAAATCCTCTGCCCATCCACCTGTGCTTCCGTGGGCTGGAAGAAGATGCTGTGTATGAGCTGGATGGCATCGACTATTTCGGCTCCCAGTACACCCACGATGGCGGCAATGCCATAGAGGACGGCATTCACAAGGGGATGCGGTTCAGCGGCAGCACCCTGCTGTATGCGGGGCTTGTCCTGCCGCAGCTGTTTGGCGATTACCCCAGCGTGCAGCTTCATCTTACACGAAAAGGATAAAAGGATATGAAGGATCAAACTGCATTTTCCACCCGCTTTGCCCGCCATAAGGACGAGCTGGAATGGCTGTTCATGGAACTGTACCACAACCGGGAAGGGCTGGAAGTTCTGGAGCGGGAGATGGCAGAAGCCTACAACGCCCGCAGCGCCGAGCTGAAAGCGCTGGACAAGGCACGCTCTGCCGACCCGGACTGGTACAAGCGGGGCAATATGTTCGGCATGACCATGTACACCGACCTCTTTGCCGGAAATCTGAAAGAACTGGCAAAGAAGCTGCCCTACCTCAAGGAGCAGAAGCTGACCTATCTGCACCTGATGCCCCTGCTGCAGATGCCCCACCCCCACAACGATGGCGGCTATGCGGTGGAGGACTTCGACACCGTAGACCCTGCCCTTGGCACCAACAAGGATCTGGAAAACCTGACCCGGGAGCTGCGGAAAGCCGGCATCAGCCTGTGTCTGGATTTTGTCATGAACCACACCGCCAGCACCCACCGCTGGGCCATGGCGGCAAAGGCAGGAGACCCGTGGTTTCAGGCCTATTACCATCTCTATGACGACCGCACCATCCCCGACCAGTACGAGCAGACCGTGCCGCAGGTGTTCCCCAACACCGCACCCGGCAACTTTACATGGTGCGAGGAGATGCACAAGTGGGTGCTGACCACCTTCCACGACTACCAGTGGGATCTGAACTACGCAAACCCGGCAGTGTTCGTGGACATGACCAAGAGCATCCTGCACCTCGCCAACCTCGGCGTGGAGGTGTTCCGCATTGACGCTGTGCCCTACATCTGGAAGCAGCTGGGCACCACCTGCCGCAATCTGCCGCAGGTGCACACCATCGTGCGGATGCTCCGCATGGTGCTGGAATGCGTCTGCCCGGCGGTCATCCTCAAGGGCGAGGTGGTCATGGCTCCCAAGGAGCTGGCAGCCTATTTCGGCACCCCGGAAAAGCCGGAATGCCACATGCTCTACAACGTGTCCACCATGGTCAACCTGTGGGGTGCCCTTGCCAGCCGGGACACCCGGCTGCTGAAGGCGCAGCTGGATGCCCTCCACGCCCTGCCGGACAACTGCTGGTTCGTGAACTATCTGCGCTGCCACGATGATATCGGCTGGGGTCTGGACGAGGCGGTGGAAAACCGGCTTGGCATCGACCCGCAGAAGCACAAGGAATATCTCTACCACTTCTACGAGGGCAATTTCCCCGGCAGCTGGGCAAAGGGCGAGCTGTACAACTACGACCCTGCCACCGGCGATGCCCGGAGCTGCGGCACCACCGCCAGCCTGTGCGGCGTGGAGCAGGCACTGGAAAAGGACGACAAGACCGCACTGGACTACGCGGTGAAGCGCGACCTGCTGCTGCACACTGCCATGGCGTTTTTGCAGGGCTTCCCCATGCTGAACTGCGGCGATGAAATTGCGCAGCTCAATGGCTGGGATTACAAAAACGACCCCGACCGTGTGGAGGACAGCCGCAATCTGCACCGCAGCAAATTCAACTGGGAGGATGCAAAGCAGCGCACCCGGAAGGGCACGCTGCAAAACCAGCTGTGGCAGGGCATGGAGCAGCTGCGCCAAATGCGGGCAGACCCCTGCTTTGCCCCGGATGCGTGGGTGACCACATGGGACAGCCACAACCCCGGCGTGCTGGCGCTGGTACGCAAGCGCGGCGAGGAAACGCTGGTGGGACTGTTCAACTTTACCGAGTACCCGGCAGGGGCAAGTCTGGACGCTCTGGGCGGCGAGTATCACACCCCGGAGGGCACTTCCGTCTGGCTGGCGGATGTGGAGCTGGAACCCTATCAGGCGCTGCTGGTGCGCCGCTGAAAGGAGCAGCCATGGATATTGTAACGATTGGTGAAGTTTTGATCGACCTGACCCAGACCGGCAAGGATGAAAAAGGCATCCCTCAGTTTGCCGCAAACCCCGGCGGTGCCCCGGCAAATCTGGCTGTGGCTGCCGCCCGGCTGGGCGCACAGACCGCCTTTATCGGCAAGGTGGGTGCAGATGCCTTTGGCCGCTACCTGAAAGAGGTTCTGGCAGAAAACAAGGTGGATGTTTCCGGCATGGCGGTGGATGCAGACCACCCCACCACCATGGCGGTGGTCTCGGTAGATGCCACCGGCGAGCGGGATTTCAGCTTCTACCGCAGTGCCAACGCCGATGTGATGCTGAGCAAAGAGGACATTTCGGAGGGCTCTCTGAAAGCCGCCAAAATCGTTCACTTCGGTTCTGTCAGCCTGACCGCTGACCCCTCCCGCACTGCCACGCTGGACGCTGCTGCCCGTGCCAAAAAGCTGGGTGCTACCATCACCTACGACCCCAACTACCGTGCCAACCTCTGGAAGAACAAAGAGGACGCCATTGCCCAGATGAAAGCACCCCTGCCGCTGGTGGATATCCTGAAAGTGTCCGATGAGGAGCTGCCTCTGCTCACCGGCACCACCGACTGCGAAAGCGGCACGGCACAGCTGGCACAGAACGGCATCCGGCTGATTTTTGTCACCTTGGGTGCAAACGGCGTATTCTACCGCTTTGGGGACAAGACCGGTCATGTGGCTGGCGTTCCCTGCAAGGTGGGCGACACCAACGGCGCAGGCGATACCTTCTTTGGGGCTGCCCTGTCCAAGCTCTGCAAGGAGGAGCTGGACACCCTGACTGTGGACAAACTGGAAAGCATTCTGGCCTTTGCCAACAAAGCTGCCAGCATCACCACCAGCCGCCACGGTGCAATTCCGGCGATGCCTATATTGGAAGAAGTCGAAAAATAATAGAACCGGCCATCGACCTGTATCAAATGACACAGGCTGGTGGCCGGGAACCATGGGCTAGAAGATTAAAGGTAAAACAAAAACAGGGTGCGCCCACCCGGACGCACCCTGCCAAAATCCACATACGAAAATCCATCAGAAACACTGCCGCCTTGTTCGTCCAGAATTACCTTGCCGGAAAATTCATCATGCTGGTAAACGAGGTACGCTTCGATGGCAGTGTAGTCCGAGTTTTTATTACAATGGAAGAAGGTTCTGTTTTATGCGGCCGTACCGGTATGCGGTTTCATGGCGTTTTCTGTATTAAAAAGTTGAATTTTTATGGTTTATACGACAAATACGAATTCTGGATGGATGAGCCTTTTGCGATCCAGAACGTTCTGTCCGGCAGCGGATATCGATTTGTGGCGGCAGTGTTTCTGATGGATTTTGCATCAGAAATGCTGCTTTTTCTGTTCAAAACCCGGAAAAACAGCAGTTTGTGCCCTTGAATTGCCCGAAAAGCTTGCAGGAATGCAGGTTTTTGTGGTAATATTTAAGATATGTTCCCGTTGAGGGGAAGAAAGAGAGGGGTAATCAAATGATCAATATCTGCATCATTGCCACCATTGTGATCTATCTGGTGGGAATGCTGCTGGTTGGCTTTGTCTACAGCAAGTCCAACGAGGACAGCAGCGATTTCTACCTCGGCGGCCGCAAAATGGGCCCGCTGGTCACGGCCATGAGCGCCGAAGCCAGCGATATGTCCAGCTGGCTGCTGATGGGAATGCCGGGCCTTGCCTACCTCACCGGCATCGCCTCGCCCGGCTGGACCGCCATCGGCCTGGCGCTGGGCACCTGGCTGAACTGGCTCATCGTGGCCCGGCGGCTGCGGAGATAGATGATGATGGTGGCGATGATGCAGATGTTGGTCATATACTTTTTCCCCCTTGTCTTTCCAAATGAAAGTACGCTTTGATTTTACCACAGTAAAGCATCAAAGTGCAAGCCTTTTGGCAAAACTAT
>OQWE01000813.1_pt1 | contig 10556 bp, 12 predicted proteins | sample 1691591 | NCBI WGS metagenome assembly OQWE01 (sample SAMN03418265, study PRJEB22391) | human gut metagenome | biome: human-gut; feature: organic feature; material: feces | host: Homo sapiens | place: Tanzania | collected 2013-01
GAAGTACGGCGCAACGGACAAGACCTTCTCCACCGACACCGGCGAAAATTCCTGCGGTTCCGCAGCCGATGATGGCAACATCGTAATTGTTTTTCATAGTTTTCACTTCCATCCTTGATATAGGCCCAAAACAGCCCTGTGTATTATAGTGATTAAGTGGGGTATAGTAATTAATAAATTGTAAATTTTCTTTGCAAAACCCTTAAATATTGGACACATCCGCAAAGGTGTGCATCGCCCGTGTCTTGAAGAAATATTGCAATTGGGGTAGAATGTTGGCAAAAAGAACAATGATAAGATGGTGAGAGGAATGTCCGAAGGACCTAATACGAGAGATATCGGCAAGCAGCTGAAGCAGGAGGCGTTTTCCATACCCAATCTGCTGAGCTATTTTCGCCTGCTTTTGATACCGCTGTTCATTCAGCTTTACATGAACGAAAACTTCACCGAAGCGCTCATAACTCTCGCTGCCAGCGGACTTAGCGATGTCATCGACGGCAGGGTCGCACGAAAGTACAACATGGTGACCGACCTCGGCAAGGTGTTAGACCCCGTGGCCGATAAGCTCACGCAGTGCGCCATGATGTTCTGCGTCGCCATGCGCTATCCGGCGATGTGGTGGCTATTAGGGCTTCATGTGGTAAAGGAACTTATCATGATAGTAATGGGCTGGTACGTTCTTAAAAAGACGGATACCGTCAACAGCGCAATTTGGTGCGGCAAGCTGTGCACGGGCGTTATCTATGCTGTCATGATGGTGCATGTCATCGTGCCGACTATCCCGCAGGCTGTGTCGGCTGCCAGTGCAGCAGTGTGCGCAGGACTTATAATTTTGAGCCTTGTCGTTTACACGGCAAGATATATAAAGCTGCTCGGAGGGAAGAAATGAAGCTTTTGTACGGTATAATATATATATCGGTGCTCGGCGTGCTGTCGCATTTTGTCGGGCAGGCTCTGCCAAGGGATAAGTTTGACGCAAAAGGCTTTCCCTACCGCACGGCCGAATGGGAGAAAAACGGCAAGGTGTACGAAAAGTTAGGCATAAAGCACTGGAAGGACTATCTTCCCGACATGAGCAAGATAATGCCAGACATGGTCAAAAAGAAAATGACCGCCGCCAAGGAGCAGGGGACGGATGTGCTCATCGCCGAGACCTGCGTTGCCGAATGCGTCCACTGGGCGCTGATCGTGCTGTCGCTGGGGCTGTTCCTGTTCTGGCGAGGCGGCTGGGCGTTTGCTTTTTGGCTTGTGTATAATATTTTCGGCAATGTGCCGTTTATAATCATCCAAAGATACAACCGACCGAGACTTGTGATGCTCGAGGAGAGAAGAAAAAGGAGGCTTGCTAAGGCGTGAAGGTACTTATACTAAGCTGCAATACCGGCGGCGGACACAACAGCGCAGCGGCTGCGATAAAAGACTGTTTTGAGAAAATGGGCCACCGGTGCGACATAGTAAACGCACTTGATTTTCTGCCCAAGGCAAAGGCGGAATTTATAAGCAAGGGGCATGTTCTTGCATACAAATACGCCCCGAAGCTCTACGGCGCAGGCTACCGCATGAGCGAGATGCTGCCGCAGAAGGGCTTATATGAGCAAAACGCCAAGGGCGCCGATGAGCTGTGCAAAAAGCTTTTCAGCGGCGGGTACGATATCGTTATAAGCGTACATATCTTTGCGGCTATGATGATGACCGAGCTTCGCATAAGCCGTGAGATAGATATCCCGAGCTTCTTTGTTGCGACCGACTACACCTGCTCTCCGGGTGTGTCGGAGATAGACGCCGACTGCTACTTTATCCCGCATGAAAAGCTGCGTGACGAGTTTGTAAGTCAGGGTGTTCGGGCCGACAGGATAGTCGCCTCCGGCATCCCCGTGCGCGAGGAGTTTTTAAGCCGTACCGATAAGGCTGCGGCAAGGCGCACCCTCGGCCTTACCGAGGACGGCAGAGTGCTTCTCATGTGCTGCGGAAGCATGGGCTGCGGCCCTATTCGCAGCATCGCCTACAAGATAGGCGAGGTGCTTGGCGAAAACGACGATCTTGTCATCATCTGCGGCAGCAACAAGCAGCTTGAAAAGGATCTGCAATTTTTGACCGGAGATGATATTCGCATCAAGATATGCGGCTTTACCGATAAAATGAGCCTGTACATGGACGCAGCCGACCTTATCATCACAAAGGCCGGCGGTCTGAGCACGACAGAGGCTGTCATGAAGCGCCTGCCGATACTGTATATCGACGTCTTTCTCTGTTGCGCACCATCTCCATGGGGTCGACAGCACCGCTTAAGCAGGTATCGACAAGGTTCACCATGCCCGATGAGGTGTCCGCCTCAAGAGCATAGGAGTTGCCGGTCATGAACTCGATGTTGCGGCCAAGGACTTTGACATGGTCTGCTGCTCCGGCGGCGACGGCACGATGAATGAGGTAGCCGTCGGCATGATAGAAGCGGGGCTGAATCTCCCGATAGGCTATATGCCCTCCGGCTCAACGAACGATTTTGCGGAGTTTCACGGCATAAGCAGCGACATCAAAAAGGCCGCAAGGAACATCGTAGAGGGCAGCGAGCACCTTGTCGATGTCGGCAAGCTCGGCGATAAGTATTTCATAAATGCCGCCGACTTCGGTGCATTCACTTGGCTTCCGTACACAACGCCCCAGCGGCTTAAAAATAAGCTCGGCTTCTATGCCTATGTGCTTGACGGCATAAAGGATCTAAACAAGCTCCAAAGCGAGCACCTGCGTGTGACGATAAACGGCGTGACCGAGGAAAACGAGTTCATTTTCGGCATCGTTGCGTCCTCCAGCGGCCTTGCCGGTGCGCTCGACTACTTCGGGCAGAAGGTCGTGGCCGACGACGGCCTGTTCGAGGTGCTGCTCATCCGCCGCCCGACCTCTCCCATGGAGCTTCAGGCGACGATAAATGCCCTCGGCAGCCAGAGCTTAAATAACGACCTTATCTCCTTCTGCCGCACGGACAAGGTTGAGATAGAGTGCCTTAAAAAGCTCACTTGGGCGCTCGACGGCGAAAAGTGCGTTGCCGGAAGCCGTCACGAGCTTGAGAGCCTGCGCCGCAGGATAAAGATAGTGTTTTGACAAAAAACTCGGACAGCTGCCTGTCCGAGTTTTATATTAGTTTGCGAGTGAGCTTCAAAAGCGGATTTAATAGAATGAGTGTGACGGCAAAGTTTCCCGCACAGTGCAGCAGGTCGAAGGGAATGCCGCTTATCCAGTACGATACTGCCGCCTCCCGGCCGCTGATGAACAGATAAGGGATAGCGGTCATTGCACCGAAAAACAGCCCGTGCGCTCCGGCGATGACCGCCCATAAAAGCGCCGAATCGCTTTTGCGGAAGAAAATAACTATCGGCACAAGCAGCGGCCAAGCGTACAGATAGCTTATCCACCATATGCCGAAGCCGTAGATAAGTCCCTCAAGCAGAACAAACAGCGCAACGGAAAACAGCGCACGCCACGAAAAGCACAGCGTTGTTATGATTATCAAAAGTGCGACGATGTGTATGTTCGGCAATGCCGCCATGGCGACCTGAGAGGCGAGCATGAGCGCCCCCATGAGGGCAAGAAAACACATATCGCGCAGGGATAGCTTATCCGTCATATCCCACCGTCAGAGTGATTTCGTAGCTTTCTCCGTCGGCAATTGGAGTGTCGTCAACGCCGGTGCTGAGCATTTCACCGTTCTTTGAAAAACACCACCACTCCTGCTTGGCGCTGTCGGCAGATTCGCCATCAACAGTGGTCACGAAAAGACCGTACTGGCTCTCATCGCCGGAGATGAGCTCCTCTTTTTCGAGCGCACCACGGAGAAATTGCTCATCTGTGGAAACGGTAAGCTGTTTCCGGCTTCCGTCGGCATGAACGACGGTGACGCATATTTGCTTTTCTCCACTGCTTGCGTCCTTTGACGGGCCGCACAAGTACCATATACAAAATGCTGCCGCACAAAGGGCTATAAGCACGATAACGGCAATCAAGGTTTTCTTGCTTTTGGACATTTTTTTCGCTCCTTAGCTCGATTTATGCCGATTATACATTTATTTGCCGCTTCCGTCAACTTTACGATTTGCGCCGTTCGTGCTATGATAGTCACGGTGATGAAAATGACTGATAAAAAGATAAAGCTCATTGCGCTCGACCTTGACGACACCACGCTGCGATCCGATGCAAGCTTAGCGCCCGAGACGGCGCAGACGATAGCAAACGCCGTCAAAATGGGCACGCAGGTGGTCATAGCCTCGGGTAGAGCGTTTAAGTCCCTGCCGCAGTCGGTGCTGCAAATTGACGGCATCCGCTACGCCATTTGCTCAAATGGCGCATGCATCGAGGATATGCACAGCCGCACACGGCTTTTGAGCTTCACGCTCGGACCGCAGGTGGTCGAGCAGCTCCTTGAGACCTTTTGCGGCGAACGCTTCGAGGCGTTCGTTGACGGTCAGCCGTATTGCGACGGCGAGTATTACCGGGAGCCCTTGCGCTTCGGCTGCTCTCCGGCGTATGTCGATTATGTGAAAACGACCCGCATCCCCGTTGACGATATGCCGGGCTTCATGCGGCGGCACATCGCCGAGCTTGACAGCGTGGATATCATGTGTGGAAGTTCGGAGCACAAGGCTGAGCTTTGGGAGAAAACAAAGAGGCTTTCCGATGTGTATGTCACGAGCTCCTCGCCGAGACTTATCGAGATATCCGCCGCCGAGGCGGGCAAGGGTGCAGCGCTCAGACACCTTGCGCAGATTTTGAACATCCCGCCGCAGCACATCGCCGCATTCGGAAACGGCGACAATGACGCAGACATGCTCGCCTTTGCGGGGCTGGGCATTGCGGTCAAAAACGCAAGCAAGCGCTGCCTTGCCGCCGCAGACTACATCTGCCCGACAAACGACGAACACGGCGTTGCAATAACGATAGAAAAACTGCTCGCATCAAATTGATGCGAGCAGTTTTGCATTAAATATGTTAAAATATAAAAAGTGTGTAACAAATCCGACTTTCATTAGTCTTATAGGTGAAGGGTGGTGAGAAAGTGATCGAGTTCGACGAAATTTATAAGCGATACTTTAGTGATGTTTATAAATATGCATTGTCATTGACGCACGATGAGCATGCTGCCGAAGAAATAACACAGGAAACATTCTTCAAGGCGCTCAGAGCCATTGATAAGTTTGACGGCAGATGCAAGCTGTATGTGTGGCTTTGCCAAATTGCAAAAAACACCTACTTTACAGGCAGACAACGAATAGCCAAAGGAAATGAACTTGTTGAGGAGCCTTGTGCTGATGATGCCCTTGAAGAAGGGTTATTGAACAAAGAAAGCTATTTTGAAATTCATAAGATATTGCATACCTTAGAAGAACCATATAAGGAAGTATTTTCTTTGAGGGTGTTTGGTGAGCTTCCCTTCTGGCAAATAGGCGAACTTTTTGGGAAAACAGAAAGCTGGGCTCGTGTCACTTATCATCGGGCAAAAATGAAGATCAAGGAGGATTTGCAATGACCAAACAATGTAAAATTGTTGAAGATCTGCTTCCGCTATATCACGATGGCGTATGCTCCGAGGAAAGCAAACAGCTGGTGGAGGAACACCTTTCGCAATGTGAGCAGTGCCGCAGCCTGCTGCACAAGATCGATGAGGAGATCATAGCTCCCGCTAAGAGCGAAGATGTGAAAGCGTTGGAGGGCATCAGCGAGGCTGTCCGTAAAGGATGGAAGAAAGCTTTGCGAACCGGAGTTTCGATAACCTTGGCTGCCGTTTTGCTGCTGTTTGCGGGGTTCGGCACATGGTGGTATTTCCACGAATACAGATATTACTCCGCATTTGCAGAGGGTCAGACACCTGTGACAAACGAGGCGGTTATTGACAACAGCATTCCGCCGAGCGAAAACTATACTTGGCGTGATGATATCTACCACTACGATGTTTCCGTCCCGGGCTTTATGGGTATTGGCGGATTTGCCGGCATGGAGCGATTGGATGATAGCAAAACGCATACGGCAGAGCTTGCAATAACAAGATGGGAAAATGAAAAGTACATTTTCCATGTCACTATAAAAAATGCGGACAAAGAATATTATTTCATTATTGACAGCAAATTTAACCTGCACGGTAACTATTCCGAAGCCAAGATGAAGGAAAAATATGAAGAATTGGACGAGTGCGCAGATGAGGTCAAACAAATTATCGAGGATGCAATTAAAATGTGGGATTTTATTGCTGAGCGATGAAGATAAAAACGACAAAATTAACACCCTGCAAGGTTTGATGCCTTGCAGGGCGTTTTGCTGCCAGATCTGATTTTAACCGTTGCGCTGCTTATAGAGCTTTGACGCAAAGTACATGGGGATGAGCGATAGCAGTGTGACGATGGCGGCTGCGATAAACAGCTCGTTTACCGGCAGGTAGCCCTCGGCGATCTGCGTGATATCATAGCCTAAAGCCTGCGCCTCGGGGCCGGTGACGAACTTGAGGTTGCCGCCGATGACGACCTGATACACTTTTTCGCCGAACGCGCGGCAGATGGGGTCTGCAAGCAGCGGGCCTGCGATCATCGGGAAGAACACGAAGAACATTATGCGGATGCCCTCGAACTGACCGCGGTGCTCCTCGGGGTAGAGGCGCTTCATCCACACGGTCATCGACTGCATGAAGATGACATAGCCGATGCCGACGAGAATAATGCCGACAAAGCACGGCCAGTTTGCGGCGATATTAAGCGCATTTTCCGTGTCGAAGCTGTCGGCCATATTGCCGACGACGAAGAACACGAACAGGCAGCCGAGTATGCTCAGCGTCGTTGCGAGGAATGCAACAAACGGCACCTTTTTGTTGTTTATGATGCCGACAAAGGGGATGGAGATAAGTACGGCGATAACGAGCGGGATGCCGAGAATGAGGCTCGGGTCTTTAAAGCCGAGGGTGTAGTTCATCCAGTTCATGATGTGGATGAAATAGCAGTTGTAGCCGATGAAGAAGATGCACAGCGTCAGGAAAACGAGAGCAAGCTCCTTGTTTGCAACAAAGCGCTTAAAATTGAAGGTTGAGCCGAACTGGTGCCAGAACGAGCCGTCCTTGACGGGCTTCAGCTTGGGATCGTCCTTCAAGAGGAAAAATGACGCAATGCCGACTAAAATGGTCACCGCACCGGCAATGGTGAAAAATGCAATATAGCCGCCCTGCGGGTTCGTGCGGGTGAGGTACTCGCTGTTAACGAACATGCCGCCGACGAGCGTACCGACAAGCGTGCCGATAACGGGCAGGGTTGCGGCGACTGCACCGATCTGACCTGAGTTTGAGTCGTCCATCATGTCGGCATACCATGCGTTGTAGCCTGCGTCGTTTGCCATGGAGCCGAAGAAGCTCATGATGGTGTCGGCGGCGACGATGGTAACGCCGATGAGCATGACATTGTTGTAAATGCTGTCACGCAGGTAGTGGGTCATGCCGAATGCTATCGTGAAGATGCCCCACAAAATTGAGCCCCATGTGATGAGCTTTTTGCGTGAGCCGATGCGGTCGGACAGTGTTCCGAAAAACAGCGCCGAGAAGGTGGTTGCGGTCGCAGAGCAGATGGTCATAGCCGTCACGACGCCGAGCTGAGCGCCGAAGTCCGAGTACAGGAAGTTAGCGAACCAGTTGTTCTCAATGACCCAGGCTATCTGCGCCGAGAAGCCGATGACGAGCAGCAGCGTCCAGTTAAGAGCACCGATGCCCTTTTTCTTTGCGGGTATTTTTTCTCCCATTATTCATCCTCTTTCCTATGAGTATTTATAAATTCCGTAACTAAGCTCTTGTATTTTTCGTTCTCGACCATGAAGCTTGCGGCGTGGCCGGCGCCATTTGCTATGAGAAGAACCTTGTCCTGCACGCAGGCATCATAAATGCGCATTGCCATGTCAAGCGGCACATACCTGTCGCAGTCGCCGCAGATGTAAGCAAGCGGCAGCTTCGACTGCGCCATACTGCGCACCGAGTCGCCGTCTGTAAAGCCATAGCCTGCGACCATGCGGTTAACAAGCTCGAAAATGTCTACAAACGGGGTGGCGGGCAGGTGGTACATGCCGCCGATGAGATTTCGAAACACCTCGTTGGTGCTCGAAAAGCCACAGTCGGCGATAATGCCGCACACGGCGGGGTCAAGCTCCAGGTCTGCACTCTGCAAAATGCTCGCTGCGCCCATGGACATACCGTGCAGGAATATTGAGGTTCCCGGGAACAGCTCGGCGGCCTTTTCCGTCCAGCGCTGCACATCGAACCTGTCAAGTGCGCCGAAGCCAATGTATTTGCCCTCACTCTTGCCATGGGCGCGCATGTGCAGGTACACAAGGTTGTACCCCAAGCTGCGGTAAAAGTCATACATTGCGGCAAAGTCAAACGCAGGCTCTGATTTATACCCGTGGCAGAATATCACGGTCACGCCCGTATCGGGCTCGCCGCACAGGAAATCTGCCCGGAGCGTTAAGCCGTCAAACGAGCGTATCTCCGCCGTTTCAAACGGAAGCTCACGAAAGGGCCGGAACTTCGGAATATTATACGCCCAAAGCGCCTCACCCGTCGGCTCAAGAAGGCTTGAGGATTTGCCGCCGTTTTCGGGCGAACGGATAATATCCTGCCGTTTTATCAGCAGGCAAACGAAGGTATAGCCTATGACGAGACATATTAAAAGCAGCACGCTCACGGCTGCCCAAATTATTAATAAAGCGTTCATACATCTATAATACTTTATCTTGAAGAAAAGGGCAAGATATTATATAATAGGTAAGCAAATAAATATGCAAAGGAGAAGCGATATGGAAAAGTCCAAGGTTTATTTCACAAGAGATATGAGCCCCGCAGGCGCAATAAGGGCATTTGAAAAGCTCGGTGTTAAGCTTGAAGGCAATGTCGCCGTGAAGCTGCATTCCGGCGAGCCCGGCAATCAGAATTTCCTGCGCCCTGCCTTTATGAAGGATATAGTCGAGCGCGTAAACGGCACTATCGTCGAGTGCAACACCGCATACGACGGCGGCCGCAACACCACCGAGGCGCACAAAAAGACCATGCTCCTGCACGGCTGGACGGAGATCGCCGATGTCGATATCATGGACGCAGAGGGCGAGATGGAGCTGCCCGTCCACGGCGGCAAGCATCTTGAGGTCAACTTCCGTTCGATGAGGTCGGCCTTGCCCTCGTCATCGCTTGCGTACACAAGGTCGAGGCAGGCCTGGTCGAGTGCCACGGGGTCGAGAGATGCCAAAATGCCGATGTCCTTTATCTTGGGGTCGGCGGCAACTGCGCAGCAGTCGCAGTCAACGGACATGTTGCACATGATGTTCACATACGCCATCTTGCCGTCCATGTACTCAACGACGCTCTTTGCAGCATCCGCCATGCACGGTGTCGGCAGCCGTGAATATGAGCTCATCGACATGGATGTAAAATGAAAAAGCTTGTACTCGGCATCCTCGCCCATGTGGATGCCGGAAAGACCACCCTGTCGGAAGCCATGCTCTACACCTGCGGAAGCATCCTCAAGTTAGGCAGGGTAGACCACAAAAACACCTCGCTTGACAGCCACGAGCTTGAGCGGGCGAGGGGCATAACGATATTTTCAAAGCAGGCGCAGCTAAGAACCGATAAGGTCGAGCTGTGCCTGCTTGACACGCCGGGACATGTGGATTTTTCCGCCGAAACAGAGCGCACCCTGCAGGTGCTTGACTACGCCGTGCTTGTAATTTCGGGTACCGACGGCGTTCAGGCGCACACGGAAACGCTCTGGCGGCTTTTGAAAAAGCACAGTGTCCCGACGATAATTTTCGCAACGAAAATGGATCTCACGGGTGCGGATAAAATGCGCATACTTGAAGATCTAAAGGAGCATCTGTCGGAAAACTGCATCGATTTTTCGGCAGAGCACGACGAGGCTTGGTGCGAGGCTGCCGCAATGTGCGACGAGCAGACGCTCGAAAGCTATATGGAGACAGGCAGCGTTCCCGACTGCGATATCACACGCACGGTCGCCGAAAGGAAGCTCTTTCCCGTGCTGTTCGGCTCGGGACTTAAACTCGAGGGCGTGAGCGAGCTTATCCGCTTTCTTGAGGACTACACCGTGCAGCCGCAGTACGGCGATGCCTTTGGCGCAAGGGTGTTCAAAATTTTGCGTGATACGAAGGGCACCCGCCTTACCTGCATGAAAATTACCCTCCTTTATAAGAGCGCACAGCACCTCGGTCTGCACCCTGCCCATGAGCTGCACACGAATTTGCCTGAGCTGCTCGTTCCACATGATGCGCAGCATGGGATCCTCGTCCTCAAGCTGCCGCAGCTTTGGAAGCGCCGTGCGTGCGTCAACGCCCTTGGGGAGGTTGATGCGGTAGGCCATCACCGGCTTCAAAATGGGCGCTGCACCCTCACTTTCGCAGCCGAGCCCCTGCCCCGGGGAAGTCTCCGACAAGCCCTGAACGGCGCATACGGTGCCCGCTGCCGCCTCATCGACGGCTTCGAACTTTGCGCCCGAGTAAATGCGGATGCCCGTGACCTTTTCGCCGTTTATCTCGTTACG
>OQWE01000814.1_pt1 | contig 10551 bp, 10 predicted proteins | sample 1691591 | NCBI WGS metagenome assembly OQWE01 (sample SAMN03418265, study PRJEB22391) | human gut metagenome | biome: human-gut; feature: organic feature; material: feces | host: Homo sapiens | place: Tanzania | collected 2013-01
TAAACCAATGTCATGTGACCATAACAGACCTGTCGGTGGAATGGCATTGGCATCGTTCCACTGTACGCTCGTTTTTGGAGACATTAGATGAATATGGTCAGATTGAGATCATCAGGCTTCCCAAAAGTTTTCTCATTACAATGCCTGTCGGTATCAACGGCAATGCCGATACAACCTACACTGAAGACTTTAGACTTACCAATAAGCTGCAAACAGTTCTGTCAAATTGGGAATCGGACAACATGTCAACTTTGGAGGCTGGAGAGAAATGCATGAATCTTCTCAAAGAGGACATCAAGCATTTCACCGAAGTTTATCAGGCACAACAGACAGATGCTATCGGCAATCTTCAGCAAGCTAAAGAAGCCCATTTTAAGATTGCAAAGCAGCAGTATCTGGAAAGTATGGCTATTGCGGCATACCGTAAAGTCATCCGTCGTTCAGCGAACAGTTCAACAGATGCAATGGTTCAGTTCTACGACAATGACCTTGACGGTGACTCTTCTGCTCTTTTAGAGGCATCGCAAGTACTTGCTGAACTGCTTATATACGGTATGTCTTCGTCGTTGACGAATGAAACATCGCAAACCAAGGCGCAGTTCCGCAACCTGCTTGACGCATATCGTTCTCTTTTAGCCCAATCCGTTGGACATGCAGACCATCTATAGTTTGCATAACCAGTTATAGTACGTTACCGTCTTGCTGTTATACCATTCCAACACTCTTATACCACACCGGGCTTGCCCAGTGTCCAAATAGAGGGAAGTAGAGGTAGCCTAATACCCCATGCATCTGTCGATGATGGGAGGGGTGTCCTCTTAACGGCAAGCCGGGACAAAATACATGTACAAACAAAAAATATAAAAGGTATGGCGAATAATGCGAAACAGGTAATGGACATCCGTGTTTCCAAGGGCATAACAGTAGCACAGAGCAATGAGCATCTGCGCAACTGGACGGAGAACGGGTGGAACCATGCTACACAGACGGGTAATTACGACCCGACTCGTGAACATCTTAATTTTGAAATTGTCAAGGGGGCTTGGTAGCTCCAATCAACAAGGCGAAGAGCATTCCAGAACGTATGGCTGAGAACTTACGTGAAAGAGGCATCAAAGATCCGAATGATGGACTTTTGGAGCCCAAATACCGAACTGTTGTGAATTGCATTTTCGGTGGTTCAAGAGAGCGTATGCACGAACTTGCGTATGGTACGCAAAAGGTAAACTTCGAGCATGGAGCAGACAATAGTCACATTCAACGATGTGAGGACATAGAGAAATGGGCAAAGGATGTTTATTCCTTTGTCTGCGAAAAATATGGAGAAGATAATATCGCTGCATTTATTGTACACTGCGATGAACTGAACCCTCATATACATTGCACTCTTTTGCCGATTAAGGATGGACGTTTTGCGTTCAAGAAGCTCTTTGCAGGAAAGGACAAATATGAATACAGTGCCAAGATGAAGCAACTGCATAGCGACTTTGCAGAGGTTAACGCAAAGTGGAGAATGTCCAGAGGAACTTCTGTTGCAGAAACTGGTGCTCGCCATAGAAGCACGGAGGAATACCGTCGGCATCTGTCTGAGCAATGTACAACTATAGAGCAGCAGATAGTGCAACACAAGAAAGCTCTTTCAGACCTCAATAAGGAGATTGACATTGCACGGCGAAGAGTTAAAGGACTCTCTTCTATGGTGGAAAATCTACTTAGGGAGAAGGCTGAAAAGGAGGCACAGCTTGCTAACTTGCAGCAACAGATTCTTGAAGGAAAAGCAAATCCTGAAGCATTGAAGGAAGCAGTTGCTAAACTTGAAGACGAATTGACCATTGTACAAAACAAATTGGCAGACAAGCAAGAGAAACTGCTGATGGCTCACCAACAGCTTGAGGAACTGAAAAGTGATATGACCGACATTCAGCAACGTACAGACGATTTGAAATCGGAGGCGCAGGAATATGCCCGTGATGTTCATTCAAAAGTGGACAGTCTGTTGAAAGATGCATTGCTTGAAAATCTTGTAAACGAACAACTGCACAGATTGGCAATGCTCAACGAGGTCGATCTGAAAATGTTTGATGGTTCTCTTCTTCAAGACCTTGCAGAGCGAGGAACAGAGATCATGCATTGCGCTACACTTTTATTCCTCGGTATGGTGGATAATGCCACAACTTTTGCCGAAGGGAATGGTGGTGGCGGTAGTGGTAATGATATGAAATGGGGACGTGATGATGACGAGGATAACCGGGCTTGGGCAAGGCGTTGCATGATGATGGCGTGCAAAATGATGCGTCCATCAATCGGCAAGAAGCCTAAACGCTAATCGGCATGGTTTCCATTTCACTCCTTTTCTAATGACAAAATCAAATAAGAACATGAGAAAGAAATTTATACTTATGCTTGCAGTGGCGTGTACACTGCAGATGAAAGCAGGTGTGCTATCCACTTGCATGGATTCCACCAAAATAGAAACGAAGTATTGTACGAAGAGCTTGCCTTTGGGAAGTCCGTCAAATGAAGATGCCGTTGCTATTGGTTCTTTATGGTCAGACAATTGGTTTGTTGGTGTTTCTGGAGGAACGAATGCTTTCATCGGCAAACCATTAGGTTGTGAGGATTTGTTCGGACGTATCAAGCCGACATTCGGATTGACATTCGGCAAATGGATTACGCCATCTGTCGGTGGTCGCTTATATTACCAAGGTGGGCAGTTCAAAGACTGTAATCTTGCCGCTCAAGACTATCAACATCTTCACGCTGATTTTATGTGGAATGTACTTGGCAACAGATACGGCAAACAGGATGATGTCCGTTTAGGTATTGTTCCGTTTGTTGGTGTCGGTTTGCTCCACAATAAAAGCAATGGACAAAAGCCTTTTGCACTCTCTTACGGCATTCAAGGTCAGTATCGTCTAACGAAACGACTATCAGCAACTTTGGAGATTGGCAATACAACTACCTTTCAGGAGTTTGACGGCTATGGAAAAGTCGGCAGATTTGGTGATCATCTGATGTCTTTGACAGCAGGATTATCTTTCAATATTGGTAAAGTTGGATGGAAGCGTATCGGCAAATCTGCTCACACGGATGCCGAATATACCTATTCTAATCATTGCCCAACCGTCAATAGCAATGTTGGTGACCACTACACTCGCAATGACTACAGCGGTTTGAATTCACTCCGTGCAAGATTAAACAACAAACGTTGGGACGGTAACACGCCTGTCCAAAATGATAGCACTTCCTTGTTCGATAGGAATGAACACGAAACATCTGGTTATTTTTCTGAAATGCAAAATGGTGATGTTTCATTGGTGCACCCGTGTACTTCTTTTTCGAGCTTGGCACAACGCAGCTTGTCACTCCGTTGCAGTTACTGAACTTGGACGAGATTGCACACGTTGCTAACGAACATTGCTTAAGAGTAAAGGTTGTCGGGGCTGCTGATAGTGCCACTGGTTCGGCAGAGATAAACAAGAATCTTGGCACTTCCAGAGCAAAATTCATTGCCAAGGAATTGAATAAGAGAGGGGTGACGTCTGATTGTATCACTCTTATAAACGAAGGTGGAATATCCGATTATACTCCCAACGAGGCAAATAGGCAAACGAAAGTGATGCTCTATCATAGATAGGCTTTTATAAATTCATACGACAAAACAATCAATTGTAAGAACAGCCGGCTCGTGATGAGTCGGCTGTTACCATATGGGGTCGTTCCATTTTATATTTCACTTCGTATAAACCGTTCTGCCATTTCTTTTCTTCTTTGAAGCATTTCGTCAAATTCATTGCCAAGTGTATTCAAAATGTCTTCCGCAAGAATGTGCATTTGAGTGGAATAGACATCAGGAAGCCCATTGTACTCCTTATAATTGGCTTTACTGTTCGCAATGGCGATACGAATATCTGCAAATGCGTTAATAGGATTGATGCCTCCTGGCACCAAGGCATCCAACTTTTTCTTCAGCCATTGACTTCTTTCACTCAGAGGCTTTTTCAATCCTTCATCCAAATATCCTTTCGGCGTATCGAATTTATGGTAAAACAGCCATACTTCAATTGAAGGATTGCTTACTATCCACGTTGCCTGTTGTATCTCATCGCCCTTATCAAACATTGTTCGTATATCAACCTCAAACTCGTCCATGTCTTGAACAAGGTACAATGTATCGTCAGCATCGATACTGAAACTGTCTGTCTCTGTTACAAACCTTTTGTTGAAAAGATATTCCTTTGCAAGCTCGAACATTTGGCTTGGCACAAGACCTTGTCCTTTCTTGGAAACAAAGGCGATTTTCAATCTTCTGATATGGCGGTCTTTCATCAGCATTTTGAAATAATCCTTCTCCCGCTTGTCACCACCCGAAATGATGAAAACGATTTTAGTCTCTATGGTCGCCTCACCTTTCAAGTAGTCAGAAGACATCTTGCCGACGGACAATGATTTGTCTTTTTCTGAAACAGCTGCTTTTTCCGTTTTATCGGAATGCGCCTCCATATCCTTGACAGCTACAGTCTTGGAATATCGCAATTTGTTCAAATCCATATCTCATGCGATTATAATGTTCCAATAAATGGTATGGCTCCAAACCTTCCGTCAAGATAGCCGTTCTCTATAGATATTGTCTTATGTATCTTGAAATCATTAAGTGAATACATTTTGGTGCATCCTTCAACTTTTTCTACGAACCACACTTCATCGGGCCTCAGAAGTTCTTGCTGATTGAGCAATGCAGTTTCATGGGTTGTATAAATCAACTGCCCATTAGACTTCGACTCTCCGAAGAATTTTACCAGATTCTTTATAAGCATCGGGTGAATACCATTGTCTATCTCGTCAATCAATACCGTTTTTCCCTTATTGATTGCAAAATAAATGGCAGGAATCAGCGTCAGCAGTCGCAAGGTTCCAGTTGATTGTGACATTACATCCATATCACAAAGGGATCCGTTTCTGCCTATCTGTTGGAATACAAATTCCCGAACAAGGCGTTTACCATCTTCTTCCGTTACTGTAAGCATAGGTACGTCATCTATCATTTTTGACAGAGACAAGCCTTTGTTGGTCATTATATCAGCGACCTTTCCTTCTTCCTGACTGACATTCTTCAGCCACTGGTCAAAGCTTTCATCCTTTATATAAAGGCTCTGTATGCCTAATCCCACTTTCGTGAATATTTCTCCGACAAAATTCATCATGTCGGCATTCTCCTTGAAATGTTCTATCAACCAAGGTATGTCCCTGCTAATCTCTATCACTTCAAGTTTTTCCAAAAACCACAGGAAAGCATTCCGCATATGCTCGTCCTCTGTCAGATGCAGTACACCATTTATAGCAAGTACAGATCCAAACGGATTATCGGCAATTTGTCTTTCAAGAATTTTCTTGATGCTTTCTACTACTCTGGCTTTCTTGAAGGCAACGCTTTCTCTGTCTCTCTGAAAAACGACATGGTTGCTCTTGCCTAATCCGGAAAGCAACAGACTCTCTGACTTTACGCCATCGATATCTATCTCTATGCAATAGATGTAGGCTTGCGAATTGTTTTCAAATTCAACGACCATCGTGATAGGCTTGCTCTCATCTTCCACAGGCAATTTGAATCTGTTGTTAAGATACCAATTGTGCATTTTCTGTGCGTCCTTACCTGTACTCATCGTAGTCGTAAATTCTTTGATGAACTGAATACCTTTTATAAGATTGGACTTTCCTGCGCCATTGGCACCGTATATAGCCGTACTTTTCAACACAGGTGTAGCACCCTCACCATATACATGATTAGGGAATGTTTCCCTTTTAGGATTGGGAAACAAATCAAAAGCCGTTTCTTCTGCAAACGACTTGTAATTGTCTATTATAACCCTGTATAACATAACTTTCCATTTTTATTTTGTACAAAATTACTATGTTTTTATGAGAATACACTATGTTTGGCGTGAAAAGTTCACGTCAAACCCTAAAATTCTACCTTTTTATGCCTGTTTTATGAACTTTTATCCATATTGGCCTTGCATGTCGCTCTGTTTTTCTTTGCAAATTTACTGCGTCCAGTCAAGCGTCAAGTACCGCTGTGCTAATGTGCGGTTGATTTAACGACAACCTTCCCAAATCGAAGATATTGGGTATTCCATTAAATCTTTCGCCATTTACTTGCCTTTTTTCCTTTGTTCACGCCGTTCTGTATTGCACGAAAAATCTATCCCGACAAGCAAAGCTGATAATGGCTTTAAAATAAGGGAAGAAAAAGAAACTGATGTTTAATGCAATAAAAAGATTGATACAATGAAAGCGACTGAACATTTCAGACAGACAATCAAGGCGTATTTGGATGAAAGAGCCCAAAACGATGAACTTTTTGCCGTGTCGTATGCCAAAGAGAACAAGAACATGGATGACTGTGTGACATTTATCCTAAACCAGGTAAAAAGAAGCAAATGCATGGGACTTACCGACGAGGAGGTGTATTCTCTTGCCGTACATTTCTTTGATGAAGATGACATCGAAATCGGCAACTCTATTGCCTGCAATGTGATTGTAAACCATACCGTTGAACTCACAGAAGAAGAAAAGGCAAAAGCAAGGCAAGAGGCGTTGAAAGAATATCAAGCCGAGCAACTGCGAAAGATGCAGAAGCGTGCCAACAAGCCGAAGACACCCAAAGCGCAACCCGAAATAACAACCCCCTCACTCTTTAACTTTTAAGCGTATGAAACCGAAAACAAAATTAGAATACAAGGTCGTGGCTGCCAATGGGCAGTTGCAGTCTATCGGACAGGAACCTGTGGATTGGGCTTTCAAACATTGCGTAGAACACATGGCTTTCCGTACTCCAAGCGGAACGACTACTTGTATGGACTGCGGTCACCAATGGCGGAACGATACTAATAATAAAAAATGCCGTTGCCCTCATTGTCATACAACATTGGAAATCAAGGACACACTCAGAAGAAATTACAAAGAAAAGATATATTTCTCTGTGATTGACATACAAGATAACTTGCAGTTGCAGCGTGTCTTTCGGTTTGATGTGACATTCCACAAGAAAAAGAAGCCTACGCAATCACTTATGGAAGTGGCAAGAGTATGGATTGATGAAAACGGCAATACAGAAGTGACAGGTCTAAGGCGCACAATGGGATGCTATATGGACAGTTTTGCTTGGAACAGCGAACTTGAACTACGGCAATACAAGGAAGCGTATCTTTATATCGCTGATTGCTATACCTATCCCAAGTGCAAGGTAATTCCTAAGTTAATCCGTAACGGACTAAAAAATTCATTTTTTGACATTGCCCCTCAAAGATTGATGTCTGCCTTGCTGACGGATAGTAGAATTGAGACCTTGTTGAAAGTGAATGATATAACAGCATTGCGTCATTTCGTTATGCACATGGATGATTTGAATTTCTGTTGGGCATCATACAAAATCGTATTACGCAATGGCTACCATATAACAGATATTCAAATGTGGGTGGACTATATCCGTATGTTAGCGAGAAACGGAAACGACATTCATAACGCACATTATGTATGTCCTACAAATCTTAAAAAGGAGCATGACAAGGTACGTGCAAGGCTCAATGGCATTAAAGAGAGAGAAGAAAGAGAACGGCAACGAATAGTAGCAATGGCTGACGAGAAAGCATTTGAAGAAATGAAGCGCAGGTTTTTTGGCTTGTCCTTTACAGACGGTATTATTGTCGTGAGTGTATTGGATAGTGTGGATGCCTATTACCAAGAGGGGAATGCCTTACATCATTGCGTAGGACAATGCAAATACTACAAGAAGCCCAACTCGCTTGTCTTATCCGCCCGAATTGACGGAGAACGCATCGAGACAGTGGAATTGAGCCTTGAAACATTCAAAGTGTTACAGTCTCGTGGTATTTGCAATGGCAACTCTCCTTATCACGATGCCATTATCAATCTTGTACAAAAGAATGTCGGATTGGTCATGGAGAGAATGACTGCATAATAAGTTCGTATTGCAAGCTGACCTCATTATGGTTGGCTTGTAATACCAAATTAAAACCAATAGCAATGACAACAGAACAGTACATAAACCGTTTATGCCGTAATATCAAGGCAGAACGCTTTGCTTGGGATAAATATCTTACTCCGCAGAAATATTTCGGGAAGGAATTGTGTGTGACACCCTTACACCGCCTCCTATGGGCAAATCGGCTACACGATACATTTTCCATATTCACGAGAACCGATGCCCGAATTGGAATACGATTGGGAATTGGACGATTTGACCATTGACGAAATGGATTGGAAAGAATGGCTGTCACAACCCGAATAATCGCAAAATCCAAGATGCAGTACGAACTAATCTGCATCTTGGATTTCATCTTATACTTTATTCTGGAAATGAGTCTGCTTTCTTCTTGCGACCACGTTTCTCGGGCATTTCGACATCTTTTTCTCTAAAGCATTAGCCTTTTGTAATTCCAGTGTAGATTTCTTCCGTAAATCTCCATGTATACAGATATAGGTCTGTGCAATATTCTTCGTCCCACTCTTTATACTTCTCCAGATTCTATTTTTATCGACAGCCACATAATACGTTTTCTTGTCCATTTTTATAATCATTATACCTTTTATATATAGGCGAATGATTATCAGACACATTCCGCATCACTTGTCCGCACTCATTTTTCTATGCAAAGTTACTGCATTAAGTGAACGTCAAGCATCGCCTTTGTCCGGTATATAACAGCGTACAGTGCATGAATGGTATTTTTTCTTTTAGCTATCAGCCGGTGGAAATTCAAAAGCGGAGACCAGTGCGATCATGGATACCAGCACCATTACCGTAGACAGAATGATCAGAAGCAGCATTGCAAAATCCATAGACGTATACACTGACGAATCCACTCCCGTCAGCTCTCCGCCCATCATTTTCGGCAGTGCCGCAAAGGTTCCGATAAAACTGGAACAGCCTGCCAGAAGTGCAATAATGCTTAAGGAAAATACTTTGCCAAGTGCCAGAGAGCTCCTCTTCATGGGAGTCACAAGCAAGGTTGCTATGGTACCACGCTCCTTCTCCCCGGCGATGGATTCCGGTGCCACGGACATGCATCCACTGTATAAAAACATCATAAGCAGCAGGGGCATCATCATGGAAAACATCTGTCCCGTAGTATCTTTGCTGGTGGCGCAGTCATAATACACAGACTCCCCTGCATTGATGTCTAACTTATTGGATATAGATGTCTCATATGCCTCCAAAACGTCCGACACTTCATTGTAAAAATGAGTGGATTCCGTCTCCGCAGAATTGTAATAGATCTCCACGTTAGGCGCCGGTTCCCCACTCTGCACCTGATAGTTTTCCACAGCCTGATCAAAATCCACCGGGAATACTACCAGTCCGTCTGCCTGTTTGTCCTGTATCTCCTGCCGGATCTGTGTCAGCTGCTCTCTGTCCGCAGACTGCCAGTCTACCTTAAGCTCCCGCAGTTCTTCTCTTAACGACTCCGGCATATCCACCACATAAGCTTTCGCCACGTAAGCTTCTTTCGGAAGTATGGACTTCATCATGGCGCTTCCCAAAAAACTGTACACCACATAGATCATGATTCCAGGGAACAAAAGTGTCGTGATTACCAGCCTTCTGTCTCCGAAAAATCTTGCCAGTTCTTTTTTCATTACCGTAATCGTATTATTTGTCATGGTTCTCTTCCTCCCCGTTCACCGCTTCATAAATTTCAAAAAAGCGATCCTCCAGGCTCTTCTCACTGCAGAGCGTCCGCAGGTCCTCACAGGCTGCCATACGACCGTTAATAATAATTCCCACCCGGTCGCAGATCTTCTCCACCAGACTGAAAATGTGCGTTGATACGATAATGGTCTTCCCCTGCTCCTTCAGGTCCAGCAGAAAATCTGTCACCACTTTTGCCGTCAGAATATCCAGCCCATTGGTGGGTTCATCAAAAATTATGATCTCCGGATCCTGCACCAGTGAGATTACCAGGGATACCTTCTGCTTCATTCCCGTAGACAGATCCCTGACGCGCACCTGTGCAAACTCCTGAATGCCGAACCGTGCAAACAACATGTGTTTTCTGGCATCCCGTCTGTCTGCCGGAATACCGTATAATTCAGAGAAAAAGTCATACAGATAATCCGGGGTAAAAAAATCCTCCAGCTTCAGTTCACTGGTAAGAAAGCCGATCTTACGCCGTACCTCCTCCGGCTGTGTCACTACGCTGCTGCCGGATAACACCGCATCCCCGCTGTCCGGTCGGATCAACGTTGCCAGCATCCGAAGAGTTGTGGTCTTACCGGCACCATTGGGTCCCAAAAGTCCGAACACTTCCCCTCTGTTTACGCAAAAGCTCACATGATCCACGGCAGTCTTCGTCTTCGCCGTGCTATGCTCCAGTTTCTGCTGTTTTGCCGACAGATGAAATGTCTTGCTGATCTCCTGTACCCGGATCAATTCTTCACTGTCCCCTGTCTCCCATTTCTTCTCTTCCATATACGCCATATCCTCCATGTCACTGTCTTCCCCGTCTTCCACTTTACTATATACAGGTT
>OQWE01000816.1_pt1 | contig 10549 bp, 9 predicted proteins | sample 1691591 | NCBI WGS metagenome assembly OQWE01 (sample SAMN03418265, study PRJEB22391) | human gut metagenome | biome: human-gut; feature: organic feature; material: feces | host: Homo sapiens | place: Tanzania | collected 2013-01
CTATCATTGTAGGATGGAAATGATGCATGCCTGTTGCTATTGCTGAATAGTTACTGCCGCAGATAGTCTATTATTAATATATCTTAAATGTATGCTCTCTTTTGTATTTTTTCAGTCCTTCGCTTCGTCTAATGTATGTAATGCGCCACAGAGACGCAGAAAAGCGGAAAGTGCCTTTGATTCCTGACGCTATGACGGATATTGGCGGGAAAAAGAGGATTCCAGAGTAATGACAGTTTGAAGAATAACAACAATCAACAGAGAGAGTATGAAAATCAGGAAAAGAATAATCGTTTTGGCTCTTCTCACCGTTGCCTTCGTTTCGGCAATGGCGCAGAAACAGCAGTTTGATTACACGATATATGGTGTGGTGGAAGATTCCATCACGCATGAGGGAGAACCCTACGCCACTCTCAGCATATACCGCAAGGGACATGAGGAGAAAGCCGTTCAGATGGCAGTTACCGACGCCAACGGCAAGTTCAAGGTGGCGGCGAAAGGCGAGGGCGACTATGTGCTCGAAGTGAAATCGGTGAGCCGTACGCCGTTGCGCCGCTTTTTCACCGTCAGCAAGCAATCCAGAAGCCAGAACCTCGGCACGCTTCTCGTCAGCGACAGCAAGACAGAGCTGAAAGGCGTGGAGGTGGTGGCATACAAACCACTCGTAAAGGCCGACATCGACAAGCTGACATATAGTGTGGAAGACGATCCCGAATCACAGACCAACACCGTGATGGAAATGCTCAAGAAGGTTCCGATGGTTAGCGTTGACGGGCAGGACAATGTGAAGGTGAACGGCTCCACATCCTTCAAGGTGTATGTCAACGGCAAGCCGAACAACATGATGACCAAGAATCCGAAGGAAGTGCTCAAGTCGATGCCCGCCACGGGAATCAAGAAGATAGAGGTGATAACAAATCCCGGTCCGAAATACGACGCCGAGGGAGTGGCAGGCATCCTCAACATCGTCACCGCCGGCAGCGGAATGGAAGGATATACAGCAACGTTCTCCGGCAATGGCGGAACGAAAGGCGGCGGAGGAGGACTCTTCGCCACGGTGAAGAAAGGCAAGTTCACCATGAGCGTCAACTACAACAGCAACTTCGACAACCAGGGAAAGGCGACGAAAGTTGACCTGCAGTCCATACTTGATGATGAAGGCAACTATCTCCGCACCACCACTCAAGACGCCCATGGCAAGACAAAAAACCAGTGGCATGGCGGAACATTGGAGGCGAGCTATGAGATAGACACCCTGCGCCTCGTGTCGGCATCCTTCTCGATGAACAGGGCATCGTGGAATACCCCAGGTGTGGGTTCTTTCACCTCCGTGGCCCCATACCTCGACAACAAGTTCCTATTCAGCCATGACATCAGCGGAAAGAACAAGGGCACCTACAACGACATCAGCGCCGGCATCGACTATCAGCGATCTTTCAAGACGCCTGGCCGTCTGCTCACCTTCTCATACCGTCTGGAGAGCAATCCCTGCACGACACTTTCCGACTACCGCTACACCAACCTGCGCACTACTGCTGATTGGGCGGACTATACGGCATTGCTGGAGGACGTGCGCAGTGATGGAGACCAGAGCACTACGGAGCATACCTTCCAGCTGGACTTCACCACTCCGTTTGCCAAATACCACACTATAGAGACCGGCGCAAAATATATCCTGCGCCAGAACAAGGCATTTGACGACAGGTATTCGGCATTGTCAGAGAGCGGCAATGAACAGGAATACGACACCGAAAACAGTTCGCACTACAAACACCGCAACGACATCCTCGCCGCATACCTCGGCTATGGACTGTCGGTGGACAAATGGTCGGCAAGACTCGGATTGCGCTATGAGCACACATTCCAAAAGGTGGAATATCTGCTCGGCAGAGGTTCTGACTTCAGCAAAGACTTCGATGACGTCGTGCCGTCAGCAAAGATAGGCTACAAGATTTCAGACACCCAGAACCTCTCGTTCAACTACAAGATGCGCATCAGCCGTCCGGGAATATGGTATCTCAATCCGTATCTCTCAGATACTAACCGCGAACAGCTGACACAGGGAAACCCTAATCTGGAATCAGAGAAGAACCACTCGTTCGACCTGCAGTTCGGCAGCTTCGCCCAGAAGTTGAGCTACAACATCTCCGTGGGCTACAACTTCACCGACAACAGCATACAGAGCTTTCAGAAGATGGTAACCGACAATGAAGTGGCCGGTCTGCAGAATCCTACAGGCAAGCAGGTGCTCTACACCACATATTATAATATGGGAAAGACCCAGAGCGCCACCTTTAGCGGATATGCCAGCTGGTCGCCGTTCACCAACACCCGACTTGTAGCCAACACATGGGGTGGCTACAGTCATTTCAGCGACGGCCAGGGTCTGAAAAACCACGGATGGAACATAAGCGTATATGCCCAGCTACAGCAGACGATAGCCAAGACGTGGACAGCGTCGGCAAGTGTGTTTAAGATGACGCCGGGCGTCAATCTGCAAGGAAAGACGATGGGATATTTCAGCCATACGCTGAGTCTGCAGAAGTCGATGCTCAACGACAGGCTCAACATCACGTTCACTGCCGACAATCCGTTCCAGAAATACTATCATATCAAGTCGAACAGCTCCGGCAAGAACTTCGCCACATCTTCTTCAATCAAGTTCATACCACAGTCATTCTCCATTGGCGTCAGCTATCGCATCGGAAAGCTGCAGAGTGGTGTGAAGAAGACAGAGCGCACAATCACCAACGACGACGTGAAATCAGGTGGCGGCGGCAGCGGCAAAACGGGTGGTGACAATATAGGAGGCTAAGACTTCCTCCTGATTTCAAGATATTTGTTTATCACGTCTACCGATAGATCCTCGGGCGAGGTGAGAATACTGAGAATACCGTTCTGGCGGAGCAGCGACACTATGAGCCGTTGTTCCGCCATTGTCTTTTCGGCTATCACGCCTATGTGCCACCCGCCAAGCTGCCGGGACAGATGCAGACGATACTGGAGTCGCTATACAAACAGCGCTCTACATTCGGCGAGAGCGATTTCTCGTCGCTCTGCGACAGCATACGCCGCCACGTAAGCAAGCGGAGCCTGCTGGTTCTCTACACCAACTTCAACGGCAAGGCGAGCATGGAACGCCAGCTGCCATACTTGAAACAACTGGCAAAGGACAATACGCTGCTCGTGGTGTTCTTCATCGACAACGACCAGAAGGAATATATGGAAACGCCCTACTCCTCTACCGAGGACTACTACCGCCACGTCTTGTATATGGCGATATACGACAATACCAGACTGGCGTTTATTGCATAGTCGAGCAGCGTCATGCCGCGGAAGCTATGCTGCATCATGCGCCCCTTGTCGATGATGCTTATCACCTGCTGCGACTTCTCCTCCTCGTATGTGTTCACCATCAGACTGTGGCGGCGTGCCGATGCCTTCCAGTTTATGCAGCGGTAGTCGTCGCCGCTCACGTATTCCCTTATCTGTTCAAACTCAGTCTTGTTGCCCGGCCGGCGGATCTTCTTGATGCCCAGTTCGGTGAGACGGTTGCTGATGGCGAGGAATTCAAACTGCCTCAGTGCGAGATACGACGGGTAGACCCTCACCGTGGTATCGCTGCCGCACGAGAAGCGCCTCTCAATCAGTCCGATACGTGTGGATGCGAACACGCGGATTCTGCCAAACCCGTATTCGCCGCGCTTCGTCGGGCGGAGTCTGTATTCTATGTCCTTTGTCCTGCCTTTGCCCACGCTGGCTCTGAAGTCGATGTCGCGCCGCTGGAAGATGAACGGAATCTCGTCGGTCACCGACAGTCTCACGGCAAAGGGGAAACGGTTTTCTATATGTATGCCGATGATGTTGTCGTCGCCATTCGAGAATCTGTCGGCGCAGCGTCGTTCGGCGCTGATCCCCTTCTTGTGGTATAGCGCAAAGAATTCCACTACGAACAGAGTGGCGATGACAGCCACCACAGTCCATCCCACCTCGCGCAGCACCGGCAGATAGAGTCCGCCGGCGATGATGAAGATGGCCATTGTCAGTGCTATGTATAGTCTTGTCTTTAAGAACATACCGTCAGTGAGTTATCTTTGTTGCAATTCCGTGAGTGTGTGTTATTTCGGCACCTCCACTTTGTCGATGAGAGTCCTCGTCACCTTGTCGGGAGTCAGTCCGCTCATCTCAGCCTCGGCATTGAGGATAATGCGATGGTGTATGACGTATGGTGCCACCGCCTTGATGTCGTCGGGTGTCACGAAGTCGCGGCCCTGCAGCAGGGCATAAGCCTTGGCACACTGCATCACCGCCACCGTGGCACGTGGCGACGCACCCACAAACACCGCCTTGCTCTTGCGTGTCTGGCTTATTATCTCGGCGATGTAGCGCATCAGCGACTCTTCCATCACCACGTTGTCCATCATCCTGCGCATATCCGTGAGCTGTTCCTTTGTCATTATCGGTTCCACGTCGTTGATGCGGGCAAACTGCGAATTGCCGTTGTGGCGCTTCAGAATCTCCACCTCTTCGTCTACCGACGGGAATCCCATCGTTATCTTCATCAGGAAACGGTCGAGTTGGGCCTCCGGCAGGCGGTAGGTGCCCTCCTGTTCTATAGGGTTCTGGGTGGCGATGATGGTATATACGTCGTCCATCTTGTATGTGTTGCCGTCGATGGTGGCTTGTCTTTCCTCCATCACCTCGAAGAGGGCAGCCTGCGTCTTTGCCGGCGAACGGTTTATCTCATCGGCAAGCACGATGTTGGCGAACACCGGACCGGGATGGAAATCGAATTCCGACGTCTTCATGCTGAATACCGATGTGCCGAGCACGTCGCTCGGCATCAGGTCCGGCGTGAACTGTATTCTTGAGAACTTCGCGTCGATGAGTTTTGCCGTGAGTCTTGCCATGAGCGTCTTCGCCACGCCTGGCATTCCCTCTATCAGCACGTGACCGTTGGCGAGGATACAGGTTGTCAGCATGTCGACAGCCTCCTGCTGTCCCACGATGACGCTTGATATTCTCTTTCTTATCTGTGATATTCTCTCGTTGAATAGCGAGAGGTCTGTTCTTGCTTCCATATCTTGTGATGTTTGGGGTTATGATAGTTTTCTTGTTATCTCGTTCATGCTGTCGATTGCCTTCTTCATTTCAGAGTCAGAAACCTGCAGTTCGTTGCTGACGAGAAATCTCAGCTGTTTCAGCGTCTCGATTATCCTGTCGTGTGGCATCCCGGTCAGAGCGGCGATGGCCTGGGAGTTTTCCTCGTCGTCGGCAATGTTGGTGATGTCGGCGGCTGTGCTGTGGCGTATGGCATCAACGAAGGTGGCGTATTTCTTTTGCAGCAGGTCGTTGTTGTCGTGTCTTTGCCAATAGAGCGTTCCGATGAGTTTCACGAACTCAATGTTGTGGTTGCGTGGTGCTTTATACACTGGTATCACCCTCTGTCTGCGTCGTGCGTTGAAAATCAGGAACAGCAGGATGGTGAACAGCATGAGCTGCCATGCCTCGGTGAGCGACGGCTGGCTGAACACATAGTCCAGCGGAGTCTTCTCTTCTTTGCCGGGCAGCATGGAGTCAGAAAACCTGCTCGTACCCTTTGTGCTGCGCAGCGTCGGTTTGTCGGCGAGTTCAGCCATGAGCAGCGACGTCAGTCGGGTGTTCCTCCGGCTCAGTATGCCGTAGTTGGAGAAAGGCAATGCGCTCGCCACCACAATCAGTCTGCCTTTGCCGACCTTCTTCTCTATAGCCACGGGATGCTTTACCGGCGGCAGGTCGTCATTATAGTCGTCGTTGCCTTTGTAGAATTCTTCGTTGAAGTCCTCCAACTTTCTCAACCTCGTTCCTTCGTCCGGTTCCTTCATTATCTCTTTTTGCCGCTGCTGGTTGGACTTGAAGTAAATCCTTGCATAAGGGTTTGCCCGGTCGTGGTTGAACACGTGGGCGATTTCTCTGTATTCAGATTCCTCATCGCAGATGAGATAAGAGCCGAACATGAAGTCATACAGCTGCATCTTTTCCGGTGTAGAACCGTTGCTCTTGTCGTAGAATATCGTGGCGTATGGCCGATAATCATTGTCGTTATTCTGGTTTATCAGGTTGCTGACGTCTCTGAACAGATATTTGCAGTGCACCACACCGTAGTCGTAGGCGAGTATGCTGTCGGTTTCATCCCTAAGAAAATTGGTTACGGCAATCATCACCGTGGCCCCGTTGTTCAGCATCCGTTTCAGAGCATCCGCTTCGGTTTCAGAAAGATTCAGTTTCTCAGCCGCTATCAGCACGTTGTGTCTGCCGTCGGCAATCTGGTTGAGTTTCTTGTCCGTCACTTCATATCCCTTCGGCATACTGCTCCGCATCACGCTGTCGAACACCATACAGCCGTAAGGCTCGCTGTCGTTGCCGTCGTGAGTCTCCAGCCATACGTATTTATGTGGCATGGACAGCTGCAGCACTATCAGCACGGCGAGCAGTGACAGAATTGTCATTATGAATCCTCTGCTTGTCTTCATGGCGTGTCGTTTAGCTTGTTATCGTTTATCGTTCCGGCAATGCCGTCGGCGAGTGAGCATACAGTGGCAAAGAGGTCTTTGTCTGCATCGAAGTCGCCGTATCTCACTCTCAGAAAATGGTTTGTCATAATGCGCAGTTTCTCGTTCTGGAACTCCCGGGTGTATTGAGAAGGCGTCTTGAAAGGCTGCCAGTCGATGATTCCCCTGTCCGAGAGCAGTCGCAGCGTCTTCAGATATGTCAGTCTTATTGCCTCCCTGTAGTTCCCGTTTCCGGCGGCACGGGTTATCTCCGTATCGAAGTCGATGCCGTAGATAGTGTCTTCACTCACAGTATATCCCATCTTGTCGCCTCTGCTTTTCCTGGAGAAGAACAGGTCGGGCCTCTTTATCATTATCACCGCCACGATGGCTATCACGATGGCAATGGCTATCAGCGACCATATCAGCTGTTGGTTTTCTGCGTATGTGTTGCTGCCGAAGATGGAATCAATTAAATTCCTCAGAGCTTCGCGCAGCAAGTCGAAATACGAACTTCCCGGCTTCACTATCTGTGAGTCGTAGTCGTATTCCTGTCGCAGATTTTCAATCTGCAGACTGTCCATGGTCAGTGGGCTTGTCATTATGGTCAGTGAGTCAGTCATTGGCGTCAGAGTTTTTCAAAGTCGTCAATCTCGTCGAAGCGGGGCTTGCCGTTGGTGTTGCCTTGATTGTTGTTGGAATCGTATCCGCTTCCATTGCCGTAACCGTAATTGCCGGCATTGTTCCTGGTGTCGTCGTTTTTTCCGGTGTCGTCGTTATTGCCGCTGTTGTTCCGGCCGTCGTTGGCGAGATTGTCAAAATCGTTTATCTGGCTTGTTATTCCCTCATCGCCCAGCTTGTCGGCGGCATGGCCGTACTGGTAGGCGATAGCCACAGCCAATATCGAATATCCGAGATACGACACGAATGTGGTCAGCACTCCCATGATGTATGTCGCTATGGTGTATACAGGACTGTTCACTATGGGGGAGAGGTCGGATGTTATTCCCACCATTGACTTCATCGCCAGCAGGATGGAGTAGGGGATGCTCGCCATGTTGCCCATCATGCTAACGATGAGACTTATCACGACACAGATGGCGAAGATTCCTCCCCAAGTCTTGAAGCCCCAGACAATCGTTTTCTTCAGAGCCTCTGTTATGGAGATGCGCTCGAAGATGTAGACAGGGAACAACAGTGACAGAGGGATGAACAGGGCGAATGAGCCGAACAGCGGCAGCACAAGGAGAAATGGCGATACCATTGCGATGCCGATAGATACGAGAAGTATCAGCGCCGCAATCAAGTCTATAGTCACCATGGCAGTTGCAGCTCTCAGCATCGTCCTTTTCAGCTTGGGCAGCAGTTCCTTGAAGGTCATTCCGCTGATGTCACCCTTGTTCTCCTCGTATGCCATCATCAGTGCGTATGTCATGCCGAAGACCAGCGTCATGCCTATGATGGAGAAAACCATCGTTGCAGCGCTGCCGGCGATAAACTGCATCAGTAATCCGTCGCTTCCCGACATGTTGTTGATCTTGTCTATGTCCATCATTCCCTGCATGTAAGTGTTGAGGCTCAGCGCCTGAAACATGCTTAAGGGCAGAAGGATATAAGTCAGCATACGCAGATATACCTTCCAGTTTCTGCCGAAATAGTCGAAGGTGTCGTTGAACTTCTGTGTGAACGTGCGTTCCTTGTATAGTGGGATTATTGGCTTTTGGGATAGATTCATTGTCGTTGTTTTTTATTATAATGTCATTGATTGATGTTTCTTGATTGTGTTCCGTTTAATCCGGTGTCATTCCGTTTGATGAATGATGCATACTTGTCTGTTGGATAAGGTCTTCGTCATACGGCGTGTCTGATTCCCGGAGCGTTGTCAGCTTCTGTTTCCCGTTCCTTCTCCTTGGCAGCACCACGAAATAGAATATCACGAATGCGAGACAGATGATGATGAACGAGAGGCGCACCCCGTCGGCAACTTCCGTATGGCGTGTGAGGAATCCCTCGATGAATCCAGCCACGATGAATATCGGCACTGTGCCCACGACGATTTTCAGTCCCCGTTTAGCCCCTCTCCTGAATGCCGTGATGCGTGAATACGTGCCGGGAAACAGTATACCGTTGCCCAGTGCTATTCCGGCAGCACCTGCCACCACGATGGCGCTCAGCTCCAGTGTGCCGTGCAGGAATACCGCCAGCATCGACTCGCCCAGCAGCCCATGCTGCCAGAATAGCGTCTCGAAGCATCCCACCATCACGCCGTTGTAGAACAGCATGATGCCCGATCCTATACATGTCAGCATTCCCATGGCAAAGATGTTGAACGACACCCCGATGTTGTTCTGGGTGATTTCGAGAAACGAGTTCATCTCTCTGCCGCCGGTATATACGTTCATCGGCATCCCTTCCTTGATGTTCTCCAGTGTCATGTCCACATAAGCGTCGCCCAGGATGATGCGGCAGAAATCATGGTCGCCGAGCTGCGACACGATGCCTGTCACCACGCTCACCATCATTATGATGAAGGCAGCCAGTAGCAGTCGCCTTGCCTCAAACATCGTGTCGGGCACCTCCTGAGTCCAGAAGGTGATGAGGCGGCTCCACTTCTCCTTCTTGTTGCGGTATATGCCGTTGTGGAGCGCTACGCAGAGGTTGTTGAGATACAGCGTTATACGCGAGTTGGGATAGTGGGTATAGGCAAAGGCGAGGTCGGCAGTGGTGTCGGTGTAGGCATCGGCAAGGTCGTCGGGCGAATATGCCGACGGGTCGTTGGCGATGCTCTCCACGTCTTGCCATTTCCTGATGTTGTTTCTTATGAATATGATTTCCTTCATTCCTCACAGTCTGATTTTGTCCTTTGCCGATAATATTTTGGCAAATATGTCGCAAATGTAGTCAGATTTCCATATATTTGCAAACGGCAAGCGATAAAACTTGCATACAAAGATAATAACCACTCGTTTTTTTTTATAACATGGCAACGGCAGACATATTGACAGGACAGTTCGTGATACTCGACCAGACACCGGCGAGCATTGGCGACCGCATCATAGCGCGCATCATAGACATGATGGTGCGCGTGGCGTATGTCATCGTTGCTCTGGTGTTCTTCACTTGGGTGCCAAGTGACGGCGATGATGATTTCTGGTCGCTCATGCTGGTACTGTTCGTGGGGTTGCCGCTGGTGTTATACACCTTCCTGTGTGAATTGTTTTTCAACGGACAGACCATAGGCAAGATGGTGATGAAGATACGCACGGTCAGTGTCGACGGGTCGTGTCCTACGATGGGCAGCCTCTTTCTGCGCTGGCTGCTCGAAATCGTAGACGTCACCTTCTTCTTCGTTGGCATAATCCCCATCATCACCACCCGCCGTCACCAGAGATTCGGCGATCTTGCCGCCGGCACGATGGTGATAGCCCGTCCCGACCCTTCTCTGATGCATATCTCGCTGTCAGAATTCCAGTATGCCTTCCCCGACTACCAGCCCCATTATGCAGGCGCAAAGCTTTTGTCGCTCGGTCAGGCAGAACTGATAGAGCGCTTCGTCAACGTGGCGGACCGCCACGGGGCTTGTGATGAGTCTGCCCTCGCCAACCTTTCCCGTAAGGTGGCTGCCGCCATTCAGGCTCCCGGCAATCCAGACAGTCTGCAGTTCCTCCGTACGGTTCTCAATGATTATCGTTATTATGCCCTTAATGAGGTGTGTTTATGTTAATAATTACTCTATGATCTTTTGACGCAATACATCATTCCCGGAATGATGCTCGCATTCGGAATATGCCTTTTCTTCCTTTCCATACCCGACAAGGAAGGACTCAAGAACTACCCCAGTTCGGGATAAGAATAGTTCATAAAAAAGTTGGTAGTCTCACAAATATTTTGTACCTTTATAGGTGATTTACAACAAGTTACAAATATATTTGATATGACTACCGATTTAAAAGTTACAGAATTATTTTGTATTATAGACGAGTTTTGCAAACATTTTGATGCAAAAAAAAAAAAAAAAA